>Ga0255768_10000613_pt1 | contig 36857 bp, 45 predicted proteins | sample 071ome_33_FD_179983 | JGI IMG/M metagenome (GOLD analysis project Ga0255768, IMG submission 179983) | Coastal salt marsh microbial communities from the Groves Creek Marsh, Skidaway Island, Georgia - 071412AT metaG (version 2) | ecosystem: Environmental > Aquatic > Marine > Intertidal zone >... | reverse complement strand
CAGACGCACAAAGCACAAACGCGTCGAGCCTGACCAGCTTCGACGCTGACGGGTTTACGCTTGGCTCTGCACCATTCGTAAACAATAGCGGCAACACATATATCTCTTACTCGTTCCGCGCGTCTAACACGACTGCAAGTAACACAGATGGGGATATTACCAGTACGGTCAGCGTCAACGCGACTGCGGGCATATCCCTCATAAACTTCACAGGCAACGGTTCATCCGCCCAGACAATCGGACATTCTTTAGGCGTCACACCGACAACGGTGCTAATTAAACCAGTCACCGGAAGCGACAACTGGCTCATTAACAACTGGGCCGCTGGTGTCACACCGTTCAGCGAAAAATTCAAATGGAACGCAAACGAGGCTGCGTCCAGCACAGGCACGTCACAAGTTTATGCGGCTAACTCAACCACGTTTACGGTTGGCTCTGATCCCAACGTGAACGGCAGTGGCACAGAGTATTTTGCGGTCGCGTTTGTCGAGGTTCCCGGCTTTCTCCGCTTCACGAGCTATCAGGGCAATGGAAGCTCGGACGGGCCTTTCATCAGCCTGGGCCACAAAAGCAGGCACTTCTGGATTAAGGAAGAAAGCAGCGCCGACGATTGGGTGGTCTATGACACGGCGCGCGATACCTTCAATGTGACGGGGCAAGTGCTGCGCTGGGACAGCCTAGCCGCTGAGTTTGACGGACGCGGCGGATCACGCGATGTGGACGTACTGTCTAACGGCCTGAAGATTAGAACCTCAAACGCGACAATCAATGGCTCCGGTGTGACGTATGTGGTGGCTTCATGGGGCGACCCCTTTGGCGGCGCAGGCGTCGCCCCGGCAACAGCGCGATAGGAGAAAGACAATGTGGACTTTGAACGGTCGAGTGATCCGCGAGGGCCGTGCCTTCGTTGACGACAACGGCGTGAAGCACCCTGCTTCGTGGGGGACATATGAGGCCAGCTACAAGGCCAGCATTGGCCTCGTGGAGGTCACTGTCGAAGCCAAGCCTGATGAGCGGTTCTACTGGGTCAGCGGGCCAGACATCACAGGTGCGTACACCTCTACGCCGCGTGAACTTGAGGACCGTAACGAGGTTGACGAGAACGGTGATCCGCTGCTGGACGAAGATGGCAACCAGATCGTGACCCCAGGTCTCAAGTCGCAGTGGATTGCTCGCACCAAAGAGACGCAGGGGTCGCTGCTCGCGCAGACCGACTGGGCGTACATCCGGCAGCAAGACACTGGCACGGCTGTACCTTCCAAGATCCAAACGTACCGCACTGCGGTGAGGCTAGCGGCCGGGGTTATTGAAGGGGAGATCGCAGCGTGCGCGGACCTCGACGCCTTCAAAGCGTTGTTCGTCGCGCCGACCAATGCCAATGGCGACCCGACCGGCAACGCGCCCATCCACAATTGGCCGGATCCAATCTAATGCGGCGCGCCATTCTTGTCCTGGGGCTGCTGGTTGCGACGCCGGCTGCCGCACAAGAAACGGCGTGTGTCGAGGACGAGAGCGCAATGAAAGAGGCGGCGCGCACCGCGAATGAGGAGCTGGCGCTCGAGCTTGAGACAGTCGGCGGCACTCCCCTTCGCCTCTTTGTCTCGCGCCACACATGGACCGTCTGGTTTGAGCGCAACGGTAAATGGTGTACCGCGCCGAGCATGATGGGTGCGATTAAGAGGCCGGACCAAGCATGATGGATGGAGCCATCGACGTTCGCCTCCTGATTACATTAGGGGGAATCCTCGTATCCGTGGCGAGTGCTATGGGGGTCATAAAGGCGTCCGTGAAACAAATTACCGCTACGCTCGAGGACCTCGAATCTCGCCTTCGCTCCTTAGATCGGCGCCTCGATCAGCTCGAGGTTCGCGCCGAGACGACACAGGGGCGGCTCACGATCCTCTCCAATATGTCATCCCCGGAGAACTTGCGCAGGGATCACATGGCTATGGCGTCTTTAACCAGTGCTGTGGAGCAGCTCCGCAAGGACACCGACCATCTGATTCACATCCACAATTCGCGACACATACCCGTCGCTAACGTGAGGCACGCCGAATGATACAATTACTCGGACCAATTATCGGCCTTGCGTCGTCGGCGCTCGAGGGCTGGCAAGACAACAAAAAGCAAAAGACAGCAATCAAAGCGGCGCAGGCCGAGGCGCAGATCAAGCGCATCGAGCGCGCGGCCGAGGCTGATACGGACTACGACCTCGAGGCGCTACGCCAGACGCAATACAGTTGGAAAGACGAGTATATCGTCATCGTTCTGACGGCCCCGTTCATCGCGTCGTTTATTCCCGGGGTACAGGATCACGTTCTGGCCGGCTGGGAATATGTGCAGCAGGCACCGGACTGGTACCAATACAGCTTCATGGGCGCAGTCGCCGCGTCACTCGGGATTCGCTGGGCCTTCAAGTTTTTCGGCGGTAACAAGTGACGGCCGTTTATGACATCAACGGGATTGCCGAGGCGCTGCGCGACGAGGAAGGATACGAGCGCTTCGCGTATGAGGATCACCTCGGGTACGTCACCGTCGGGATAGGCCGCTGCCTGGAGCCGGGCCGTGGCTATGGCATCGACGAGGAGGAGGCGGAATATCTACTGCGGCGCGACATCGGGCGCATGGCCGAAGCCTGCGAAAAGTCGTTCAGCTACTGGCACGATGTCTCGATGAATATCCGCGAGACGGTCATCATGCTTTGCTTCCAGATGGGCGTCGCCGGGTTCCAACGCTTCGCCAAAACCAACCGGGCAATATCTCAATCCGATTTCGATCTAGCGGCGAACGAGCTGCTGAACAGCAAGTTTGCGCAACAGACACCGGCTCGAGCTGAGCGCATGGCTGAAAGGCTTCGCGCCGGGTGAGGTTCCCGCGCCACGTTATCGGCGATCTATGCGAGGCCATCGCGGTCAAGGAGCTGACAGCGCGCGGCTACGCAGTATTCACTACGACGCAGGCGCACTGCCCCATCGACATCATCGCGGTGGCGCCCGGCGGCGAGGTTCTGATGCTTGATATTAAGGCTGATCGCTTTCGCACGAACCCTGACCGCAAGAAGCCGTCTCGAATCCATCGCAAGCTATCAGATCAGCAAAAGCTCCTCGGTGTCCGCATGGCCTATGTCAACGAGGACACCGAGGAGATGCACATCACTGGTTTATCAGAGTGATCGAGCGCGCGGCGCCTGGACGATATTCAAGATGGCCGCGCTCCTGTAACGCCCGCACCTTATCGTGAATGTTTCCCAAAGATTTAATTTCCATCGCGTCGGCCAGCTCGACATAGCTCGGTGAGTAACCATGCTCGTCGATATAATCGCGGATGATTTTCAGCAGGTCGGCCTGCCGCTTGGTTAAGCCCAACGTCATAGCGTCAGCTCCTTTACGCGTAGGGATTTGGCTCGAGCTGCCGGCTTCGCCTCAACGCTGTAAGCCTTGCGTGGGCCAGTCATCGGCCACGACACCTCGGCGAACACGACGCCATCGTCATCCTTGGCCAAGCCGCCCGGGTGCATCCCGATAAAGTCCATCAGCCGCGTCGAAATTTTATCGGCCAATTCGCGCGACGCCTTCTCGGCCGCTTTTGCGGCGATCAGATCCATCACGAGCTGCGAGTGCTCGCCGTCGAAATCAACCGGCGGCAGATCGTTCTCAGGTTTGGCATACGCCGACGCCGCATCATTCGGGGTCAGCGCCGGATACCAGTCCGTCACGCCCTGCGTCGTGTAGAGCTCCATGCGCGCATCAAAGTCGATCACATCTTCTCGGATCTTTGCCTGCATCGCGGCGTCCGGGCCGGTCAGATAGATCCGCAGCTCGGTCCCCTGATACAACGTGAAGATGGCGGCCCACTGATAGCCGCTGCACATCATCAACCCCTGGACCTGCACGGGGCCACGGTAGGCGGCTGGCGTATCCATGGGCCCAACCCTCGTCAGCTTCGCTTCAGCTACTCCTGGGCCGTCCAAGGTCACGCTAGAGCCGCCTAAGACATAGATGCCGGCTGCCGGGTCGTGCTCGATCACGCGACCGTCGCCTTCGAGGATCCCGTCCATCGAACCCTGCAACGGGAGGTCTTTACAATCGAACCGCTCGAGGACGCGCGTATTGATTGCAAGGCCGAGGCGCGCGGCGCCTTCGTCGAGGATTGTGTCCTCGAGCTTGTTGCCCCAATGCGCCGCCTCGCCGGCCGGGTCACGGTCCTCGCGCGGATCTCGTCCAGCCTTACTCGCATCCCAGGCGCGCGTTGATTTGAGCAGCTCGTCGTTTGGCGAGCTCCACGGAGACATGCCGAACAGTGCTGGCAGCCGTGAGCACGACATAACGTGATCGTCGCTGAGCTTCCCGATGACCTCGCTCATGCGTCACCTACGATGACGAGCAGGAAAAGCATCATAGCCATGAAGGCCGCGAACAGTGTCGCCTCAAGCAAGGTGCGCAGAGTGCTGCGAGCTTCGGGCATGACAGGCGTCGCGGTGGCGATATGCAGCGCCATAAGTTTCTGGTGGAGAGTAGCCAATTTATTTCCTCCGAGTTGGAGGAATCAGCGCCTTAGCCAGATTGCGACATGCTAACTATCTGACGCGGTTGGATTAGCGAGGCTCGGCCCGGGCCTCCAACCTTTTGCTCGATTGAGCTAACGCACTGATCCCTTTGCAGTTGACGGATTTGAGTTTAGCCAGCGCTGTCGCGCTTAGCCAATACGTTCTGGTCTAGTTCTAATTTCGCAAAGCCTTGGCTTGCTAACCGGGGTCTGTTGACCTTCCGCGTATATGTCGCGGCCTGCTTCGGCGACGACCAGCCGAACATAGCCATGAGCTCGTTCTCGGTTGCGCCGGCTTCCGCAGCAAATGTCGCAGCCGCCTTACGAACGCCATGAGCTGTAAGCCCCGGTTCAAGGCCAGCGATGCGACAATCCTTAACGAAGCGCTGGGCCAAAGATTTAACAGACCAGCCATGTCCGCGCGTGGTTGTGAGGAAAACCAGATCGCCGGTCGGGCTTGCGTCGATTGCGTCGCGCAGCGGCCGGAGGATCGGGATGACGGTCGGCGGCTTGCCGTAGCGCTCGCGGCCTTTCGTTTCGTAAAACTCGAGAAACCCGTCGTGCTCGTGCTGCGGGCCGAGGATTGCGGCGTCGCTAATTCTGACGCCGGTATATAGTAGTAAGGCAAGCCGAAGGTGCTCGCGAGTGCCGTGCCCCCAGCGTTGGAAGTAAGCGGCGACATCATCCCGCGTCCATGTGCGATGGCCGTCGGGGTTTGTGCGTAGCTGTTTCTTAACTTCGACAACGCGGCGATCTCGCGCGACGTTAAGCTCGAGGTGGCCACGGCTGACTGCGTAGTCCAGCAGTCCGCGAAGCGCTTTAAGGCGCTGGCGCGCTGCCTCAGGCTTACCACGATCAGCTTTCTCGTCAACGAGCCTGATGACATCTTGCGGCGTGAGCTTGCGGTAATCGTCGCGCGCGATTGCGGGCAGGAACTGCTCGAGCACGTTGCGTCGAGCTCGCTGCGTTGATGGATGCAGCTCGGTAAACCCGTGCCAGGCGTAATACTGCGAGGCGAGCCAGCGGAACGTGTGCCGAGCTGCCTCGTCGTCGCCTGGGCCAACGAGCTGCTCGAGCGCGGCGGCGTACTCGGCGAAGAACTCTGGCGTTCCTTCGTCGGCGTAGAGCCGGATGCGCTCGGCTGACCCGCGCCGAACATAGATATACGCTTTGCCATTAACTGACTCTCGCTTGAGATATGGCAGCTTCGTCATGTGTCTGCCTCGTTCATGTCAGTAAGCATTGCGGTTCCGTTGCGGCGCATCTAGTGAAACGTGTTTCATTTTGCATGGAAACGCGTTTCACGATTTTCCCGTTTGTTGCTCGATGTTAGCCGGCTTGCTGCGCGCGACGTTCCAGACGTGCAGCGAGTCCGCGAAATCCTCTAATTCGGTCAGGCTAAGAAGGCCCTCGACCCGCCAGAAATAGAGCTCGAGGCTTGCGTCGGTCAGGCGCAGATCTATCGTAATCAGATCGCGTTCAAGCGCGTCACGGTAGAGCTTACGAACGAACGGCGGGCTAAATGCGAGATCACTCTGTAAGTTCGACTGACTGCGGCTTTGATCGGAAAGCGTGTAGTGCACCAGATACAGCAGCGTCGTGATGTGACTGTCGTTTTGATACCAAAAAGCATGTGCCGCGTTTTTGGCGCCGCCTGCCCTCACCTCGGCCTCCGCGCTGCGCCGAAACGCCTGTTGCGATGCGATGAATTTTGCCCACCGAAACACCACGGTTTTGCGCATCGCTTCGCGCGCTTCGAGGCGCTGCTCAGCCAGCTCCTCAGGTGATGGGAAACCGAAACGCGTTTCACTTTTGCTGATAACTTCTTTCACACCTTTAACTCCTGATAACGACGCCGCACGTTTGCGACGCTCGACAATGACCACTTCGTTATGGGCTTTCCGTTCTTGCCAATTCGTGGCGAGCCGTCTGGTTTCGTAGCGCGAGCTGGCTTCACGCCGCGCGCCTCGAGGCCCTTGGCAATCTGCTCCAAGGTGACGCAGCCATACTCCTCGAGCTCCTCGATGACCGGGCCGACGCGCAGCGCAAAATCATCTGCCGACGCCGTGACCGCCTCGCCACCAAGCGGCGCGACAGCAGCCGGGTCGGGCGCCCCCAGGACAACGCCACGCTTTTTTGCGGAGGACAGCGCGTCACGCGTCCGCTCGCTAATCACTGCGCCCTCAAGCTCGGCGATGTTGGCCATGAGTTGCAGCACGAAGCGGTTCTGGTGAGGCGACGCCATCTGCGGCACATCGCACGCAATCATCTGCACACCGCTCTCAATGATGCGCGTTAGGAACGGCAGGTTGCGCGTCAATCGGTCGAGCTTGGCCACGACCAGCGTCGCGCCCTCCGAAGCGCACAGCTCGAGCGCCTTGCGCAGCTCGTGTCTGTGGCGGTCGGTCGAGCGCTTGCCTGACTCTACTTCGGTGAACTCAGCGATCAGCTCCCAGTCGCCGCCGTTAAGGTGGGACTGCACGCGCTCGCGCTGGTCCTCGAGGCCGTAGCCTGTCGCGCCCTGCCGCTGCGTCGAGACGCGGTAGTAGGCGACATATTTACCTGAGTGTTTAGCCATATGATCCCCGGCTTTCTATTTATATTCCGGCAATGTACCGATTAGCTTTTGGAATAACAAGGCAAAGCATAAACGCTCCGATACGGTATGCCCTTGCCCTTTGCCCAGCGCACAGCGCGCTCGACGCCCCGGTTTGGGTCGCCATGCAACCAAGTGAACGCGGTGAACTCGAGGCCGTCGGCGCGGACGATCTTGATTTCGTAGGTCATGCGCGCACCGCCTTGTCGAACAGCTCCTCGCCGGTGCGCTCGTCCGTCACAGTGAGATAGGTGAAGGCGCTTTTACCTGACGCGGCGACCGCCTTCGCGATCCGATCCGCCTCGGCCAGCGCTTCGTCCGCAGCAGCGAAGGTCGATGTATTGACGACGCCATACGCGGTCCAGTTGAGGGTGAACGGTTTTTCCATACTTGCCTCCTATGCAGCGTCAATTTTGGGTAAATCAATTCGACTCAATTTATTTATCCAGATCACGTTTCGCGGCTTTAATGACTGCGGCCGCAGCGGCACGAGCCGACATCCCACGGTCAAACATATCGCCGATGCCGTCGAGCGAGTAACCGTCGCGCGCTTCGTTGCCGTCCAAGTTGAACCCGACGAGGCGCTCAACTTTCTTGATCCACACGTCCCAAGGTGTCACGACCTCGCCGTCGTATTCCTCGGCCCAAATTCGATAAAGGTTAGTCATGTCTGCCTCCTATGCAGCGATGTCGAACAACGGCAGGCCGATCAGCTCGGGCGGCATCGTTGTCTTGGGTTTTGGTTTGAACTCAATGATCTCGGCAGCCGGCGCGGGCTTGTAAGCGCCGGTCGCGACGTAGGCGTTTCGCAGCAGCCGGTAGATGGCGCGCCACTTTTTGCCGTGGCCGCTGCCGGCGGGGCCATACTTGCAGCCGGCGATCTCGAGCGCGCCGCAGTTGTAATCAATGACGTGCGCGATCTCGTGGCAGATCAGAACAGCGAGGGGTGCCAGGGCGTCGTCTGGGTCGCCGTATAAGTCGCCGATCTCGGGATCATTGGCGATGCTGCTATACTCGAACCAAGCGGCACGGCCAGCTTTGACCGGCGCCAAGCGCGCCAAGATCTTGGTCCGCTTCGGGCTCGGCCGGCTGTTGTCCCAGGCGTCTATGCGCTTGTCGCCCGGCGTCACATCCCAGCCGATGCTTTTCATGGCAATGCTGATCCACGGCTTGTAGTTTTTAATGCCGCCGTTGCTCCGACCCTTGCGATTGGCGAGGCGGACCACCAGCTCGCGCTCAAGGCTGTCGTCACACAGCCCTTCGCGCTTGGCGATGGCGAGTACGTCACAAATCATGCGGCGCACTTCGGTTTTCATGGTCACACCTCCTCAGTAACTCTTGGCGTCAACGCGCCGTTCCTCGAAGATCCCGACAATCGGCTTAAAGACGGCGAGCGCTGCTTTTTCGCTGGTCGCGTTGTTCTCGATCAGCGCCTCCTCGATTTCGTTGAGCTCCCAGCACTCGACGATGTAGTCCCAGCCGCTCTCGTAATTTTTCAGCGCGTAGTCCGCGACGTATTCGGCCAGATCTTTAGTCCTGGTCGTCATGGTCAGTACCCTCCCCGCTCAGTTGGTGTAGAAGGCGATCACGTCGCCATCGCTGCCCCGCACGAACGCCACATCACCGCCGAGCCGCGCGTCCCGGGCGTAGGTGGCGTAGTCGAAGTAGCGCCGCACGAAGTCGTTGGTTATGACGCCGGTGCCGTCCATGAAGTCCTCGGCCCAGTCGGCTTCGCTGGCGAACTCACCGCCGTAAGCCTCGAGCGCCGTCTCGATGGTGCCGGCCTCGTCCACGTTGTTGCGGTAGGCTTCGACAATCGCCTTGTCAGCGTCGTCGAGTGCCAGCCAGTCCCACAGCTCCGGCGCGATCCAGCACTCGCCGATCATGCCGCTGGGGATCCCTTCCCAATCCGTGAACATCAGCTCGGGGTCGGCCTCGTTGACGAATTTTTCGGCCGCCTCGATGAACTCGGCCTTGTCGTTGAAGCCCTCCAGGTCAAACCAGTTGCCCGTGAGGCCGTAACCGGCGTTGTATTTCCCGTAGGTCGTGACGAAAACTTTGGCCATGTCTGTCTCCTCTAGGCTGCCAAATTAAAAATGGCCCCAACTTCGGGGCCGTAATTGATTGCGTCTTTTTCCCAGCCGACCGCCTCGTCGATGGCCGCTTTCACGTCCCGCCGCCAACCCCGGGGCGCGCCGTACTCCGTGGCCCAAGCCGCGAACTCAGCCTTGGCGCTGTAGGCGTCGCCCTCGTAGGCGGCCAGCAGCTCGGCGGCGTAGTCGCTGGGGTTTTTGAAGAACTCACGCATTTTCTGGGATCCCTCCGTTTGGGTTCTGTAAACTTTCCGGTTCAGATATAGAACCGCTACGGTATCCTTACAAGACCCAATCGCTACTTTTCTGAAAAAAAATGCAGCACAAACATTTGCACCTATCCGACGACGTGTCTGAGGCGCTGGCGAAAGCCGCGAAGCTCGAGCGTCGCAGCCAATCCAGCCTGTGCGACGAGCTGCTGCGAGAGGCGCTCTCGTACCGGCTGCGCGATCAAGTCCAGACGATCCCGGCGTCGTGAGCTCAGCGTCGAAGCGCAAGGGCTCGGGCTACGAGCTCGAGATCGTGCGAGCGCATGAGGCACTCGGCATCGAGGCGGTTAAGACGCCGCTCTCCGGCGCACTTGGCGGCCGGTACTCGGGCGACGTGCAGATCGCCGGGCTCATTGGCGAGTGCAAGCGCCGGCGCAAGTCTTACTCGAGCCTCTACAACGCGCTCGAACAAGGGACCGGCAGCGACATCATGTTCGCCCGCGACGATCACCGCGAGACGCTCGTCATCATGCCTTGGGAGACGTGGGCAGCGATTCTCGGCTGGCTTGGATGGGCGAAGAAATACCCGGCGACGGGTTCCGTGGATGGCGGCTCCATCCGGCAAACTGATGAGGAAGATGAATGATCGAAACGCTTCTAACTGAGCAACAGGTCTCGGAGCGGCTTCAAGTAAGCCTGTCAACGCTGCGGCATTGGCGCTGCGACGAAACGGGGCCGCAAGCCATCAAGGTCGGCAGGCTGGTGCGATACCCGGAAACAAACCTACAGGCATACCTAGACGCCTGCCCGCAAGTCGGCGGGGAACTGAACGCGGCCAATGGCCCTAATGAGGAGGCAAACTGATGAACAATCCATTCGACGCGCTCGATAGCGGCGCAGGTGCATATTTTAGCTGGGGCAGCCAAGCCAACGCGTGGAAGATCGACGGTGCGGAGGTGCAGCTCACGGGCTTCCTGATCGACCCGGCGAGCCTCAAGACAGGCTTCGGCAAGCTCGCGACTGGCGAGGCGCCGGATTGGGTGTGGGCCGAGATCCCAGGCACCAAGATGACACCGCCGAGCGACGAGCATAAGGCGGCGGTCTATGTCGATGTCTATGTGACCGAGGCAGACGGCGCTCTGAGCGAGGGCTGGAAGCCTTGGGCCACAAATGCAGCGGCTTCGAGGACAGCTCTCAAGGCAATCTGGGGCGAGATCCACGCCGGAGCAGCCAAGAACAAGGGCAAGGTAGCCGCAGTCAAGGTGACAGGAAGCGAGTCCGTGAAGATGGGGCCGGCCACGGTGCGTGTGCCGCAGCTCGAGGTCACGGGCTTTGTTGATCGTCCCGGCGACGCAGCGGTGGAGCAGCCCTCCCCGTCCTCCGATGATGGCGACGACGATTTGTTCTAAGCGTCATGGAGGATTGGGGATCATACATCCTGCCAGCAGCCAGAGCTGTGTGGGGTGAACCGTCAAGTGTCACTGAGCACGAGGTCCGTTGGGGGACCCACGGCTCGAAGTCTGTGCGCCTCGACCGAGGCGTGTGGATGGATCACGAGACGGGCGAAAGCGGCGGCGTCGTGGACCTCGTGCGAACTCACCTGATCCCCGTGGGTGAGCGCGAGGAACGCGGCGCCGTTGCGCGTTATTTACACAGCGAGTTCGGCGCACCGCTTGATGACGCGCCGGTGGAAGATATGAGCGTGTTTAAGCCCGGGATGCAGCTCGTCGAGACGTTCTGGTACATGAGCGAACACGGCGACAAGCATCTGCGCGTCGAGCGGCATGAAGATGGCACCGGCGACAAGACTTTCCGGCAATACACGGTGCGCAACTTGGCGCCGAGCAAAGACAGCGCGTTTTACCCGGTGCCATACCGCCTGGACAAACTGCTCGCGGCGCCAGACAAGCCGATCTTCATTGTCGAAGGCGAGAAGTGCGTCCACGCGCTGGAGCAGCTCGGATTGCTCGCAACCTGCAACGCCGGCGGCGCAAAGAACTGGCATGTAAGTCTGGGCAAATGGCTCGACGGCCGGCGCGTGTTCGTCCTGCCAGACAACGACCAAGCAGGCAGCGATCACGCAGACGACGTAATTGAGAAGCTAAAGCCGTGGGCAAGCGAGATCCGACGCGTCGAGCTGCCGGGGCTCGAGCACAAGGGCGATGTGGCGGACTGGATCGAAGCCGGCGGCACGAAGCTCGAGCTCGCAGCTCTGGTCAAAAGCGCAGAGCCTGTCGCTCTGGATGACATCACGACGACGTACAAGTATGCCGACCTGACTGACATACTTACGCGCGAGCCGGCGCATTGGCTCATCCCAAACTACCTGCCGCAGTCGAGCTTGACGGCCATCTATGGCGAGCCCGGCAGCTACAAATCGTTCCTCGCGCTCGACATGCTGCTGAGCCTCGCATACGGCGTGCCTTTCGACGGCCACGAGCTCGAGCAAGGCTATGTCTGTTATGTGGCGGGCGAAGGTGGCGGCGCACTGCGTAAGCGTGTAGCGGCGTGGCATCATTGGCGCGGTGTCGAACCGCAGCGTGGCGTGTTCGGCGTGATCGAGGAGCCGGTGCCGCTGCGCGAGGAAGGCGCAATCGACGCGCTGATCGCGGATCTCGAGGCTATGAGGCGGCGCAAACCGCTGCGGGCAATCGTTTTCGACACGCTGGCAAGGTGCATGTCGGGCGACGAGAACAGCGCCACGGACATGGGCGAGGCAATCAAGGCGCTGGATGCGGTAAAGGCGCACTTCGCGCCCGACACGACGGTTATCGCGGTGCATCACCAGGGCAAGGTTGACCGTGGCTTGCGTGGCTCGAGCTCACTGCTCGGCGCATTAGATGCGGCGCTCCAGTGCAAGCGCAACGACACCACGCTCGAGGTCATCACGCAGAAGATGAAGGATTTCGAGGCGGCCGAGCCGGCGTGGTTCCAAGGCCACAAGGTCTATGTCCAGGCGCATGTGCTCGATGATGTGGAAAGCAGCATCGTGCTGGAGAGCCTCGGCGAGAAACCTCAGGTCGAGGAACAGCTCACGACGGTACAGCAAGCCGTGCTTCACGCGCTGCATGAAGCGCTGCTCGAGAGCGGGCGGCCAAACCAGAACGGCGTCGATTGGCCAACGGTGTCGCAGGAGCAATGGCGCGACATGGCACTGGGTTTGGAAATCAGCGAAGGCGACCGCACGGCGAAGCGAAAAGCGTTCAATCGAGCAGCCAATGCACTCGTCAAAAAGCGACGCGCAGGGGCTAGAAATGGCCGCGCATGGCCAATTCGGCAGGATGGAGAGGAGTTTGCCCGGGACACGCGCCGGGACACGTTGCGGGACACGGACCTATGAAAAAGACGCAGCAAAAACAACGACGTAGCAGGACGGGACACGGGCCGGGACACGCAGCGGGACAACAATCGCCAAATCACGCGAGCCGGGACACATGGGACACATCTTTAGTGTCCCGTGTCCCGTCCGGGTCGGCCATGATCGAGCATTTGGATCGCATCGCAACAGAGCTCGAGCTCGTGTGGGGCGGACATTTACAAAACCATGTCGCGCCGGAGTTGAAAGCCAAGTTCGAGGCGCAGCAGCAGAAGCTCGATGACGCGATTGCGTCGGGCGATGACGAGCTGATCGCAAAACGTGCCGGCGCAATGGCGAGAGCGTGGCGAGCCCTCGACGCAGCAGCTCGAGCAGATGGCATTAAGCCAGCCGATGAAGCGTTGTGGATTGGCAAGCGTCGCGATGGCCAGCTCGTGTGCATCTACACCAGCGCTGCGCAGTTCAGCGTGCTGCCAGATCACATGCCGCGCTTCTACATCGACGAGCTCGTCAACATGATCCCGACTGCGGCGCTGAAGGCGAAGGAGGTGTGGCCTGACGCCACAATCGAGGGCATCAACAAGCGAGATCTCGACGATGAAATCCCATTTTGACGGCAAGCCGGACACACGGCTCTACGCCATCATGCCAGCTCGAGCGATACAGGACGACGAGCTGCATCCAACGGGACTGCGTGTCCTGGGCGCGCTCTGCCTGCACGCCAACAAGTACGGGATTTGCTGGCCGTCGCGCATCACGGTGGCGCGTCATATTGGCAAGAGCGTAACCACGGTGTCGCGTCACTACGGCCGGCTGGTCAAAGCAGGCTACCTGCGCCGCTTGCAGGGCAAGGCGTATCCAGTGCCGCGCAGGCAGCCGGGGCGTTGGTACACAGCGCGCTTCCAAGTGCTCTACGAGGGCATTGAGACGCCAATGCCGACATATGAACAGTTCATCAGCCCAAAGCCGCGTGTGGTGGCTGAGCTCGATGAGGCGCCCGTCGAGGAGGCAGCGCATAAAAGTAAGGGGGTACGGGGGACGCAGGCGAAATCGCTGGCACAAGCGTTTGTCAGCGGCGTCGCGGCCGCGTCTGGCGTCCACCGCACGGCCGAATCGAGCCTCGCCGTGGCCGAAACCCTTGCTGAGCAAGGCGTAGAGCCCGAAGCGGTGCGGGATTACGCCATGCAGATGACGCTCGAGGCCCTGAAATCCGGGCGTCAGCCGCCGCTCACGCTCAATCAGGTGGCGTCATGGGCTGGCTTGAGCTAGAGTTACAAAACCCAATCGGGGGATTAGCTTCGGGCATCCCGCAGCTACCTCGAGGTTGGCCCAGATCGGGCCGATTCGGCCTCGAGACCCCACCCCTAGGGGGGGCACCCCGGCCTTACTCACAGGGGGGCCTCGCGCAAAATTTTAGGAGTTTTGCCCATGAGATGTAATTGCGCCGATTGCCAGCGCCGCCGCGCGCTGCACAAGGCCGAGGAGCCGGACCCCATCGTCGCAACCGTGACGCGCCGGTTCCACGACCGCAGCGCCGAGGGAATCCGCCATTACGGATGCACGATGGCCGAGAACGACGCGCCGACACGCCAATGGATCATCGACGCGCAGGAGGAGCTGATGGACGCGATCCTATACCTGGAGCGCCTCAAGCGGGATTTCCCACAAAATGCCTGACGCGGGCTGGCGGACATGCCCGGAGTGCGACGGCGCCGGCTACGAGGAGGTTATGCGCTACGGCGTCAACGGCCACGGGCCGTGGGTGACGTACTCCACGCAAGATTGCGTCGAGTGCGACGGCTTAGGCGAGATCCCCGATGACTGACAAACCCGTATCCGTCCGCGAGGCGCGCGCCGCGCTGCAAAGTCAGGACGACGAGCGCCGCGAAGCCGTGCGTCAGGAGCTCGAGGCGATTGCCGCGTCCGAGATCACGGACATTGTGGCGTGGGATGAGCACGGGCGCGTCGCGTTCAAGGGCTCTGAGCAGCTCAGCCACGGCGCGAGGAAGGCGGTGAAGCGCGTGAAGGTCACGGCGACGCAGCATGGCCACAACGTCGAGGTCGAGATGCACGACAAGATCAGTGCGCTGCGCCTGCTCGCGAAGCACCACGGATTGCTCGAGGCGGACCCGAATGTAAATCGCCCGACGTTGATTGGTATCAACCTGAAGGGGCCTGAGGAAGATGAGCCACTGGACGACAACACTGATTAACGAATTGCGTCGCGAAAAAGGCTGGACGCTGTTCCAGCTCGGTATCGAGGCCGACGTGCCGAGGCAGACGATCCAGAACGTCGAGCTGGGCGAGCATGTCCCGAGTGTCGAAACCGTTGACAAGTTACTCATGGCCTTGGGCTACGAGCTCGAGGCGCAACCGCTGGAAGCCGATGGCCCGCCGAAACGCCGATAACTCCCCTCGCCGCAAGCGCGGCGCCCCTGACGCCGAAACGCTTGGGTCGCTGAACCTTGATTTCAGCCAATCGCCTACGACGTGGAAATTCCTGGCTGATGATAGCTTCTTTCGCGGCCTGCTGGGTCCGGTGGGCAGCGGCAAGTCGTATGCTTGCGCCGCCGAGGTGATGCTGCGCGCCGCGAAGCAGCCCGCCTCGCCGAAGGACAATATCCGTTACAGCCGTTTCGTCGTCGTGCGGAACTCGTACCCCGAGCTGCGCACCACAACGCTCAAGACATGGACCGAGCTGTTTCCCGAGAGCCAATGGGGGCCGCTGCGTTGGTCGCCTCCGATCACGCACCATATCAAGCTGCCGCCGCGCGACGAGGTGCCTGGCGTCGATTGCGAGGTTATTTTTCTGGCGCTCGATCAGCCGAAGGATGTGCGCAAGCTGCTCTCGCTCGAGCTGACCGGCGGCTGGGTCAACGAGGCCCGTGAGCTGCCTCTCGCCGTCGTACAGGGCCTTACGCATCGTGTGGGGCGTTACCCAACCAAGAGCAACGGAGGCGCGCCGTGGCGCGGTATATGGGCCGATACGAACCCGATGGATGATGACCATTGGTGGTTTAGATTGGCCGAGAAGGAACCCGTGCGCGGAAAGTACAAATGGACGTTCTTCAAGCAGCCCGCCGGCATGGTCGAGGTCGTCGCCGATGCGCCGGAAGCGATACCCGCAGCGGGTCGCCATTGGGCCGTCAATCCAAAGGCCGAGAACATAAACAACCTGCCCGCCGGCTATTACGAGCAGCAGCTCGGTGGCAAGGATCTCGATTGGATCCAGTGCTATGTCAACGGGCAGTATGTTTTCGTGAAGGATGGCCGCCCGGTCTGGCCCGAGTACGACGATGTCACAATGGCGATGGAAGGTGTGCCGCTCGAGGAAGGCGCCACAATCCATGTCGGCCTCGACTTTGGCTTGACGCCGGCCGCCGTCTTTGGTCAGCGCAGCTCCGATGGCCAGTGGCGTATCCAGCATGAGCTGGTGACAGACGACATGGGCCTCGAGCGTTTCGGGCAGATGCTGCTTTACGAGCTCAACACGCGGTTCAAAGGTTGTGAGCCGATGATCTGGGGCGACCCCGCCGGCTCAAAGCGCGACGAGATCTTCGAGGTGACGAGCTTCGATCACCTGCGCACCCTTGGCTTGAACGCGAAGCCGACCGCCTCGAACGATTTTGGTGTGCGGCGGGAGGCGGGTGCAGCCCCCATGACGCGGCTGGTGGGTGGCAAGCCCGGGCTCCAGGTCGATGCGAGCTGTCGCCGCCTCCGCAAAGCGCTGGCTGGCGGCTATCATTTCAAGCGCGTCGGGATCTCCGGCGGCATGGACCGTTTCCGAGATGCCCCGAACAAGGACCAGAACAGCCACGTCGGCGACGCCTATGGCTATCTGCTGTTGGGCGGCGGCGAGCATCGACGCCTGACACGCGGCGCTTTTAACTCGCGCCATAACGCGCCGGTGCGCGCTTCGATGGATTTCAACGTGTTCTAAAAAAACGGGCCGCGCGCAAAAGCCACGGCCCGAGGTGTTAGGGAGGAGTCAAAATGAACCTTGCAAACCCTAAACGGTTCGTTTGATTAACGCAAGCATCCTCGAGGCCGCAATCCTGCGTCGCCTCCCCGCCACGGCCCGCGTGCTGCCGTTCGAGCGCCATCATGCCGTCGTGATGCGCCACGATAGCTTTCAGCAGTCGCTTATCGCGCGGATCCCCGACTACCTCGACCGCCTCGAGGCGCAAGCGGCCGCCGGCGCCGGCTTCACGATCCTCGAGCACGGCCGCGTTATGGCCATATTTGGCGTGACGCCAGTCATCCCGCTTGTTGTCGAGGCGTGGATGATGCGCGATTGCGACATTGCGGAACGCGGAAAGCCGACAGCGGTTGTGTCGCGGTACTTTTTTAACGCGCTCGATACCGCAACGGCGGTGCGGCGGTGTCAGCTCACCGTCGAGTGCTCAAATCTGGGCGCCCTGCGGTACGCCGAATGGCTAGGCTTTGAGCGTGAGGGCGTGATGCGCGCCTTTGGCAAAACCGACAGCTACATGATGAGCAGAATCTATGGGCGGCGTATTCTCGGCTCCGAAACCACCTCCTCCTGATCCGTCAATCGCGATCTCTCAGCAGAAGCAGGAAGATCGCCTTGCCAAGCAAGAGCAGCGCGCAGAGCAGCGTCAGGCATCCGAAGCGCGTCGCTTGCAGGCTGGCTCAGCGGCTCGCCGGCGTGGCGGCCTGTATCTCCTGCTTTCCGAGCAGCGTGATAACCCGCAGACGGGCCTCGACGACAAACTGGGAAGCTAAATGCGCCTCAAACCCGAGGACGTGCTGAAGCGCGCTGACCGAGCTCAGTCGCGCAAAGACCAATGGCGCTCGATCCTCGAGGAGTGCTACGAGTTCGCGCTGCCACAGCGCAACTTGTACGGCGGATATTACGAAGGCCGCAGCCCGGGTCAGGGCAAGATGGATCGCGTGTTTGATTCGACTGCGATCAATTCAACGCAGCGCTTCGCCAACCGCCTCCAGTCCACGCTGTTCCCGCCGTATCGCAACTGGTGCCGCCTTGTTGCCGGCGACAATATCCCCGCCGAGCAGCGCCGCGACGTGCAGGTGGCGCTAGATCTTTACAACGAGCGGCTTTTCGCCGTCCTGCGCCAGACCAATTTCGACCTGGCTATGAGCGAGTTCTTGATGGATCTCGCCGTTGGCACGGCCGTCATGCTCGTGCAGCCGGGCGACGACCTGACGCCGGTGCGCTTCGAGGCTGTCCCACAGTTTCTTGTGGCGCTTGAGGAAGGCCCGCACGGCAAGATCGACAACGTGTACCGCAAGATGCGGCTGAAGGCCGAGGCGATCCAGCAGCAGTGGCCAGACGCCGAGCTGTCGCAAAAGATCAGCGACGCGGTGCGCGACAAGCCGACCGACGAGATCGAGCTGCTCGAGGCGACGGTCTATATCCCGAGCGAGGATTACTGGTGCTATCACGTCATCGAGCCGACCGAGCGCGCCGAGCTGGTCTATCGCGAGATGTCGAGCTCGCCGTGGGTGATCGCCCGTTACATGAAAGTGGCCGGCGAGATCTACGGGCGGGGGCCTCTGGTTACGGCGCTGCCAGATATTAAAACGCTAAACGCGACCAAGCGGATGCTGTTACAGAACGCGTCGCTTGCTATCGCTGGCATGTTTACGGCGGCTGATGATGGGGTTCTAAACCCGCAGACCGTCACCATTGCGCCTGGTGCAATCATTCCCGTGGCGAGAAACGGCGGGCCACAAGGCCCAAGCCTAGCGCCCCTGCCCCGATCAGGCGATTTCAACCTCGCGCAAATTGTAATCAACGACCTGTCTGTCGCGATCAAAAAGATCTTGCTCGACGACACGCTGCCGCCGGACACGATGTCCGCGCGCTCCGCGACGGAAGTAAACGCGCGGATGCAGGAGCTCGCCAGCAACATGGGCTCCGCGTTTGGCCGGCTCATCACGGAAGCGATGCTGCCGCTGGTCGCGCGCGTCTTGAAGGTCATGGATATGCAAAACCTGATCGACATGCCGCTGCGGGTTGACGGCCAAGAAGTAAAGGTCGTGCCGATCTCGCCGCTGGCAAAAGCGCAGAACCTCGAGGAGCTCGAGAGCGTCCTGCAATTTATGCAGTACACCTCGCAGCTCGGGCCGGCCGGCATGATGGCCGTCAATCAGGATCGCGCCATCGAGTTCGTCGCCGACCGTCTCGGCGTACCGCCGTCGCTACTTTCGACGCCAGAGGAGCGCGAGGCGCTCATGGCGGACATGGCCGCAGCTATGCAGCAAGAGGAGGAGGCCGCAGCCGCGCCTCCACAGTAGTAAATGGACTGGAATGACCTGCTTGCGCCGCCGGCGCAGCTCGCCGTCGAAAACGAACCCGACGATCTGGACCGGCTATATGCCCGCGTATTTTCGACGCGCGACGGCAAGAAGTTATTGGCGCACCTGCGCGGTGCAACCATCGAACAACCAACCTGGTATCCGGGCGAGGACGCCAGCCACGGATACGCGCGCGAGGGGCAGAACAGCCTCGTGCGTGAAATCGAGCGTCGCATCTCACGAGTAAGGGAACAGCATGACTGACACCTCGACCGTCGAAACCGATAACGCCGAAAGCGCCGGTGCCGACGACAATCAGAGCCTCCTCTCAGCGAAACCTGTCGAAACAAATGAAGCAGCTCCTGCCGATGAAGTTCCGCACCTTGTTCAAGAAAGCGACAGCTTGGTTGAAGAACAAAGCGAGCAACCTGCGGAACGCCCTGCGAACATTCCAGAACAGTTTTGGAAAAATGGCAGCGTCGATACAGACGCGATGGCGAAGGCTTACAGCGACCTCCGCTCGAAAATGGACAGCGGTAAGCACAAGGCTCCAAAGGACGGCAAATATAGTCTGGACGCGGTTGAAGGCGTGGATGCAGAGGATCCGACGCTGGGCGAGTTCCTTGAGATCGCTCGCGACGAAGGTATGTCGCAAGGTACGTTCGAGCGTCTGACCAACTTCTACATGCAGCAGATGGGCGCGCTCGATGAGGAGATCACTTATCGACGCGATCAGGAGATGGCCAAGCTCGGGCGCAATGCCGACAAGGTAATTGCGTCGATGGACAACTGGCTTACGAAGATGAACACGGCCGGCGTCCTATCTGCTGCTGAGATGGAGTCGATTGCCAACGCATCGACCAACGCCACGTTTATCTCCGCGCTGAACAAGATCCGGCGCAGCTACAACGAGCCCGACATCCCGCGCTCCGATGTAGTCGAGCCCGACGCGATCACTATGGACGACATCCAAGTAATGATGGCCGACCCGAAATACGGCGTCGATCCAGCCTTTACGCGCCAAGTTGAGCGTAAGGTTTACGAGATGCACGGCGAGAAACTCTAGCCCAGATTTGGGCGCCTACTTGCGGCAAACATGAGTAAATGCAGGAGGTCCGATAACCGCGTTCAGCGGCCGGCCACGCGTACACGCGGCCCGCTTGGATAACCGCAAAATCGAAAATCAACCTTTCTTTAGGAGAAAGCTCTATGGCTACCATTAGCCCGGCTTTCGTCACGATCTTCGATAACGAGGTCAAGCAGGCATATCAGGCGTCTCGCGCTCTGGCCGGCCTCGTTCGCGAAAAAAGTGTCGAAGGCGACACCGTAAAGTTCAACAAGCTCGGCAAGGGTGTTGCGTCCGTTCGCACGCCGCAGGCCGATGTCTCGCCGATGAACCTGACCTACTCGCTGGCAACCGCGACGATGACCGATTACATCGCCGCTGAATACAGCGACATCTTCGATCAGTCGCACGTTGGCTTCAATGATCGACAGGAACTTGTCCAGGCTGTCGGCAACGCGATTGGCCGCCGCATGGATCAGGTCGTCATCGACGCCCTCGATGCAGCGACCCCGGTTTCCGTCGCCAACACCATTGCCAACGACGGCACCACTGGTTCCGCCAGCGACCTCAATGTGGGCAAGCTCCGCGAGGCCAAGCGCGTCCTTGATGCCAACAACGTGCCGGCGAATGATCGCGTTTGCTTGATCCACGCGAACAATTTGTCCGCACTTATCGGCAACACCGAAGTCCAGAGCTCCGACTTCTCGAACGTTAAGGCTCTGGTGGACGGTTCGATCAACCAGTTCCTCGGTATGCGTATCGTGGTGATTGGCGACCGTGACGAAGGTGGTCTGACCATCGACGGCTCGAGCGACCGTTCCTGCTACGCGTTCCACAAGAGTGCTCTGGGACTTGGCATGTCGATGGGACAGAAGTCCGAAGTCAACTACATCCCCGAGAAGGTGTCGTATCTCGTGGCTTCGATGTTCGGCGCCGGCGCTGTTGCTATCGACGATGGCACGGCTGGCGGCATCGTCAAAATCACCTGCCGGGAGGCTTAATCATGGCATTTTCTCGCGATGGCTGGGGTCCGATTGGCGGACAGTCCCGTAAGGGTTCTGCTCCGCAGATCTGGGTGTACACCAGCACCGACGCCAAGACCGTCATCGACGGCTCTGGCTACTTCAACGCGGTTAGCGATGACGTGACTGTTGGCGACCTGATCTACTCGTGGGCCTCCACGGGCGGAACGGCGACGGCAACCCTGCACGTTGTCGTGTCGAACGCTGCCGGCGTCGTCGATGTATCCGACGGCACCGTCGTTAGCGTAACCGACGGCGACTAAGTTTTGCGGCGGGGGGCTTCGGCTCCCCGCCCTTAACCTTTGAGGACGACGCATGGCCACGGGCGACACGAAGCTATCCATCTGCTCCGACGCCCTCATCATGCTTGGATCTTCGCCCCTCTCCTCTTTCAGCGAAGGCACTGACGCGGCGCAAATCACCGACCGCCTTTACGACGATCTTCGCGATACGATCATCCTTTCTTATCCTTGGTCGTTTTCAATCAAAAAGCAGCAGCTCGCGCGCAGTGTTGATGCGCCGCCAAACGAGTGGTCTTACGCCTACCCCTTGCCCTCCGACATTTTAGGCAGTGGCCCGCGCGCATTGTTTACGAGCGGCAGCGCAGGCGCGCGCAGCACGACGCACGGTTGGGAGGTGTACGGCAGCGAAGTGCAGACCGACTTCGACACCGTTTACATTGATTATCAGTTCCGTCCGTCCGAGGACGTGATGCCGGCCTACTTTGTGCAGCTTTTGAAATATTGGACTGCGTGGCATATTGCCGAGGCTGTCACTGACCAAGTAACGAAAGCTCAGTATTTCCAGACGCTCGCCGTGGGTGCGCCATCCGAAAACATGCGCGGCGGCATGATGCGGCAGGCGATGCAGATTGACGGCGGCTCTAAACCTGTCGCTGGCTTCCAAGACTTTCCGCTCACTGTCACGCGAGCGAGCTAATGTCTCGCGTCGTTCGCATCCAGACGGATTTCGCTTCCGGCGAGATCGACCCGCTTCTGCGCTCGCGCATTGATCTGAAGCAGTATTATCAAGCGTTACAGACCGCGCAGAACGTCTTTATCCTGCCGCAGGGTGGCGCCAAACGCCGTGCCGGCCTCAAATATATTTCTGAGCTGCCAGCAGCCGCAAATCCGCAGGATGGTGTTCGGCTGATCCCTTTCGAGTTTAGCGTGGACGACAGCTATATGTTCGCGCTGGTCAATCAGCGGATCTATATTTTTAAGAACGGCGCGCTCGTTACAAATATCAACAATCTTCAAAAGGATTATCTCGACGTAACGGGGATCACTAGCGCCATGCTGTCCGAGCTGCGCCACGCGCAGGCAGCCGACACAATCATTTTTGTGCATGAAGATCTGGAGCCGCTGAAGATTGTGCGCGGCGCGACGGACTCTGATTGGACGGCTTCGACGATTAGCTTCACAAACGCGCCACGCCACGCCTACTCGATCACGACCAGCAATCCGAGTGGCACGATCACGCCCGATCAAGCATCCGGCAACGTCACAATCACTTGCAGTTCTGGTGTTTTCACGTCGTCGCACGTTGGCCAATACATCAACATTCTCAATAATTTTGGCCGGCTTCGGATCATTAACCGGATCAGCTCGACAAAAGTGGCCTGCTTCGCCGAGGTCGCGCTGTTCGATACCACTGGTGTCACGTCTGGAAATTGGGAGCTCGAGGAGGGTTACGAGGACGCGTGGAGCGCATCACGCGGCTGGCCTAAATCCCTAACCTTCCATGAGGGCCGCCTCTATTTCGGCGGCGCCAAGAGCTTGCCCACAACTTTCTGGGGCAGCGTCGTAAACAGCTTTTTCGATTTTGACCTGGGGGAAGGTTTCGACGACCGGGCGATTATCGCGTCGATTACCACTGAATCCCTAAACTCCATCGTTGATATTTTCAGCGGCCGAGATCTCCAGATCTTCACCACCGGCGGCGAGTTCTATGTGCCGCAAACCACCAACGATCCGATCACGCCAGACAATATCGTCGTAAAAGCCGCGACGCGAAACGGCGCAAAGCCGGGTGTCCCGGTCGTCGGCCTCGATTCCGGCACCTTGTTCATTCAGCGGAGCGGCAAGCAGCTCAACGAAATGCTCTTTACCGATGTAGAGCTTTCGTACACGACCGGCAATATATCGCTGCTATCAGGCCACCTGCTTAAAACGCCGGTCGATATGGCAATCCGCCGCGCAACCTCGACTGAGGAGGCCGACCGTCTGTTTCTGGTGAACGGCGATGACGGCCAGATCACAGCCTACTCTCTCCTACGCGCGCAGCAGGTTGTTGCGCCGTCAACCATCGTGACAGACGGAGAGTTTAAGGCGGTCGGCATTGACGTGGACACGATCTACACAATCGTAAAGCGCACCATCAATTCGTCCGACGCTTACTACGTCGAGGTCTTTGACAGCAGCCTGCACACTGACAGCGCCGTCTATTCTGCGTCGGCCAGCGCGACAGGCGCAGCCGCGCACCTCGAGGGCGAAAGCCTAAACGTCATTGTCGATGGGACGGTGCAGTCAAATAAAACCGTTAGCTCTGGAAGCGTCACATTCGAGCGTGCGTCCACGACAGAATATGAGATCGGCCTACCCTTTAGCGTCGAAATCAAAACAATGCCGGTCGAGCCGCGTCTCGCGTCGGGCTCTATCAAAGGCTTCAAGAAGCGCATCATTAAGGTCAACGCCGAGGTCTATGAGACGCAGGCCATGACCGTGAATGGGCAGCAGGTAGCATTTCGTCAGTTTGGCGAAGGTGTGCTCGACGGCGCTGTCACCAAATTCACAGGCGTCAAATCCATTGGCCCCCTTCTGGGCTTTGTGGACGAAGGTGAAATCGTCGTGACCCAGGATCAGCCGCTCGACATGCACCTGCTCGCCCTCGATTACCAGCTCAGCGTGGGGCAATAACATGACAATGACCGCAGTTATGGTGGCCGGGTCGCTGGTTTCAGCGATGGGCCAGATCCGCGCAGGCCAAGCCCAAAAGGCTATGTATCAGGCGCAGGCTCAGCAGGCCGAGATACAGGGTCGCAGCCAAGCGTTGCGGGCGCGGCAGGAAGCGCTCGCTTACAGGCAGGAAGGCATTAAGGCGCTCGAGGACACGCGTCGCAATATGGCCACAATCAACGCTCGGGGCGCAGCCGGCACACTAAATCCGTTTGCTGGTTCTACCGGCAATTTGATGACGGCGAACCTTGGCGAAGGCGTCGAGGATTATTTCTTGGCGCTCGATAATGTCGCGATTGCAGAGGCGAACGCAGAGATCGCTCGAGGCGCAGCGCGATTCCAGGCGGGTATATATCAAGCCGCAGGCAAGCAGGCGATGAGCGCCGCTATTGGCAGCGCCATATCCTCTGTCGGTCAAGCCGCGATGGGTGGTTACAACGCAGGCGCGTTTAGTGGCGGCGGCACATACTACGGCAGTTCGCCCATGACGCCGCTGCCCCACGGGAATCCGTTCTAATGGCGCCGCGTTATCCAACATATCAGCGCTCCGGCCGCCTATCCGCCGGCATAGCGGTTCCGCCAAGCGCGGACTTTGCGGCGCTCCGCGAGCAGGGCAAAAGCGCAACACTCGTGTCGCAGGCGGCAGACCGCGTGGTCGCCTTTGCCACCGACAAGATCGAGCAGCAGTCCATTGCGCGCGGCCAGCGCGACGCTGCACAGAACCCGCGCGGCGTGTTGCAGCAGTATCAGGATGGCGCGCCGCAAACCGCCTACGACAAAGCGGCTTATGAGGCGGCTGTTAAGATCAGCTCTGCCAACATTGAGGTTAAAGCGCGCAAAGACATTGCCGACGCCCTGTTCCAATGGGAGCAGGAGAAAGGCGATCCGACAGCTCTGCAAGATCGCCTCGCGGCAATTAGCCAAGGCTACTCCAGCGCAATCGGCGAGCTCGATCCTGTTGAAGCGGCAAAGCTAAATCTGACGCTCGAGAGCGCCGGCAATTCCGCGTTCCTGCAATACTCGGAAACGCACCTAAAAGAGCAGCTCAAGCGCTTACAGGCCGGCGGCATCGCGGCGCATAACAGCTACGGCGAGCAGATCGAGATCGGCGCCCGCAACGGCATAGATCCAGAGCCCACAATCGCGGCCTATCGCGCGACCGCTCAGAACCTTGGTGTCGATCCTTCGACTGTCGAGCGCAATGTCATAAACCTGCGTGATCGCGCCTCGAAAGAGCGGGTGCGCGGTGACTTTGCGCGAGCCACCGATAAGGCGCAGTTCCTCCGTGATTTCATGGAGGACGCAGACGACCGCACTGGACCTGCGCGCGGCCTGGACGGCGACACGCACAAGACGTTGGCCGCTGAGATGCGCGCTATCATTAAGGGCGACGGCTCGGCCGCCGCATCACGGAAGGCCGCAGTCAACAAACAGACAACTGAGCTCACGGCTGCGATCACCGGCGGATCTGATGTGAGTGAAGCTGCGGTGCAGGACAACCTCGCGCAAGCTCGAGCCACCGGCGATGAAACAGCCATTGCCAATGCGGCCCGCCTCGAGCAACTGCACCAAAGGCTCGGGATTGCCAATGGCCAAAACGTATTTGGCTTAGAGCAGCTCGTATATGACGCGCGCGCCCTGAGACAAAAAGAGACAAGCGCCGATAACGCACAGCTCAACAATGATCTCGTCGCCGGGTTTGAGTCGAGATTAACCGCTATGCGAACCGCATTGGTGACAGATCAAGTCTCGTATCTGCGTGAGAACGGTCAGAGCGTCGGCGAGGTTGGTCCAAACGATGTGGCGCAATCGGCTGCTGGCGATGCAATGCTCGTCGATCCCTCCTCCCCGTTGATGGAACGCAAGAGAAGTATCGACGACTTTGCCGCCTCCAATAACGCCAAGCCAATCTATTTCAGCCAATCCGAGGCCCGCGCTTATACGCAATTTATGGCGAACGCAAACGTCCCCAACTCAGAAAAGACAATGTTTGTGATGGGGCTTGCAAACGCATTTGGCGACCAAACCGCGAACGTGATTAACCAGATCGACAGCGGCAATGGATCAGACTGGGCTTTTGCGGCAGCCAATTTCTCGCGAACCGGCAACCAAAATTTCCTGGCTGATGCTCTCGAGGGCCGCAACTACGATGGCCCCACAATTACACCGCAAGCCGACAAAGACACGCGCGATAAAATCAGCGCTGGGATTGCCGGCCAAATCTTGTCTGGCTCCAAACGCGCGCAAGCCCTGAAAGCCGCCGAGCACGCCTACAAGCATCGCCTGGGTACGGGCGTGACCGAGGATTCTCGTGGATCCCTGTGGGAGCGCACTTTGCAGGAAGCGATGGGCGCGACGTTCCAAGGAAACAGGCAGGTGAGCGGCGGCGTTTATGATTTCGGCAACAGCCAAATCATCCTCGATCCACGGACGCCAGTCAGCGACGCCGAATTTGTAGAGGACAATCGTCGATATATGACGCGCGAGGCCATGTCGGCGCTGGTCGGCTTTGAGATCACGCCTGATGAAATGTCTGACGATGACATTACAAATTTCCAGCTCAGATCTACTGGCGTTGCGAACAGCGTCGAGATCTTAAACGCTCGAGGCCAAGCGCCGCGTGGTAACCCGAGGATCGTTACCTTTACCAACCTGCACACCGCACTTCGCCGGTCTCTTGAGAGCACCAAGGAGGTTCTCACAGAGGTTGGCCCAATGCGATTGCCGCAATGACGATATTCGACTCAGAGCCCGACCTTCTTGGTCGTACTTTTGACGAGGATTACGCACCTACGGCGTCACTGCTGGAGGCGCTCGAGGCTGACTACACGCGGGATCGCCTGGCGTTCCAGTACGAGTCCAATAACACTGCCAATCGAAACTATTGGCTGCCCATCCTCGACCGCATCGAGGAGGTTACGGGCCAGCGGCCAGAGCGCCCCGACATCGAGCTTAATGTCGAGTATGACGCGCTTGACCGCTTCGCCAACCGCTTTGGCCTGCTGTCGGATAGCTACTCGACCAGCGTCGAAAAGATAAACGCGCTTATCGGGCAGTACCCAGAGCTCGAGAGTGAGCTGGGCGTTCTTAGCGCCGACCAGCACATTAGCGCCACGCAGCAGCTCGCCCTAGACGCAGAGCAGCGCGCAGAGAAGCAAGGCCGCACAGCTCTTGGCGAGGTGTTTGGGTTTATCGGATCCTTGGGCGCCGACGCGCGGCTCATGGTGCAAGATCCTGCTTATGGCGCCATGAACGTGATGGGCGGCGTCGTTCGCAAGGCCGGCGACCTGGCGGTTAAAAACATCGGCAGGATCGCGCTGTTCGAGGGCTTACTTAACGCCGGCATCGAGGTGCAGGGGTCACCAAGCGTGGCGGCGTGGCGAGATTCGATTGGCCTCGAGTACGACGCCGGTACATTTGCAGCGGCGGTCGGAACCGGCTTCCTTGGCGGCACCGCGTTTGGCGGCGCGATTGCTACACCGCTCGAGATCGCTGCGCGGCGGCTAGAGACACCGCTGGGTCTCTACGCTCGCGAGCTCAACCAAAGCATCGACGAGACATCGCTTGTCGAGCTGGACCGGCGCCTGCAAAGCCTAAGCGATAGAGAGGTCGCCGCCGGCCTCCGCGCATTAGAGGAAGCAGGTGTCGAGCTGCCGGCCGTGGCCCGTGGCGCGCAGGAGGAGATACAGGCGCAGGAGGATTTGTTTGACGACAATCCCCTCGAGGATGCAGAGCTCGAGCACATGCAGCGCACCCTCGAGGCCGAGGCGGTCATTAGTGACAGTGACAATGTGCGTCCATTGGTCGATGCGCCGTCCGCCCCTCCCCGGCAGCAAGATATTCATCACGCCGACAACCTCGACGCGACGATATTTCGGTTTGAGCCAAACGACATCGAAGTCGATGCGCAGACCTTCCAGTTTAAAATGGGCGGCGATGAGTTCGGCGTTACAGAGCGCTTGCAGGGTATTACGCAATGGGATCCCGTAAAGGCGGGCCTGATCGTTGTTTATGAGTTTGCCAACGGCCGCCGCTTTATAGCTGATGGACATCAGCGCCTTGGTTTGGCCAAGCGCATCATGGCGCAGGATCCCAGCCAAAAGCCCGTGATTTACGGCAATCTGCTGCGTGAATCAGACGGCATCACACCAGAGCAAGCTCGTGTGAGTGCGGCGATGAAGAACATTGCCGAAGGCAGCGGCACTGCTATTGACGCAGCGAAGGTGCTCCGCGTTGAGCCTGGTCGCATCGGCGAGCTGCCCCCTCGATCAAACCTTGTGCGCCAAGCGCGTGACCTTGTTGGGCTATCGGACGAAGCGTTCGGCGCAGTTGTCAACGAAGTCGTGCCAGCAAATTACGCCGCTATCGTTGGGCGCCTTGTGGCTGACCAAGATCGCCAGCTCCCCATCATGCAGCTCTTGGCGGAAGCCGAGCCGACCAACACGGTGCAGGCTGAAGCGATTGTGCGACAGGCCCTCGAGGCGGAGTTCGACACGGCCGTACAAGTGGGTTTGTTCGGCGAGGAGCTAATTACCACCAGCCTATTCAAAGAGCGCGCTCGTGTTCTCGACGCCGCGCTGAAGCAGTTACGCCGCGACCGCGCCGTGTTCAATTCCCTCGTCGAAAACCGCGCACGGATTGAAGGCGAAGGAAACGTGCTGGCGGCGGCGCAAAATCAAAGCAGGAGCGAAACAGATGGCCAAGCGATCCAAATCGTCCAGGCGGTCGCCAACAGACGCGGCGAGCTTAGCGACGCCCTCACAGCGGCAGCCCGGAGCTTCAAAGAAAGTGGAAACATCAGCCGATCTAGTCGAGCCTTCGTCGATGCTGTCCGAGCGGCAGTTGAGCGAGGCGATTTCAATGGGGCAGATGCTGGCGATGCAGGACGCACTGTCGATGTTGCGGAGGAAGGCAATCGCCTCGCGGCGAGCCCTAGCCGGGAAGAACTAGCAGCGTTCGACGAGCCCGATGGCCCAGCCGTAAAGCAGCAGGCTGACCAGCTCGAGCGTGACTATGTTGGCGCTGAGCCGCCGCGTGATCCTGACGCAATCGGGCCGGATTACCGCGACTATCTTGAGCCCACACCTGACAGCATCGAGATCGCGCGCGAGGACATCGTGCCGATCCGCGCTCGCCCAGAGGGCATTGCCAACGCGCGCAAGTTTATGGCGCAGGCTGCTCGAGGCGAGACGCCCAAGCGCGGCCCGCTCACCGTCAAGGACAACGGCGACGGCAGCTATACGCTACTCGATGGCAACTCGACATATGCGATTGCCACGGAAGCTGGCATGGAGACGCTGCCGGTCCGCGTCGTCACCGACGAACAGTTTGCCCAGGAAGTGGCGCAAAAGAACGCTGAGAGAATTCTCGAGCTCGGACCTGACGCGAAAAAGAAGCGCGTTGTCCTGGCGCAAGATCTGGAGCCGTTAGATTTAAGGCGTCTGGCCGCTACACTACAATCGCGCCAAGCGTATGCGTCTATCGACGACATCGTGGAGCGGAACAACATTTTTAATGTTGAGCTTAACGCGGCTGTAAAGCGAGCCGCTGGCGAACATGACGTTGAATATCACCCAGGCCCGATAAAAGAGCGCAAGCGGATCGAGGATAAGGTCCAGGACAAGTATAACGGCAACCTTAACCGCATTGCCGACGTTAGCCGCGCGACGGTTACGGTTACGCGACCAGACGAGGCAGACGCTTTCGTTAAAGAGCTGGGTAAAACGTACCACATCGTCGATGAGGGATATAAAGGCGCTCCGGTCGGCGAAGAGGCGTATTCTGGTTATTTCGACAAGAAGCTGATGGTCATCAACGATGACGGCGTGATCGGCGAGGTTATCATTATCGAGCGCGGCCTCTTCGATGCGAAGCATGGTCGGGGCGGGCACAAACTTTATGAGATTGTGCGCGGCGACGAGGATCTCGACGAAGCCTTCGCCGGCATCCCTGACGAGGCGCTAAGAGCACGACTTGAGGCGTTGCGAGACGACAGGCCCGCGCTTGAGGCCGCAGCTAATCAGGCGATGATTGAATTATACGAGGGTGTTTTGCCGCAGATGGACGCGTCGTTCGGTCAGGTCGTCGGCAACGTGCTGAGATCACCGCCAAACACGGCCAGCTCTGTGTCAAACTCTGCGGCGGTCAGCTCGTCGGTGCGCGTATCTGACAGCAGCTCCTTGGCCGAGATCTCGCCCCAGGTGCCGTCGTCATCAAGTATGAACGCCGCGCCGTCGTCGCGCAGCACGGTGGGGTACTTACCCTCGAGCGAAAAAAACCGCATTGGCCAAACCTCCGACGAAAGTGTAGATGCTGCGCCGCAAAATTACAATACCGAAACGGTGCGTGAGGGCGAGCAAACGCTGGTTCCTGGCGTCGAGCCCGTTACCGACGCACAACGCGCGCAGCTCGAGGTAGATCGTCCGCTGCGTGGCGGCGACGCACCTATGAACGTCGGCCTATTCGACACCGACGCACAAGCTCAATCTGATCTCCTCGACTTCGTGCCACTAACGCGCGAAGCGGCTGACGGCACGCCTGTCGTTGATAACGTCAGCAAGCGCCAGCTCCTCGACGAGATCGAGCAAGATCAAAGAATGTTAGATCGCTTTGAAGGATGCGTCGCATGAGCCTACGCGATTGTATTGCTGAAGCCGAAGCCGCTGGCGACGTAACGCCGGAGCAGGCGCGATATTCGCGCGACCTTTTCGACGCCATCTACGACGAGAACGTCAAAACGATGGGGCCAGAGGAAGCTGACGCAGCAGCCGGGCGCCAGACTTTCGACCGTATGAAGGCAGACGCAGCGCACTCGAAGCGCGTCAAGATCTTGCAGGCTGTTAAGTTTCAAGCTCGAGCACAGGACATGCTCGCCTACCCCGAGCTGCGCGGCACGTTCCGCCCCGGCAGAGCGCTGCAAGCATTGATCGAGGCTGACAACTCTAGCCGGGGCGTGTCCCTTGCCTACTATCAGCGAGGCGTCGAGAAAGAGCTGTTCGCGCACATGGACAGCGTGCTGTACGAGTTCCGACGCACCGTCACCGGCGGCGAGCGAAATCGCGCGACGCAGCTCGACCTAGTAAAAGAAGCGTTCGGCGAGGACAGCAAAAACCCGGCAGCACGCGAACTCGCAGAGGCGTGGAAGCAAACGCATGAGCTGGCGCGGCAGCGCGCAAACAATGCTGGGATGCGGATTGCAAAGCGCGCCGACTATGGGCTGCCGCAGCACCACGACCGCCGGCTGATCCGCGACGTATCCAAGGACGAATGGATTAAATTTACCCGCGACCGCCTCGACATCGAGAACATGGTGGATGGCCGCACCGGGCTGCCCTTCAACGAGGACACAATCCGTGCGGCGCTTTCCGAGGTTTACGATTCAATCGCGTCGGACGGCCTGAACGATCTGATCCCAGGCACAACACCTCGAGGTCGAGCGCTTCACAACCGGCGCACCGATAGCCGCTTCCTCAAGTTCAAAGACGCAAAAAGCTGGAGCGAGTATCAGGAGCGGTTTGGCGACCCTGACGTATTTGAGACGATGGTCGATCACCTGCGCAACATGGCGCGCGATATAACCAAGCTCGAGGTTCTCGGCCCAAACCCGGACGCCACGATCTCTGCGCTGCGAGCCTACGCGCAAAAGAAGGCGTCAGAGCGCCCGGGCAATGAGGCGCTGGATAAACTACAGGGCGACCTCGTTAAGTTCGACACGATGTGGAAGCTCTGGGACAAGGGCGACACGACCGCGAACACTCGAGCTGCATTGATTATGGGCGGCGCGCGCAACGTCGTCTCTGGCGCGCTGCTTGGTGGCGCACCGATCACGGCTCTGTCCGACTTCAATACCCAGCGCATCGCGGCGAACTTTATTGGCATGCCGGTCACGCCGCTGATGTCTCGAGTATTCAGCGAAATGCGGCAGGACGCGGACGCCGCGAAGTTTGCCGCGCGCATGGGCCTTGTCGCTGACTCCTATATCGAAGTCGGCACAATGAACGCCCGTTACTTTGGCGACCACATGCAGCCAGGTGTCACGCGCCGCATTGCCGAAACCGTACACCGCGCGTCTGGTCTAACAGGGTTTACACGAGCTGGCCGCCAAGCCTTCGGCCTCGAGTTCCAAGGCTATCTTGCTGACGAGGTGGCCAAGCGCTTCGACGAGCTGCACCCCGGGCTTCAGCAGGTCATGGAGGCGGAAGGAATTAGCGCGGCGGATTGGGACGTGATCCGCGCCACACCGCTGCTCGACCGTGATGGCGCAACCTTTCTGCGCATCCTCGATGTCGCCTCCCGCGACGATCTCCCGCGCATGTATCGCGAGGAGCTGGCCATGAAGGCCATGTCGATGATGGAGCGGCAGATGGATCAGGCGGTGCCGGTTGCGACCTTGCGAGCTCGCGCAACGCTTGGTGGAGGCACTGCAAAAGGCACGTTTGTTGGCGAGGTTGTGCGCGGCGTCGCACAGTTTAAATCGTTCCCGGTCACGCTGTGGCATCAAAACCTCGGCCGCATGTGGGCAATCCAAGATCCTAAAAAGCGCTATGCGGCGATTGCCGGCTTCGTTGTGAGCACCACGGTCATGGGCGCGGCGATCCTCGAGGCCAAGCAAATCGCTTATGGCCGAGACCCACGGCCAATCAATGACGTTAATTTCTGGGTCGCAGCACTGCTGCAAGGCGGCGGTCTGGGCATCGTAGGCGACTTCCTGTTCTCAAACATCAACCGCTACGGTAGTGGCTTCGGCGCCACACTCGCCGGCCCTACCGCCGGCCTCGGCACAGACACAATCAACCTCACTCTCGGCAACATGCTGCAACTTGCACAGGGCGAGGACACCAACTTTGCTCGCGAGCTGACCGATTACGTCACGCGATACACCCCGGGCTCGAGCATCTGGTATTTGCGCCTCGCTACGGAGCGGATGCTTATCGACCAGATAAGGCTGATGACCGATCCCGACGCCCGCAAGACCTTCCGACGCCGCGCTCAGCGCTGGGACCGCGACTACAATCAGAGATCATGGTGGGAACAGGGCGACTTCCTACCGGAGCGCGGCCCGGATTTGGGCAACGTGATTGGCAACTAATGGGTAATTTTTCCATAACGCAAAGGGACCGTTTCGATGGCTGACTACTCCATAACAGCGGTCGCGCGCCGCGTCGTTTACACCGGCTCGGCCGGCGTGGGGCCTTACAACTTCAACTTCCCCGTGCTCGCAGAGACCGACCTCGCGGTGTACGTCAACGACAGTCTGCAAACGCTGACCACCGACTACACTGTCTCGATTGGTGCAGCCGGCACAGGCTCGATCACGCTAGTCAGCGCCGCAACCGGCAGCGATAACGTCACCATTGTTGGCGCGCGCGACATCGAGCGCACGACAGACTTCGTGACCGCCGGCGACCTTCTTGCGTCGTCTCTTAATACTGAGCTCGACAGCCAGACGATATTTGTGCAGCAGGTGTCAGAAGATGCGGCGCGCGCGATTAAGGCGCCGGTCACGGATCCGACCTCTATTGATATGACGCTGCCGACCAAGGCGTCACGCGCCGGCAAAACGCTGGCTTTCGACACAAACGGCGATCCAGTCGTCGGCGAGGATATTGGCAACTGGCGCGGGGATTGGGCTTCCGGCACCGCTTATACCGTCCGAGATCTGGTGAAGGATCCGACCAACAGCAATGTTTATCGTGTAAACACGGCGCACACCTCGAGCGGCTCCACGCCGATTTCAACAAACGCCGACGCGGCCAAGTTTGACCTGGTGGTTGACGCCGCAGCAGCGGCGGGCTCGGCGACAGCGGCGGCGGCCTCGGCGACAGCGGCGGCGGCTAGCGCCAGCAGCGCATCGACCAGCGCCAGTAATGCCTCGACCAGCGCCACCAGCGCATCGACCGCCAGCGCCTCGGCGACGACCGCTAAGACGGCGTCCGAAACTGCCCAGGCAGCATCTGAAGCAGCCCAAGCAGCAGCCGAAACCGCCCAAGCAGCGGCGGAAACTGCCGAGACCAATAGCGGCACCAGCGCCACTGCGAGCGCCGCCAGCGCAACTTCTGCTGCATCATCAGCATCGTCGGCCTCGAGCAGTAGCGCTTCGGCCAGCGCCTCGGCCACATCGGCATCCGGCTCGGCATCGACCGCGACGACCCAAGCGGGCATCGCGACCACAAAAGCTGGGGAAGCCTCGACCTCGGCTGCTAATGCGGCGACCAGCGAGACCAATGCGGCGACTAGCGCGACTGCCGCCGCAGCAGCGCAGGCAGCAGCGGAACTTGCGGCTGATAACTTTGACGACACCTACCTGGGAGCGAAGGCGTCAGACCCGACGGTCGATAACGACGGGGACGCGCTGACGGCAGGCGACCTGTATTTCAATACAACGTCAAACGAAATGAAGGTCTATAACGGCTCGTCGTGGCAGGTGACTGCGGTCACCACTGACGGCCTGCTGGCCGCGTCAAACAACTTGTCTGACCTTGCGTCGGCAGCAACAGCGCGCACGAACTTGGGCTTGGCTATTGGCTCAGACGTGCAGGCGTTCGATGCCGACACCGCTGTCACCGACGCGGCTCAGACGTTCACGGTCAGCCAGCGTGGCACGATCACCACCGACAACGATCTCAGCTTCGATCTCAGCGTCACGAATAACTTCAAATGCACCCCCACCGGCACCGGCACGCTGACGTTCACGAACCACACCGCTGCCGCCGGGCAATCTGGCAACATTCTGCTGGACAATAGCGGCGGCTATGCCATCAGCCTCGCGGCGACGACCAAGGGCGATGCCAATCTAGCCACGACGATCAGCACTGCTGGAACCTATTGGCTCTCGTATTACGACGACGGGACCAATGCTTATGTCACCACCAGCGCGGCGTTTGCGTAATGTCGATCATTCAGGGCAACACTAAGGTATCTGCTGCTGCTGGCGGTTACACCATCGACCAGTCGGTCCGGTTTGATAAGACGACCAGTTCTAAGCTGCAGCAGACTCAGGTCACGCCAGACGGGAATAGCTGGACAATTTCGTTTTGGCTAAAACGAGGCAAGATCGATGCCTCTGAAATGTGGTTTATCAACGGCGGCAACGGCAACCCTGATTACATTCGTTTTGAGACAAGCGAAAAAATCCGTTTTCGTATTTTTAGCCGGGGTATCGACAACACAACGACAGCGGTATTTCGTGATCCGTCAGCTTGGTATCATTTTGTTGCTAACTACAACGCTTCGACTGGAGCCTATAATCTTTGGCAAAACAATGTCAGCTTAATCAGCGGCACGGGAAGCGCAGGGGCTACGGACTTCAATAAAGCCAGTACGTTGTTTACGCTTATGGCAGCGGGTAACTCAGTGGCGTTTACAGATGGCTACCTTTCCGAAGTCGTCAAGCAGGACAATATCGTTTCTGACCCGACCGCGTTTGGCGAATACAACGACGATGGCGTGTGGGTTCCTATTGATGTGAGTGGGCTGACCTTTGGGTCAAACGGCTTTTACGTTACTGGTGCTAACAGTGCTGATTTAGGCGCGGATTACTCCGGCAACGGCAATGACTTCACATCGTCAGGGCTGACCTCGGACGATCAGGTTGCTGATACGCCGACTGATAACTACAGCACAGCTAATCCGCTATCGCAGCTTGGGACATCTCCTTGTGCTTCTACTTTTAGCGACGGCAATTTGACTATTGCGTTAGCTACCGGCTCAAACCATTCGGGTTTCCGCAGCACCATTGCCGTCGATGCGTCTGACGACACCTATATGGAAATAACATATAACACCCACACAGGGGCAGGGCTTGAACTAGGTATTGTGTCTCCAAATGTGTGGGCTTCAAATGGTTATGTATCCAGCATTAACTCTTCATATCCGGGGGATGCTTACGGTTATCGGAATGACGGTCAAAAAATGGCGGATGGCTCTATTTCTGCGTATGGCGATAGCTTTACAGCGGGAGACGTTATCGGTATGCGTCTTAATGCTGGAGCATTGTATTTTTACAAAAATGGAACAATTCAAAACAGCGGCACGGCACTCAAAACGGGGCTGACAGGAACGTGGAATTTTGGGGCATCTCACCGCAATAATACGGGCGGCACTGAAAACATTACGTTGAATTTTGGTCAGTCTACTTTTGACAATTTACCTACAGGTTCTGCTGGTTGGTCCACCTCCAACCTGCCCACACCTGCAATCAAGGACGGCTCGGCCTATTTTGCAGCCGAAACCTACAGCGGCAATGGCTCGACGCAAGAGATCAACTTTTCGGGCAACAGCACGTTTCAGCCCGACATGGTTATTTTGAAGGAGAGGAATGGCACTCGGGTTTGGACGCTTTACGACATCATTCGAGGTGCAACCAACTACCTGCAACCGAGCCAGCCAGACGCAGAAAGCTCAAATGCGTCGAGCCTATCCAGCTTTGATGCTGACGGCTTCACGCTTGGCTCTGCGCCGTTCGTGAACAACAGCGGCAACACATACATTTCGTATTCGTTCCTTGCGTCAAATACGACTGCAAGCAACACGGATGGGGATATAGCCAGTACGGTGAGCGTCTCCGCGACTGCGGGCATATCCATCATAAATTTCACGGGCAATGGTTCGTCCGGCCAGACAGTCGGTCATGGACTTGGCGTCACGCCTACAACGGTGCTAATTAAACCAGTCACCGGAAGCGACAACTGGCTCATTAACAACTGGGCCGCTGGTGTCACACCGTTCAGCGAAAAATTCAAATGGAACGCAAACGAGGCTGCGTCCAGCACA
>Ga0255768_10000611_pt1 | contig 36950 bp, 49 predicted proteins | sample 071ome_33_FD_179983 | JGI IMG/M metagenome (GOLD analysis project Ga0255768, IMG submission 179983) | Coastal salt marsh microbial communities from the Groves Creek Marsh, Skidaway Island, Georgia - 071412AT metaG (version 2) | ecosystem: Environmental > Aquatic > Marine > Intertidal zone >... | reverse complement strand
GGTTTCTCCCCACCACCTTTTTTGACTAGTTACAGGGCGTAACCCACCGAAACTTCAAGCCTTCCCCACACGTTATAGACACGCGAGCGCGCAATGATGACCCTCTCCGACCCTCCGCTCTACGTCACAGCCCGTCAGGCCGCGAAGCTCGTAGAGCGCACGGTGCCAACGCTGCACCGCTGGCGGAAGCAGGGCCGGTTTGAGATCCATCACACCGACGAGCGCGGCGTTGCGATGTACCTGACCGCCGACATCATTGCCGCCGCTGAGAACAAGCCGCGCCCGGGTCCAAAGCCGCGCCAGTTCGACCCCGTCGTCGGCGATGACGGCGAACCCGAGCCGATCCCCGACATCAACGCCGAACGCGCCCTGCACGAGAAGGCTAAGCGCATCAAGGCCGAGCTCGACCTCGAGCAGCGCGCCGGCAGCCTGATCAGCGCCGCCGAGGCAACCCGCGCCTGGGAGAACGTCGCCGCCATCGTCCGCGACCGCGTCATGGGCATCATCCCCCGCGTGGCGCCCGTGGTCGCCGCGCTCGACGACACCCGCGATGTCAAAGCAACGCTAGACGAGGCACTGCGCGAAGCGCTGACGGTGCTGCGTGAGCCGGAGGTGAAGCGGTGAGCGACCGCTTTGCCCTCGCCGACCCGTCCGCGCTCGAGCAGGCGTTCTGGACCGTGCTCGCCCCGCCCCCGCCGCTCGACGTGTCGGAATGGGCCGACGCGCACATCCGCCTCAGCAGCAAGACGAGCGCCGAGCCCGGACCCTACCGAAGCGCCCGGACGCCCTACGCGATCGAACCGATGCAGCGCCTCAGCGAAGGCGACCGCTGCGAGCGCGTCGTCCTGATGTGGGGCTCGCAGCTCGGTAAGTCGTCGGTCGGCAACAACTGGCTCGGCTACATCATGGCGCACGCTCCCGGCCCGTCGATGATGATGCAGCCGACGGTCGAGATGGCGGAGACGTACAGCAAGCAACGGATCGCGCCGATGATCTCGGACGCGCCGACTTTGCGCCGCCTTGTCGCTGACCCCAAGTCGCGAGACAGCGGCAACACGTTGACGCTCAAAGAGTTTCCAGGCGGGATGCTCAAGATCGTCGGCGCGAACGCTCCGAGCCCGCTTGCGTCGATGCCGATCCGGTACGTCTTCGCCGACGAGATCGACCGCTTCCCCGCGAGCGCAGGCAGCGAGGGCGACCCGCTCGAGCTCGCCGCCAAGCGCACGACGAGCTTCCCCAACCGCAAGCTGCTTATCACCAGCACGCCGACCGTCAAGGGCGCGTCGCGCGTCGAGGCCGAGTACCTGCGGACAGGTCAACGGGTCTACGAGGTGCCGTGCCCTCACTGCGGCACCTATCAGCATTTGCAGTGGGAGCACCTGCACTGGAACGACCGCGATTCGGCGAGCGTCTACTACGAGTGCGCCGGTTGCGACGATCCGATCTACGACCGGCACAAGGCTACGATGTTGCCGCGCGGGCGGTGGGTCGCAACGCAGCCGGACGCGGAAGACGGCCGAGTGTACGGATACCACCTGTCGAGCCTCTACGCTCCGGCAGGCTGGACCCCGGCGAGCTGGCCGTCGCTCGTCGCTGAGTTCCTGCAGTGCGACGGCGATCCGAAACTGCTGCAGGTGTTCGTCAACACGCGCCTCGCCGAGACGTGGGACGAGTTCCGCGACGACGACATCGACGAAACGGGGCTCGCCGAGCGCGCGGAGGAGTACGCCGCCGAGGTCCCGGCCGGTGTTGCTGTTCTGACCGCAGGCGTGGACGTGCAGATCGACCGCGTCGAGGTCGAGGTCGTCGGCTGGGGACCGGGCGAGGAGTCGTGGAGCATCGACTACGCCGTCATCCCCGGCGACCCGTCCGGCCCGATGCTGTGGGATGACCTCCGGGTGTACCTTGAGCGAGTCTGGCAGCACGAGACAGCGGGGCCGATGACGCTCGCCGCCGCCTGCATCGACGCCGGTTACATGAGCGACCACGTCCAGGCGTTCGCGCACGCCCACCGTCGCCGCCGCTGGTACGCGATCAAGGGCGTTGCCGGACCCAAGCGGCCGCTGTGGCCGAAGCGCGGGCGGAAGGGGCACAGGAAGGGCGCGGCGCGCGTCTACAACGTCGGGGTCGATACCGGGAAAGACATGCTGTGGGCGAGGCTCCAGCGCGTCGAGGCCGGTGCGGGTGCGCTTCACTTCCCAGCGGGGCGCGACCTTGGCTGGTATCAGCAGCTCCTCGCCGAGCGCCCCGTTGTCCGCTACAGCAAAGGGCGCCCGATCCGCGAGTGGCGCGCGGTCGGTTCGGCGCGGTCGGAGGCGCTAGACTGTCGCGTCTATGCCTCGGCGGCACTTCACAGCCTGCTAGCCGTGGGTCGCTCGCTTGAGTCTCTGCACGCCGCGTTGCCGGAGTTGTCGCCGGGGGAGCGCGCACGCCGCACACGCGAGGCGGCAGAGCCCGCGCCGCCGACGCCCCGCAAGCCGCAGCAGCAGAAGCAGCCGCGCAGCCGGGGCAAGTTCCGACCGAGGTTCTGAGACAATCCCAACCCATTGTTGCGCCACCGCAACGATCGCGCGTAGGCTGTCGCGGCGGGAGGTGTGCGCGATGGCAGTGACGAGCTCGGATGTGACGGCGCTGAAAGAGGCAATCGCCAGCGGCGTGCTGTCGGTGACGCAGGGCGGCAAGACGATCACCTATCGCAGCATGGCCGAGATGCGCGCCGCGCTCGACAAGGCGCAGCTTGAGGTCGACGGCAGCGCCTACCGCAAGAAGCGCGTCACGCTCGCCCGCTCAACTCGCCGGAGTCAGTGACCATGGCCGTTGGATTTCTCGCCGACTGGGTACACAAGCTCGCGCGCACGCCGCACGAGGCCGGCGCGACGACGCTGCCGATCCCCGAGGCATCGCCGCCGCCGTCGGGCCGTCGCGGCTATCACGTCGGTGCGCAGACCGGCCGCCTCAACTACGGGCAGCGCACGGTCGGCGTCGGGCCGAACGCGGTCACCTACTCCGACCTTTCGAGCCTCCGCGCTCGCTCTCGCAGCCTCAGCCGCAACAGCGGCTACGGGCGCAAGGCCGTCGACGTACTCGCAAACGCTCTCGTCGGCGACGGTGTGCGGCCGCAGGTCCACACCGGCAGCGAGGCGCTCGATCGGCGCGTCGAGGCGCTGTGGGCCGAGTGGGCAGCGGACGCGGACGCGGACGGGCGTTGCGACGTGTACGGGCTCCAGCGGCTCGCCGTCGAGGCGTGGCTTGAGTCGGGCGAGGTGCTGCTGCGCCGCCGCCCTCGCCGCATCGACGCCCCGCTGGCGGTCCCGCTGCAGGTCCAGGCGCTCGAGTCTGATTTTCTGGTCGCTGGCGACAGCTACGTCGGCACCGCGCGCGTCGGCGCGACCGACTACGTCAACCAGGGCGTGATCTTTGACCGTCGAGGCCAGCGCGTCGGGTACATCGTCTACAAGACGCATCCCGGCGACTACATCCCAAGCCTCGGCGGGATTACTGGGCAGAGCGAGGTTGTGCGCGTCAGCGCCGCCGACATTAGCCACGTCTACGACACACGGCGGCCTGGACAGGTGCGCGGCCTGCCGTGGGCTGCGAGCGTGATCGAGGACCTCGTCGCGCTTGACGAGTACATGTACAACGAGGCGATCAGACAGGAGACGCAGAGCAACTTCGCCGCGTTCGTCATCGGCGCGGACCAGGAAGACAACCAGGGCCTCGGCACCGTCAGCACGGACGCCGCGACGGGCGACTACTTCGACACCCTGCAGCCGGGGATGGTGCGGCACCTGTCGGCCGACCAGGATATCAAGTTTGCGCTGCCGAACGTGTCGCCGCAGCTCGACGCCTACTCCAAGACGATCCTGCGCAAGATCGCGACCGGCTACCGGCTACCCTATGAGCTGCTTACGGGTGACCTGTCAGGCGTCAACTTCTCGTCTATCCGCACAGGAATGCTGGAGTTCTACCGCATGATCGACAGCGTGCGTCCGCGCGTTGTGGAGCGCCACGTATGCCGCCCGATGTGGGGCTGGTTCATCCAGTCGGCGGTCGCGGCGGGCAAACTGCCGGCGCGCGAGGGCGGCTACCCAGTGACGTGGCACGCGCCGCGCCCGGTCCCGATTGACCGGAACAAAGAGATCAACGCCGACGTGGCCGAGGTCAACGCGGGCGTGCAGTCGCTCTCGGGTATCATCCGCAGTCGCGGCGCCGACCCGGCTACGGTGTTCGCCGAGCTTGAGGCCGACAAGGCGCGGCTTCAGGCGATGGGGATCAACACGTCTAGCGTCCTGGGCACTGAACCCGGCGCGGTCGAGACGGTCGAGGTCGAAGACGAGGCCGAGGCGCCCGACGCAGACGAGGCTTGACAACTGTCGCACCGTCGCAACAATCTGCGACACGGAGGCCCGAATGTCCCACGAGCGCAACAATCCCCCCGCCCTCGCCGCCGAGCACACTCGCTCGATCGACGATGACGCGCGCGTGCGGATGGCTCCGGGCACCTGGGACGAGGAGTCCCGCACCCTTGACATCGTGTGGAGCACCGGCGCCGACGTGCAGCGGTCTGACTGGCTTACCGGCGACCGCTACATCGAGCGCCTGAGCATGGACCCGGCGCACATCCGCCTCGACCGGCTCAACGCAGGCGCCCCGCTGCTCGACAGCCACCGCAGCCACGGCGCGGCAAACGTCGTCGGGTCCATCGTGCCGGGTAGCGTCCGCGTCGCCGACGGCGTCGGAACCGCGACCGTCCGTCTCACCGATGCCGAGGACGTCGCCAGCACCGTCCGCAAGATCATCGACGGCAGCCTGCGCAGCATCAGCGTCGGCTACCGCACCCACGGCGAGACCCGGGAGACCGTCGACGGTGTCGAGATTCGCACGGCGACCGATTGGGAGCCTCACGAGGTCAGCGCCGTCCCGGTGCCGGCTGACGCACGCGCTCAGACGCGCACCATGGAGCGGGAAACCGCGCAGGAGACCAGCAAGATGCAGGACTTGAAGCCCATCGAGACCGCGCCCACGGTGGACGCGGACGCCATCCGCGCCGAGGCGGTCGAGGCCGAGCGCAAGCGCGCTGCCGACATCCGCGAGGCTGCCGCTGCCCTGTCGCTCGGCGACAAGGCCGACGACTTCATCAGCCGGGGCGTCAGCGCCGACGAGGCCCGCGCCGCGCTGATCAACATGGTCGCGAAGGCCGACGAGGAGACCGACGTGAACAACACGATCCGCGTGGGCAAGAGCCACGACGAGCAGGCCCGCGCTGGCCTGACCAACGCTCTCGAGCATCGCGTCGGCGTCCGCAACGTCGACCTGACCGACGCTGGCCGGTCCTTCCGTGGCATGACCCTCGCCGAGATGGCGCGCGAGTCGCTGGTGCTGAACGGCGTCCCCGGCGCCGCCCGCATGTCGCTCCGCGACGCGGTGACGCTGGCGATGGCTCCGCAGGCCGCGCGCAAGCTCTCGACCGACTGGAACGGCAACGTCCGCGCCATCGGCGCCCACAGCACGTCGGACTTCCCCTACCTGCTCGCCAACGTGGCGAACAAGTTCCTGCTCGACGGTTACCAGACCGAGGCGCTCAATTTCGAGGCTTTCGTGCGTGACCGCGCGGTGCCGGACTTCAAGCAGGTCAGCGCCGTCAAGGTCGGCGAGATCACCAGCATGAGCGCCAAGCCCGAAGGCAGCGAGTACACCTACGCGACCGTCGGCGAGGAGCGCGAGGTCTACACCCTGGCCACCTACGGCAAGGGCGTGAAGCTGACCCGCGAGGCCGTCATCAACGACGACCTGGGTGGCTTCCAGCAGGTGATCAACCAGATGGGCCGCGCGTGGGCGTTCACGCAGCTCGACCTGTGCTGGGCCATCTTCACCGGCAACCCGGCGATGGGCGACGGCAACAACCTGTTCGACAGCAGCAACCACAGCAACGTGGGCACCAATGGCGCGCTCGCTCTCGGCACCCTCGCCGAGCTCAAGAAGCTGCTCCGGCTGCAGAAGGGCGTGCCCTCGACCAGCGGCGGCAGCGACGGCGCGCAGCTCAACCTCATGCCCGGTTACCTGTGCGTGCCCGCCGCCCTTGAGGAGACCGCGCTCGGCCTCATCGCTGGCGACTACGCGCCGACCACCGCCGCCACTGCGAAGAACAACTGGGTTCGCGGCCTCAGCCTCATTGTGGAGCCCCGGCTCGACGCGGCCGACGCCAACGCCTACTACCTCGGCGCGATGAACCGGCCGTTCATCGAGCGCGGCCTTCTCGGCGGCAACGCGAACCCCTACATCGACAACATGACCGACTGGGACACCGACTGCGTCAGCTACAAGGTTCGCGGCGACGTGGCCTTCAAGGCCATCGACTGGCGTCCCATCACCAAGAACGCCGGCCCGAGCTGAGCAGACTGAACCGGGCGGCGTCGGGCGCAACCTCGGCGCCGCCCTGACCACACTACGCCACTAGGAGGGCGGAACCATGGCCAAGAACGGCATCCAGACAGGCGACATTCTGACCCTCGACCCCGGCGCGACCGTGTCGAGCGGCGACATCATCCCGGTCGGCACCGCGCCGAACGTCATCATGGGCATCGCCCTGAGCGACGGCGTGAGCGGCACCGACATTGCGGTCGGCGTGCGCGGCGTCTACAACATCGCCAAGACGACCTCGCAGGCGTGGGCGGTCGGCCAGAGCGTGTACTTCGTGGCGAGCACGAGCAAGGGCAGCACCGCCGCCGACGGCAACGCGCTGCTCGGGACCTGTGTCGAGGCTGCGGGCTCGTCCGCGACCAGCGGCAAGGTCTTGCTTGCCTACCCTGCATCGACCGGCGCCCCCCGCGTGCTGTTCAACGGGCAGCTCGCCTTCACCGCAGCCACGACCGGCACCGAGTCGGTTGGTGCGGTGTTCGATGGCAAGGTTGTGCGGGCGTTCCTGCAGACCAACGACGGCACCGCCGCGCTCGTCAAGGGTGCGATCGCGTCCGGCACGCTCACGCTCACCGCGTCGGCGAGCATGACGGGCAAGGCCTACTACGAGATCCTCGACGTGGACGTGGCCTAGCCTCCCGCGCGACGGCTGCAACGGGGCGCGCGTCGGGGCAACCTGGCGCGCGCCCTTTCGCATAGGAGCCCAGGTGCTCGACTGGAACACCATCGAAGATCGGATGATGTCGGCGGCGCGCGACCACCTCGGGCAGACGGCGACGTACACGCCTGCGGCTACCGGGATCGCCGAGTCGGTCCGGATGGTCTATCACCGTCGCAGCGTCCGCGCCGACGCCATCGGCGAGATCGGGTTGCGGATGCAGACGGTCGAGGTGTTCTGCCGCGCCGCCGACCTGTCGCAGGTGCCAGCGGTCAACGACAAGATCGCGATTGGCGGTCAGTCCTGGCGCGTTGCGGGCGTCCCGCAGTCTGACGGGCAGGCCGGGCTCGTGATCTCCCTCAAATTGGACCTGTCGGCCTGATGGCGTATGGCTTCACCAGATCCGAGCTGTTCGCCGCCGTGATCACGGCGCTCGACGGCAACACGTCCGCCGGCAACAACGTGTGGCGCTACCGCACGAGCGAGATCACGCCAGCGCAGTGCCCTGCCATTGTGCTGCTGCCGGAGTCGGCGCAGGCGACCGAGCGCGAGCCCGACGAGCTCGTGGCCGGGTTTCCTGAGTTCTTCACCAAGACCTACGCTTTCAGTCTGTCGCTGTTCTACGTCGAGGCGTCAGGCGGTCAGACAGACACGGCGGTTGATCAGGGGCTCGACGCGTTCGAGGAGCAAGTACTGGCGATCATGCTCGAACCGACCTGGCACGCCGCGCTTGACGGGTTTGAGACGATCGAGTCGGTGTCGCACACCTACGCTGACCCCGGCGACGGCGACCGCAAGACGGCCTTTGTGTCGCTCGTTTTCACGGTGCGCGCTGGGAGGCAATACGATGCCGCTTAGTCGCGCTGACAAGCTCGCTCGCCGTGGCGTGTTGTGGTTCAAGACCGACGGCGTGCTGGCGCGCACGACCGACACTCGCAAGCTGTCGCCGGCGCAGGTTGTGCGGTCGCTCGAGATCGCCGGCATGGGTGGCATCGTCGCAGCCTACATCCGCCAGCGCTTCACCGAGCGCCGGCAGACGGCGCAGGGCGCGTTCGGCGGCTACCGCAGCGGCTACACGGTCTGGATCAACAAGGACTATGCCGACGCCATCGGTGCAACGCGGCGGCTGTGGCCATCGCGGCGCGAGTTCGTCGCGCGCTACCGGGTCGGCATGTTCAACGCGCAGGGCGGCATGTGGAAGGGTCTACAGGCGCGCGCGTCACAGGGCGGCAAAGCGGTTGTGATCGACTTCCGCGAGAGCAGCACCGGCCAGCACGGGCGCAAGGCCCGTCGTGCGCTGATCAAGCGCGGCGCGCGTGCAGGGCTGTACCGCACCCAACGCGCCAGCTCGCGCGCCTCAAACAAGCTAAAGGCCGCGACGGTGTTCAACTCGCTACAGATCAATCCCGTGCAGCCGGCGATGCCTGAGAACATGGCCATGGCTGACGCTGTCAGCAACAAGATCGGGATCCCGCTCGCTGCCGCCATGAGCGCCGAGAGCGTGCGCGTTCGCGCTGTGGGCGCGGGCGACGGTCTGCTATACACTCGACTCGCTCGCTACTGGAGGAAATGAACATGGCAAGGCTCGTAGCAAAGCGCCGCACGATCGGTTTCGCGCGTCAGACCGCGCTGACGACTGAGAACACGACCGCCAATGATTTCACCTATTTCCCGTGTGTGTTCCCTGACCCGGACCACACGCAGGAGCAGGAGGACTTCAGCGATCTGCAGTCGGGTCAGGCGGGCGCGTTCGAGCCGCCGGCGCCCGGCAGCAAGAGCGGTGGAAGCATCACCGTCCAGTTCCCGATGTCGGCGCTCAAGGCGTCCTACGATCCGACGAGCGAAGACCCGGGCGATAGCGGCGTGATCAGCCCGGCGGCCGTCCTGCTCGCGAACGCGATCGGCTCGGCGGGCAACTCGGCGGTGAGCAGCGCGGCAGAGTTCGCGCAGGGCTACCACCTCGCGCGCACCGGCTACGTTGCCACCGACGTTGCGGCGGGCTCGACCACGACCGCGATCAACGTGAACACGGGCGCGAGTTACACGACAGGCTCGGCGGTGATGGTCGACAGCAGCGCGAGCGCCGGATCTCCCGCGTTTGGCTGGATCACCGACATCACCAGCGGCACGCCCGACGTCATCACGCTGGCGGCGGCGTCGGCGGTCACGGCTGCCGCCTCGGACAACTCCTATGGTGTCGCGACCGGCTACATGTCCGGGAACGACACCGTGCCGCTGACGTTCCGCGTGTCGGGTGACAACTCCGCATTCTTGGACACGTACATTGGGTGTGTTGCCAAGAGCATCAAGCTCGACCTGGCCGCGAAGAAAACCGCGATGTGCGAGATCGTGTTTCAGTTCGCTGACCGCAAGCGCTACAGCACCGGCGGCGGCATTCAGGACATCGCCGCGTTCCAGCGCGTGCGGCCGACCCTTGGCAACGCCGGCGGGCGCTTCTTGTATGACGGGTCGGTGACGTGCGGCTTCATGGAGATGGAGCTTTCGATCGAGTACGAGATCGCCGACGTCGAGTGCCCGAGCGCCTCGGAGGGTGTTTCGGAGTTCGTGCGCTCAATCTCGTCGGTCGAGCTCGTCGCCAAGGTGCCGCTGGACTCGAGCGATTCGGTCACGGCCAACATGGGGCCGTTCGAGCAGAAGTACAACACGCAGGCAAACGCCGAGCTGCAACTTGACGTCGTGTCGATGCCGGGCTCGTCCTTCTCGGTGTTTCTGCCGGCCGCGCACGTCGCCGAGGCGCCCCAGCGCACCCAGGTCAATGGGATGATCGCGACCGAGGTGAAGTTCCGCCCCAGCCGCTACACGAGCGACACAGGGTCGACGGCACCGGCCGACAGCGTCCTGCGGTTCTGTGTCTGCTAAACGCAGCCTGACAACAACAACGCCAACGAACGCGGGAGGTTCATCATGGCGATTTTCAAGCTCGCGGGTGACTCTGCAACTTTTGTGTGGGGCGCTGACCCCTCGACCGACGACAGCAAGCCCGAGGCTTGGGGCGGTTGGTACTACGCCAACAACCAGCCCGACGGATGCACGCGCGTCACGGTGCAGGCTGTCAGCGAGGATCACGCCGCCGAGATCCACGAGAGCAGCGCGGCCGCGTGGCGCCACGGCGTCACGTCCATCGACGGCGATGCAGCAAACCCGGAAGCGTGGCCTCCGGTGTTCCGGCGCGCGGTCGCGAATCTCGTGTCTGCGGTGTCGTCGGGCCTGGTCAGCCTGGTCCCTCCGGCGGCGTGATCGCTCTCGACGGCGTCCCGGCTACGGCCGGCGACGTGCTGCTCGAGCTGTCACGCCTGCTCTATGACCTCGACAACCAAACCAACCTTGCGCCGTGTGACTGTTGCGGCGGCGCGGGCGAGCTCGACGACGGCACGCAATGCGCGGCCGACCCGAGCGAGTGGATCGTTGACCGGAGGTGGTCGCATTGCCCTTATGGCATGCTTACGTCGCCGCAGTGGCAGGCATGGCAGCGCCTCGACGCGGCGCGCAGGGTGTCGCCCCTCTCCGCTTGGCCCGAGCGGTACGCTTGCGGTACGGTGTCGGCGCTGACCGCGCTGCATCATGCCGAGATCGAGCGGGACGCAAGGTTGCGAAGGCAGGCCGCAAACCGGGCGAGGTGATCGATGGCAGTAGCGGCAAGCGTCAAAACCGTCATCACCGTCCAGGGGCAGGACCGCGCCTCGCGCGAGGTCAACAAGGCTTCGAGCAGCATCGGGCGGTTGAACAAGGCGGTCCAGTCGGCGCAATCATCCATGGGCCGGATGGGTCAGGCCGTGCGCTCGGCATTCTCCGGCGACGTGGCCGGCGCGGTCGGCAACGTGTCGGGGCTACTCGGCGGCGCTGGGGGCGTGGCTGGCGCGGCTGCGGCTGCGGCGGCTGGCACGGCGGCGCTCGGCGCGGCGGTCGCGGTCGCCGCGTACAAGTTCACCGAGTGGAGCGTCGAGATTGAGCGCACGCGCGCCGCGCTGGATTCGACGTTCGGCGCCGGCAAGGGCGTGGAGTCGGCGATCGGGTTCGCTCGCGCCATCGGCGGCGTCGGCGTGGAGTCGGTGACCAAGCTCGCGACCACTCTCAAGGCTACCGGCATTAGCGCGACCATCACCGCGCAGCAGATGCAGGAGCTCACCGCGCGTGCGACCACGATGGGCAAGAGCGGCGACGATGCGCTCTCGGCGTTCGCCGACGCTGTCGCCAGAGGCAACACGCGCGCCCTTCAGTCGGTCGGCACGTTCATCAACGCTGGGCGCGTGCTGGACGAGTACGCAAAGGCGGCAGGCAAGACAACGACCGAGCTGACGCAGTACGAGAAGCAAGTCGCGGTGCTCGCTGCCGTGCAAGAGAGCCTAGACCAGCAGATGGGCTCCACCTCGACCACGTTTGCGCGCCAAGATGACGTGCTCGCGCGCCTGTCGATCGCGTGGACTGACTTCAAGTTCCAACTCTCCGAGGTGCTGGCGGGGCCGGCAGCGGGCATCCTCGAGACGATGGCAGAGGCGGCGGAGGCAATGGCGCGTTTCGGGCGTGTCGCGGCAAGCGTCGCCGTTGCGCTCGGAACCACGTTTACCGCCAATACGCGCGCGGCCGGGATCGCTCTCGGCGGCATGGCGGCGGCTGCGGCGACCCTCGCATCAGGCGGCTCGCTGAAAACAGCGGTCGGGTTGCTCGAGCGTGCCAGCGACGACGCGGTCGCAAGCGGCATCGGCAAGAGCGCGGACGCGTGGCGCAAGGTCTACGACGAGATCAGCAAGGGCACCGCCAAGGTCCGCGCGGTGCAGTCGATCAGCACGTCGGGCGGGCTCAAGAAGTACCTCGCCGATGTCGAGTCGGCGATCCGTCTGACCGACAAGATGACCGCGAAGGCCGATGCAGCGCTAAAGAAAGCGGCCGCTCGCAAGGTCGCTCGCGGTGGGTCGAAAAAGGCCGCTGCGCTTGCCCTCGCAAAGCGCCAAGACGAGGAGTTCTTCCGCGACCTCAAGGCCCTTCGCGAGCAGGACGCGCGCGATGCCATCGACCTGAGGCGACGCGAGATCCTGGCGATGGACGAGGCGCGCCGACAGATGGCGCAGGCGATCCAGAGCGTCGACCAGGAGCGGCAACTCGCCTTTGAAGCCGAGATCGACCGCATCGAGCGCACGGCGCAGGCACGCGCAGCCGCAGAGCAAGCCGCAATCTCGCAGGCGACCAACACAGCTGTTGCGGGCGTCAACGCCGCCGAGCAGCTCGTCGGGGCAAACCGTGCCCTTGCAGGCGTCCGCGCCGGCATCATGGCGGCCGAGGCCGCTTTCTCGTTCGCGTCCGGCAACATCCCGGCCGGCATCGCGAAAACCGCAGCAGCGATCGACATGGCGCGCCAGGCGCTCACCGCCGCGCCGACGGTCTCGGCGCCTCCCGCGCCATCGACGGCGGCAGGCGGCGGCATTGCCGGCCCGTCACCGTCGAGCGGCGGCGGCGCGGCGCCCGTGTTTAACATCGTGCTAAACGGCGTGATGACGACCCGCGCCGAGGTTGGCGCCGCCATCGACAAAGCGACCAAGGCCGCGCAGATGGCAGGGATGGCGGGCGCATGATTGCCATCGGCACAACGGATGCGTGGGAGTCGGTCGGCATCGAGCTTGACGACGGCGGCCCAGTCGGCGTCGAGACATGGACACCGTCGACCGGGGTGCGCGACGGCTACGCCGCGATCCTTGATTTTGTGGCGTGGCTCAATAGCACCTACGGCGACACGGCCACCTGGACGTGGATCCGCAACACATCCGCGCGCGCGGCCGTGTCGCTCGAGCTCGGCGGGACCTATGACTATACGTCAAGCGCTGCCGCGCAGTCGGTGCTGGGCGTCAGCGCGTCGGGGTCCGGCGTGTCGTCGCTCGATTGGGATGACATCGCCGGCACCCTCGTGCCGGACAATGCGGCGGCGTCGGCGCTGTCTGACAACTACTGGCGCAGCGTCCGCGACGTTGCGCAGGGCGCGGGCTCCGGCGCCGTCCGCGCTGCCGTGCCTGGTCTGGCGCCCTACCGGCCGCGCGTCGTCTGGCAGGGCGTCACGCTCGACGCCGAGGCGCTGCGGCTGGCGCTTGCGTCGGCGAGCAACCCAAGGCAGGCGAGCGTCTATACCGCTGACGATGGTTGGATCGTGGGCGCGCTCGGCCCGGTGTCGCGACAAGGTGCGCGCGGGCGCTACAGGTTCGCCGCTGAGGTGCTGGCATGAGCGGGCGTATTGAATGCTACCTATGGAGCAGCGGCACAGCCGGCGACATGGACGCGACAGCGACGATCGCGATCACTGACGCGGGCGGCACCGACACGTTCACGCTCACCGAGCCGATGCTACTGACAGGCGCGCTCGCGGAGTGGGAGACGCAAGCGAACGCGAGCGGGACGCTTGTTGACAGCTACTCTCTGAGCTGGGCAAACGGCGCAGTGACGGTCACAAACGACAACGCCAACACGTTTACACTTGCGCTGTCTGGCAATCTGCCGGCGGCGCTTGGCTTCTCAAGCACGCCGCAGACGGGCGCCGATAGTTACACCAGCGACGAGACGCCGCTTGTGCGGTTCGACGACATCCGGGCCCAAGTGACGCCGCCGACGAGCGGCGGCGATGTGGCGATGCGGGAGTATGCCCACGGGCGCGCGCGCTCTATCGCGTTCGGCGCGCTCGACGTGTTCGCGTGTCGCGTTTGGGCGCCGCACGCGGTCGCGGGCGCGTTGTTCGGCGGCTACTGCGCGGCGGGCCGTGTGCGCGTCTGGTGTGACAGTAGCAACGGCAGCGCGTACAGCTCAAGCAACCTGGGGGGCTACGTTGACGGCTATGTCCTGGCGCTCGCGGACCAGCGCGACACGTCAGGCAAGGTTTGGGCCGTCGCCGACCTCACGATCGGCTATCCGAGGTCGGCATGACAGACGTGTGGGCGCCGCTGCGATATGGATGGGGCCACCTGTACTGGCTGACGATCGAGGGCGTGCCCGTTGCGTTCGCGCAGGCGGCGTCGGGCAAGACGGCGCCGGCCGACTACCCGACCGAAGATCCCACACTTGTGCTTGCCGACTCCGCGCGCGTCGGCGCCGTGGTGGACCGGGATCGCGGCGTGGCGGCGGGCTTCCCGCTCACGTTCCGGCTGCTCGACTCACCCACGGTCGCCGGCTACATGGTCCGGCCGTCGGCGTCGACCTACCTAACCGCAAGCCTGTCAAGTTCGGGGGGAACGGTCACCGTCGAGAGCGCGGCCGACTTCGACGCGAGCGGCTCAATCTACATCGGCAAGGAGCGGATCGCGTACAGCAGCAAGGGGGCGAGCTCGTTCACTGTCGCCGCGTCGGGGCGTGGAAAGGCTGGCTACCCCTACCCTCACAGCCCGGACAGCGCTGGCGCCATCGTCACCGATACGCCGCGCTACTGGTCCGGGCGCTTCGTTACGCTCTACGCCTCGCCGATGGACCCGACCGGCTACGTCACCGGCGCCGCGCTCGACGATGACGCCGTCGCAGTCTGGCGCGGCTACATCGCTGCCGAGCCGCTGAGAGCGCCGGAGGGTGACGGCTTTGTGTTTGAGGCGCTGCCGCTGGACCGTATGCTGGCGCGGCCTCTGTCGGGCGTCCTGACAGGCACGGTCACCGACCTCGAGCCTCGCTTTCCCCTCGCCGACCGCGACTGCATGATCTCGGTCGCGGCGTTCAACGGCTCGGGCGCGCAACTGTTCAAATACGCCATCAAATTCGAGGTGCTGCCGTCGGCGACGGTCGGCGACTTGGTCAGCATCAGCGAGTGGAACGCTTCCGCCGTGGCCGAGTTTGCGACCGCGATCACCACGTATAGCGCCGGCAGCCACCTCGCCGGCCTCGACATTGTGCAGGCGGTGACTAGCAACAACGCGGTCGGCGGCACCAAGATCAACAAGGGCGACTGGGTGCCGATCTTGCGCTTTGCTGCGAATAGCAACATCCGGCAGCTCAAGCTGGCGGCGTCGTGGGGCGGCAACATCGCCAACGGTGCGAACGGGTTGACGGGCGATGTGGCTGTGTCTCACGGATTCGCCGCTAACGAGGGCGTGCTACTCGATTTTGCCTACTCATGGAGCCCGTATCAGATCACCGGCAACGGCGGGGCGTCCGCGCCGCTGCTGCCGCAGGCGACCATCCGGTTCGATCAGGGCTACCCAGGCGCGTTGCCCGACTCCGGCGCGGTCACTATCGGTGACGCAGCATGGACCTACGCTGGGACCGGGCAGACCGCCGACGCCGGGACCGTCGTGTTCCAGAACCTCGCCGCGCAGGGGCATTCGACGGCGCCGGCCGAGCTGATCGGCGCAACTGCCGAGGTGCGCTTGTCGACCACCGGCAACCTTGCCGACACCGTGCGCCGCATCCTCACCAGCTCGGGCGAGTCGGGCCTGCGCGATGCGACCTACGACACGTTGCCCGGACAAATTGGCTATGGGTTGCCCTCGGCGTTGGTAGACCTCGACACGATCGGCGACGTGCTCGCCGAGGGCTGGCTTTCCGGCATCAGCCTCAATGTGTTGCCGTCTGACGAGAGCCTCGCCGACATCTGCGGCCCGCTGATGGCGCTGAGCCAACGCGCGCTGACCGTCACCGACGACGCCGACGGGATCGCGAAGCTGTCCGCGATCCATACGTCGAGCGCGGCCGGCGGCTACGCTGCGACGGTGTCCAACAACTCGCTGATCACGCAGCCGCAGTCGTCCGTCGAGCTCGAGCGGGTGCAGGCGCCCAACGTCATCACCGTCGAGCTCAAGGTCGGCGAGCAAGAGCACGGGCGAGTAGTGCAGACCGACGCGGGGCGTGTTGCTTGGCAGGGCGCGCAGACGTTCGACGCAACGATCCCGTCGGCAGATCGGGAGGTACTCGTGCCTCTCGTTGCCGCGTGGGGCCTGTCGCGCATCGCGGGCGATCAGCACGCCGCAATGATGAGCGCCGACGTTGTGCCCTGGACAGGGCTGCGCGTCGGTGACGCGGTCGACGTGTCGCTGACGCATCCCGCCCTCTGGGATTGGTCGGCGGGGACGGCTGGCTACACCGGGCGCGGCCGCGTGCTCGGTCGCGAGGTCACGCTATCGACGGGCGTGACGCGACTGCACATCGTGATTGACGGCCAGTCGGTGTCGACGGCGCTGTGTCCTGCGGCGCCCGTGTCCGCGTTCACGGGCACAGCGGGCGCGCCAACAACGATCGACATTCCAGCGGGGTTCTACACCGAGATCCAGCGCGCGCTGACAGCGGCGGGCGCCGATATCCGGCTGCTACACTACGAGCCCGGGGAGGGCGCCGAGGGCGTGTCCGAGGCATACACAATCAGCGCGGCGCAAGTGACGGCAGGCGTGTGCCGCCTCACGGTCGCGTCTGTGGTCGGGTCGCCGACGCTATCGACCACAACGAGCTATCTAACCTGGCCGGAGACAGCGAGCGCCAGCGCGTACCAACAGGCGTTCGCCCATGACGGCGACGGCACGAGGTGGGCATGACGATCACCTATCCGAGCGCGTACAGCATCACGCCCCTCGGCGCCCTGATCTCGCCGGAGATGGACGCGGCGCCCGTGTCGACCGCGATGGCGAACGCGAACGCCGCCTATCAGCTCCACACACCGAGCATTGCGACACACGTCTACACCGCCGATCCCGATCTCACCCGGCAGGCGCGGTTTCGTGTTCCGCTCAAGCCGAGCGCCGACGATCTGTCCTACACGTTCCGGCACATCGTGCGGACAGGTACCGGTACAACCTCGGTCACCATCACCATCGAGGAGCAGACCAGCGGCGGCGGCTGGTCGACCATTTACGGGCCGACGGCGACGGCGGTGAGCGCCTCAAGCGTCGAAGACATCACGACCACGGCGACAATCGACCCGCTGACCGACGAGGTGCGGATCACGTACGACCGCAGCACGGACCCGACCACGTATGACAGCGTCACGATCTACCCTGCCGCCAACTCGCCGAGCGCGCGCACGTCGGCCGGATTCTGGCCATACGATGACGGGTTGTTGACCGCGACGGGCGCGCCGGTCAACACCGAGCTCGTCAACCGACCTGTGCGCAACGTCCGCGCCGTGCTCGGCGACCGCGCGCAGTGTGTGCTCTCGTTCGCGCAGGAGGACGAGAGCACAAGCGGCGCCAACGTCCGCTGGGACCTTACCGACAGCAGCACACCGGGCGGCGAGTGGCAGACGTTCGGGATCGTCACAGCATCGACGCCGTTCTGGCCCGATGGGCGTGAGATCACGGTTGCGGCGCTCTGCAGCGTCGACGGCGGCACGACAAGCGAGCGCGTGCGCGTCCGCACCCTCGGCGGCGGCGGTGTGCTCCTCGACGGGGATGGCAACGTCAACCGGGGCACGCTCGTGTGCAAGGTCAACGAGCCCGGCACGCTTGCGGCGTCGGTGACGCTCATCGTCGAGGCGCGCGCTGCGTCGGCGCGCAAGACTTGGCTGCACGCTGTCACCGGCTGGTATCTCCCGACGCCATCGTCCGATCTGCTGCTCAACACGGTCGCGCCTCCCGCGAGCATCGAGATCCTCGCCGCGTGCCTGCGCACCGTCGAGACCGAGGCAATGTCCCCATGGGCGCAGCCGGCGCTGATGTACGAGGGCAACACGACCGGGCTGACCTCGCGACGGTGGATCGCGCGAGTGCCGCCAGCATGCCAGCGCATGCGCGCCGCGCTGGCGCGAGCGTCACAAGCTGACATTTTCACTGGGGGCACGGCGCAGACCGACAGCACGGTCGAGACGACGACAACAAGCGGCGTGCCAGCGTCACCGGCAGCAAAAACGGTCACCGTGCCGTCGAACACTTACGGCGCTGAGGGCTATCTCAACATCGACGGCAGCGAGCTGCAGGCGGTTACGCGGTGGAGTTCCGGCAGTTTTGACGACACGTCGCCGAGCGCGACAGTCGACCGACTGTTGCAGGTCTCCGAGGCGCTCGCGCCGTCGGCCGAGGTGGTGCAGGTGGGATACACGGTCGGTTGCGGGCTGCACTATGTCCGCGTTCGCCCCGCTGCGGATTATGACGACATCTGAGACAGCCGAGCGCGAACGTTCAACGCTTGGAACAACCGGTGCCCCGGTGCTAGGCTGCGGGCGCGGAGGTACACGACATGGCCAAGACCATTACCAAGCGGCTCGACGCTGGCGCAGCGCTCGACAGCGCTGGCACCACGTCGATCTGGAGCTCGCGCGCAACCGTCAGCGCCGCGCCGTCGGCCGACCCTACGACCATTGGTAGCGGCTACATCGCCTGCTCCGGTGTGCAATGGGTTGATCTGTGGGTCACCGTTGCCACCGCCGCCGTCGAGGTCACCGTGTACGCGTGGAATGTCGAGGCCGACACGTGGTGCGTCGATACCGCGTTTGGTGTGTCGGGCGTCCTGTCGTGCCCTGTTGGCGCCAACCGCTACAGCCACGAGGCCATGGGTGCTGATTGGCTTTATGTCCGCGTCACCGACGTTAGCGGCGGCGGCGACATCACCATTGACGCGACCTTGTCGCAGCCGGGGCTTGCGTGAGGAATCGCCGCACCAATGGCGCCCCTGCTCTGCTCGGGCGCTTCCGACGCGACGGCGGCAACGCGGCGATCCGCAACGCTCGGCGCGCGTGCCTGTCGTTCGGTGGCGTCAATGAGTACATCACGCTCGACCCGCTTGCGCCGCACCTTTTCGCTTCGCAGGCTTGGACCATCAGCTACTGGATGCGCCATCCCGGGCCGACCGCCGCAGGGCAGAACCTGTTTAACATCAACACGGCGGCCGGTGGCAACATCAGCAATCAGACGTTCTTGGGCTCGACCAACTATATCGCAATCTTCGCTGGGTCGACGTGGGTGACCTCAGGGCGCTCCAACACCACCAACGTGCTCGACGGCGAGTGGCATCACATCATGGTTGCCGTCGACCATGCCACCAATCGGCTTGATTGGTACGTCGACGGCGTGCTGGAGCAGGGCTCGGGCGGGACGGTGTGGCCAGCGATTGCCGCCGACGACCTCGTGACGCTGGGCGCCGAGTGGGACGCAGGCCCGACGGTCGGCAACTTCTGGGGCGGCGACATCCTGGGGCTGGCTGTCTGGTTTGAGCAGCTCACGCTGACCGACATTGCGCCAGCGATCTACGCGGCCGGACCTGGGCTGAACCTGCGCAAGCTCAACCCGGCGCCGGATCGCTGGTACATCCTCGGCGGCCTCGGGTTTGATGGGATGACGACCGACCTGCAGGGCTCGACCGACGCGGCCAGCCCGCAGAACATCGTGCGCGCCGACGTCGTGGGGTCGGACCTGTGAACGCCTCTCGCCGCTGGTATCTCGTGGTCTACACGTCGCAGCTCGACACGCTGCGCGAGACGCTGCCGATCGCGCCTGGCACGCCGCGCCTCAGCCGGAGCGGGCAGCGGGCGATTGTGTCGCTTACTGAGTGGACTGAGGGCGCGCTATCGCATGAGCAAGCGCTTGTGCGGATGCAATCCGATGCGTGGCGCCGGGACGACGAGCAGTGAGCGCGCCCGACGCCGCTGCGGTATGTTGCTCGCGTGCTCGAGGTCCTGACCACTCTCGCCGTCGTGTGGTGCGTTGTGTTTGTGGCGGTCCTGCCGTGGGTCCGGCGCGGTCGACTGCGGGACGCGGTCGCGCGCATCGAGATCCGGCAACTACGCGATCAGGTGGACAGGCTCGAGGCTTCGCAGGCGCTGCTGGCGCGGGCGCTACGCGCTGAGCGTCGGCGCTGCAAGCGCCTGGAGGCACGGATCAATGGACCTGGACCCGACAACGATAGCGGTGGCCTCCGGCGTCGGCGGCGTCACTCTCAGCGCGGCCGGATGGGCGGCGCGGGAAGCGTTCCGACGCCTGAGCGCGGCGCGCGCGGCCGAGACTGAGGACATCATCGCACGGATTGACGCACTCGCTGCGCGCCTTGATCGCATGGCTGACTCGCAGCAGCGCACCGAGATTGTGTTGACTGAGATCCGAGGCGAACAACGCCGGTATGACGAGCGGATCGGCGCGCTCGAGGCGGGCGCCGGACACAACACAGCGGCGCACTCGACGCTGCACAAGCGCATCGACGCGCACGCCGACCGGCTGACGCGGGTAGAGACACGGGTTGAGATGCGGCAGGGGGCGGCATGAGGCTTACCAAGAACTTTATCCTCCGCGAGTTTCGCTGCGGCTGCGGCTGCGGCATTGAGCGTGAGTACGTTGACGAGATCCGCGAGACAGCCGAGATGTGCCAGCGCGCACGCGACGCCATCGGCTGGCCTCTCATCGTCCGCACGGGCATCCGCTGCGAGGCGTACAACAGCAAGTGCGGCGGGGCCAAGCGGTCGCAGCACTTGCCCTCACAGGGCGCGCGAGCGGCTGACCTTGTGCTCGCTGAGGGTGAGGGCAAGCCGACGATCGAGGAGTTCTGGCGCGTGCTGCACGCCAACCGCGAGGCGATCGGCTTCAACGGCGCCGGCTACTACAAGCGCCCCGAGAGCGACCCCCGCCCGTCGTTCATTCACATCGACCGGCGCCCAGGGCGCTACGCTGAGTGGGGCAAGAACCGGCCGGCGAAGGGTGTCGCATGACGAACACACAGCTAGCGCTAGAACTCGGCGGCCTGTTCCTCGGCGGCGCAGTGGTCGGCGGTGTCGTCGGCGGCGCCATGGTAGCGGGCTACCGTGCGATCGACGCGGCGCGCCACCTCCCCCGCTGGGCTGACATGATCGGCATTGGCTGCGGCTACGGGCTCGCGGTCGTCGGCGCTGCCCTGCTCGGCGGCTACGTCGCGCCTGAGCTGTCGGAAGTCGGCGAGCGCGTGTGCGAGGTCGTCGGCGGGCTTGGCGGGCTTGCGGGTCCGTCTGTATGGCCGGCGATTCAGCGTCGTGTTGTGTCGGTTGTGGCTGCGGCTCAGGTGCCACAGGACCCGCCGCAGTGACCCGCGCGCTCGCCGGAGTCTGCGGCCTCCTCGTCGCGCTGCTCGCCATCACAGGATCGTTGTGGCGTCGGGACGTGCAGACCCTTGCAGACATGCGAGCAGACCTTGCCAGCGCTCGTCAGAGCGTCGAGCAGGCGTCCAAGCGCCACACCCGCTGCCTCGGCCTCGTGGACGCGGAGAGGGCGGCCGTGGAGCGTTGCCAGCGCGATGCGGAGGACAGCGCGCGAGACGCCAGGGCAACCGAGCGGGCGGCCTGCGACGAGCTCGTCCGGGCTGCCGAGGCTCGCGGCGCGCTGGACGTGGAGCGGACGGACGTGCGGGCGGTGGTTGAGGCGCTGAGGCGGCGACGCAGGCGCTAGAACGTCGCGCACCACTCCAGCACAACCCAAGCCACCAGCACACATCCGAGCGCCTGCGCGCTGAGGTCGATCCAGTCGAGATCACGCATTGTCTCCTCCCATCCGCCCCTTGGGCAGCGTCAGCACGACCGACGGCTCGCCGCAGTCGTCTTTGGTGTAGCAGTGCAGCACGGTCGCGTCGGCACCGGACTCGACGTGGACGCTCACGACGCCCGCGAGCGCCAGCAGCTCGGCGAGGTCGGCCGCGTCGGGCAGGCGCTCGCCCGCTGCCCAGAACGTGACGAGGCGCCGCGACCGCCGCAGCATCTTCGCCACGTCCTGCTGCGTACCGATGAGTTTGATCAAGTCCTTCATGTTGTCTCCAGTCGCGCGATTTCCGCGCTCAGTCTCTCGACCCGCTCGCGAGCCCGCGCCGCGCACCGTTCCCGCCGTGCCTTGCTCGCGTTCGGCGGCAGGACCGCGCACGGGTAGCGCGCGATCTGCTGCTCGGCGGCAAGCTTGCGGCGCAGCTCGGCGAGACGGTTGGTGCGGCGGTTGCAGGCGATTGGGTGCATGGGCCTCCACCGCCGCGAGCCGCCCCGAGCATGACCTCGGTGGCGGCTGGGCGGTGGAGGTGCGGGCTAGGCGGCGCGGCGCAGGTAGGCGAGCGCGCGGCGGTGCAGGGTCTCGTCGCCGCGCCAGCGGGCGTCGTCGGCGATGTCGCTGATGTCGAGGCCGGCGCGGTCGAGCAGCGCCCACGGGATACGCGGGAGCGCCAGCGCATCGTTCACGGTGTCGCCGTCGATGTCGTCGGCGAGCAGGAACAGCGCCATCCGCACGCGCTCGTCGGCGTCGAGCGCGGCCAGCACCTCATCGCTCGGCAAAACGCAGGTCCGCTCCCAGCGCTGGGCGATCGGGTCCCAGAAGCTCACGGACTCGTCGGCGTGCAGGGTGATGGCGAGGTTCGGCTTGATGGTCGGGGCGTGCATGTTGGGCTCCAGGGTTGAGGGTGTCTCTCAACGCCCTAAGCCCCCAGGACGGACCTTGGGGGCTGGGCGGTTGGGGTGCGGATTACCGCACGGAAGGGTGGAGACCCTCGGCGGGAACCTCCCAGGACGGGTCAACGATGACCGTCCACTCGTTGGCGGCGAGAACCGCGCGCCCGGAGGTGTCCCGGTCGCAGCGCTCGCACGCCCAGTTGTGAGAGATGGAGCCGTGCTCCATCGGGAAGGTGTGGGAGTAGGAGCCGATGTGCTCCTTGCCGCAATGGGCGCACACCCAGTTGACCCCTTTGGTCATCTCGGCGGTGATCTGCATGGTTGGTGCTCCAGTGTTGCGGGGCTTCCGTCCCCTTGGTGAGTACATTTATGCCACCACCTGACAACCCTGTCTAGCACAATCGTGCACTTTATTGTCCCACTGGTGGAAATATCCCCGCGCCCCGTGGAACAATCGACGTGCTACCCTCGCCGCATGAGACACCGCGCCACTGTCGCCGCCCTGCTGCTGCCCGCGCTGGCGGTCGCGCAACCGGCACCCTTGCCGCGCATGTGTACCGTCGAGCACGTCGCCGAGGCCGGAGAGCCCGCGCCCTGCACAGGCGTCCTGATGCCGCCTGGAGACGCGCTGGACGGCGCCGCGTGCCTCGATTCGGGCCTACCACGGTGCGAGGCGCTGAGGCGGCGTGACGCGGCCGTGTGCGCTGCTGACGTGGCGCAGCTCGCGCGTCAGGTCAGCGAGGCGGACGCGCGGGCCGAGCGATGGCGCGAGCTCGCCCGGATGCCTTGTCCGCCAGCGGTGACGCGGCGTGTCGAGGTGCCGCGCGGGCTGCCGTCGTGGGTGACGTGGGCGGCTGCTGGCGTTGCGCTTGTTGGTGGGGTTTGGGTTGGTTGGAGGGTGCGGGCTGCGCTGGACTAGCGCCACACCTCTAACACCACCTGAGCGCGGAGCACGTCGCCGCGACCGATGGCGACCGATGCCCGCATCATCGCATCGCGTGCGCGCTCGAGCTGTTCGCGGAGCTCGACAAGCTGCTCACGGAGCTCGTCGCGCTCGCGTCGGATGCGCTCGGCCTCGCGCGCCTCGTACTCTAGCCCGGTGTGCCCGGTGCGGAACGCTGGCGGCCGGTAGTGCCGGCCCTTCGTGTCGTCGCTCATGTCTCGCTAACCTCCCGCGCCCCGAGGTCGTACGCGACCCCGAGCGCGAGCGCCTGCACGGCGTGCCCCTTCACACCGCTGAGCCAGCCCTCTCGCTCCCATGCCTCCGCGCCGTAGTACTCCCGCATCCTCGCCCGCACCCGCGCGTCCGTGCTGCGGCCGCGAGCTTTCAGGACGGCGGTGACGTGTCGGCGGTAGAGCCAGACGGTCTCGTGCCCTTCCTCGAGCGCGATGGTCCGGAAGCGCGCAGACCATTCGCACGTTCGCATCACGTTGCCGTCGGCGACGCCGCGAGCCGCAACGCGCTCAACGAGCACCAGGGCCGGGTCCGGCGCGCGTAGCCACATCTCGACGGTCCAGGCGCCGGCTTTGCTCTCGGCGTGCAACACGCGCTCGCCCTCGGCGACGACGAGGCCGTGTGTTCGCGTGCCAGGGTCGATCATGATTCGTCGCACGGCGTCTCCTATCTCGTCCGCGACAGCAGCCGCAGAGCCTCGCGCCGATGCTGCGGCGGCAGTCCCTCTGCCAGCGCTTCGGCCCAGCACTGCGCGAAGCTCTCGCGCTCGGTGCGGCGGGGCGCGAGGCGCAGGCGGTAGCGGCGCCATTTGTCCGTCACTGGCTCGGGGCGGCGGGCGTCCATGCGGCGCGGCTTGCGCGGCGGCTCAGGCTTGCGGCGAGGTGTGCGCCCACCGATCGGCGTCGTGTGTGCGCCGATGGTCGCGCGGGACCAGCGCGTGCCCTCTGCTATCTGCTCCAGCGTCGCGCCCGCGTCGCGCGCCTTCTGCCATGCTGCGCGCTCCTCGGCAGTCGAGGCGCGGTGGCCTCTCCCGCGCTTCAGCCCCGCGCGGCTGGCGATGTCGTGAACCGTCGAGACAGGGCGCCCGACCGTCGCTGCGATGACGACCAGCTTCTCGCCGTCTCGGTGCATCGCGAGAATGCGGCGGCGCTCGGCTGCGGTTACTGAACGCGGCATCACGACCCCGCCAACAGCGCATCCAATCGCGCCCGCAGACCGGCAGCCTCGCTTTCCGGCAACCAGCTCGCCACTTCTTCGAACAACTCGACCACACCGGCAGCGAACCTCTCGCCCCGCTCCTCTGCCTCTGCTTGCTCGGCGTCGCGCTCGGCCCGCTCCCGCTCAAGCAGGTCGCTCAGCTCAGCGATGCGGTCGCGGCGGCTGAACTGCCGGCCTTTGGTGTCGTCTGGCATCTCGCCCTCCTAGAACGGTAGTTCGGCGTTGATTGCCTCGCAGATCATGGCGTCGTCATCCTACGCCGAACCGTCTGCCCGCTCGACAAGCTCGATGTGCTCGGCCGCCGTGGTCGCTCATGACTCCAAGAGCCGCAGAGTTGCGGCGCGCTCGCGCTCGTTCAGGGCGGCGATGCGGTCGCATTCTGCGCAGGTCTCTCGGCCTTAATGGTCACCATGGGAGCTCCTGGCCGAATGGCTAAAACAAAGACGGCTGGCTGCCGCCTCCGGCCGCGCGCTCCAAGTTGCGGCACGCTTGGCGGTAATAGCTCCCCTTGAGCTCGAAACCGACAAAGCGCCGACCCTCCTCAAGCGCGACGTGGCCCTCGCTGCCGATGCCTCCGAACGGTGACAACACCAGATCTCCTGGGTTGCTCCACAGCTTCAGCGCTCGGCGGATGACGTCGAGCTGCAACGGGCAAATGTGACGTTCGTCCTTGTGCTCGCGAGCGCTCCTGAACTGGAGCGTGTCTGACGGGTTGATATCCATCCATACAGGCGAAGCGTAGCGCTGCCACAGCGCTACCGGAAACGTCTCGTCGGTATGGCTCACCGGCTCAGCGTTCGCTCCGGGCTTGCGAACCGTCACCAAGTAGTCGGGGATTCCCTGGCGCGACATGCACGAGTCTTTCTTGAGTTGCTTGTGTAGCAGCCCGAGCGCCTTGGTGCGCTGCATCGCAGTCACGGGATCCTTCCAGATGCAAACCTCGGAGTGGAAGATCCAGCCCTGCGACACGAACTCGCGCACGAGTTCTCCGCGAAAGTCACTGATCCCGATGAATCCGTCGCGGGATTTGCTCGTCGGCAAGTTCATGCAGTGGAAGGACAGCAGCCGGCCCGGTTTCGTCACGCGGTACAGCTGCGAGACCAGGAAGCGGAACTGGTCAAAGAACTCGCCATGGCTGGCGCAGTTGCCCATGTCTCGCACGCTTGCGCTGTACGTGTACAGGCTGGCGAACGGTGGAGAGAACACAGTGTAGTCCACCGACTCGCTCGCCATGGCGGCAACACCCTCCACACAATCGCCGTGATTCATCTCCCACCCTTCGCCAGTCGTCTTGTCTTCCACATAAACCTCCTGCGTGGCGCAAAGGCCGCCCCACGATTCCATCGAACAGACGTGCTCGACCATGGCGACAGCCATGCGATCCGCCTCCGCTTCCTTCCTGCGGATATTGGTCAAAACCGGGCGCTCCGGTTCTGACAGCACCACATGCACCTCGACGTCTCGCGTCTGGCCAAACCGCCAACACCGGCGCACGGCCTGATAGAACCTCTCGTAGCTGTGCGTCAGGCCAGCGAATGCCATGCGTGCGCAGTTCTGCCAGTTCATGCCGAACCCGGCGATCTGCGGCTTGGTAATCAGCACCCGATACCGCCCCTCGCTGAACCCGAACATGCGCTCAGTCTTCTGCTCGTCAGAGTGAGACCCCGACACCTGGACCGATCCGCTAATAGCGCGCTCGAGCGCGTCGCCCTCAGCGTTCAGGTCGCACCAGACAAGCCACTGTTCGCTCGACGCGTTGACAATATCCGCCACAAGCCGAACCCGCTCGGACATCGACGCCTTGCGGGCGCGACGCTGCTCCGTCAGCGACAACGCGACAGGGAACAAGAGCCCCTCCTGCGCGTAATCGGTGGAGACAGTGTGCTCAATCACCGTGAGCGGCGGAAGGTCAAACCCATCGGCACTGCACCCGACGTCGGATGGAGTCTTGACAGCGACGGCCCATGTGGCAACCCATCGCCAGAAATCATCCTCGGCGTGGCCTTTGAGCCGCCACTTGCTCGTGTCGCCGCCGTCGTGAACAAAGAACGTCGCCAGCATCTCCGCGCGGCTCATGGCGCCGAGAAACTCGGCGTGATTGCCGAGCTCCATGTGGTCATTCGGCGCCGGCGTCGCCGTGCAGGCCAGCCTGTATCCCACGGATCGGGCCGCATTGATGATCGCAGTGCGCGTCTTGCCGTCGTAGGCTTTCAACACGCTGCTCTCGTCGAGCACGATGCCTGCGAACGCGCCGACGTCGAACTTGTGAAGCTGCTGGTAGTTGGTGATCGTGATCTTGGCCGCTCGCGACCCGTCCCGACTCACCGCAGCATCGTATCCGAACCTATCAGCCTCGGCGGCGGTCTGTTGCGCGACGGCCAGCGGCGTCAGCAGCAGCACGTCCCCAGGCACGTGCGCAGCCCATTCAAGCTGCATAAGGGTCTTGCCCATGCCGCAGTCGGCAAAGATCGCGCACCGCCCCTTTGTCAGCGCCCACTTGACGATCTTCTGCTGGAAGTCGAACAAGTGACCCGACAGACCGCGATCGGTAATAATGCTCGGAGCGTCTGTGTCGATGGTCTTGCTGCGCAAGAACTCGCCATATTTCGCGGAGTCCAGCATAGCCATTCTATCACCTCTCTGAGCTGCCCCCGACCGCGCTGACAACGCGAGTCAAAGGGTAAACTCGGGACCCGCAAAGAAGGCGGGTCACATGGTCGGGGGCAGCCCAGAAAGGTGCTGTCCCTTTGTCGCCCCGTTGTCAGGCAGGGCCGCGCGGTATCTCCGCGCAGGGTCAGTCTGCCGCGTCGGCAGGGTCGGAGTCAAGGGCGTCCCCTTCATCGGTCCCCCGTCAGGTGCGCCACCTCGGCACGGGCGAGCAGTAGCCGCATGACCGCCGCCTCGTCGTCGGTCAGCGACACCTGCACCTCGCGCGGCGGGTCCGTCGGCACCTCCCGCAGATAGATCGTCAGGTCGTACCCTTCGCCGTTGGTCCACTCGGTGAGCGTGCCGTGGCCGCGCCTGCCGAACTCGACCTCCCAGCGCAGCGGCCTGCTCGTCGTGATGCTCATCTCTCGACCCTCCTCAAATGCGCCACCCGACGCAGAGCCCGCGCGCGACGGGTTGCTCGGGTGACTGGACGGCGCCGGGGGTTGTTGGTCGCTTGACCCCTCGCCGTCGTTCTGTGTGCGAGCACGGCCCGCGCGTAGTCCATCCCTCGCCGCGACCGGCCGCGCAGCCCAGCGCCTCCCGCGTTGTACCCAGCGAGCGCGCGCACCTCGACACGGCACCCGCGCCCCTCGTGGCGACACCGCGCCACAGCTCGCCGACGCCACCGCCGCAGGATCCGGCAGCCCTCCCAGCGGCCCACGGCGGGGATGTGCAGCGCCCACGCCGGCACCCGCGACCAGGCCGGCATCACCTGCCACAGCCCGCGCGCCCCGGCGCCGGACACCGCGAGCGTATGCCCCCGGCTCTCGACGTGCTCGACGGCGCGCGACAGGTCGGCGGCGCACGGCTGCGGGCTGCTCAGGGCTAGCAGGAGGGCGGCTAGGAGGGTGGTCATCCGGCGGCCTCCAACCACCCAGCGCGCAGGCGCGACCAGAGCAGCGCGGCGGCGACCGACTGTACCTCGTCGGTCAGCGTCTGGCCGCAGAGCACGTGAACGGTCACGTCTGCGACGTGTGCCTCCCTCTCGCCCGGTCGAGGAGACACGCGGACCTGCACGCGCGCAACACCGTCTACGCTCTCGGCGTAGATGCGCCACGACAGCCCGCACCAGACGCCGCCCGCCTGCGCTACGTCGCCTGTCACAGCCAGCAGCACGGCAGGCAGCGCCGCCGCCCGACACAGCTTCTCGCCACAGCCGTTGGGCTTCGCTGCGCCAACTCGTCGCGCGCCAACGCAGACGCAAAATATGTCGTCTCTCGGTGCTCTCATTGCTCCTCCTCAGAGACGCGCAGCGCCTCATCCCAGATCCAGTGCGTTTCATCGTCAAGCCAGTGCTCGGGCAGGTCCAGCACGGCGGCGGCGGTCTGCGCGAGCGCGGTCGCGCCCTCGTCGCAGTCCGCGCGGCGCATCCATGCACGCACGGCGCGTCGCGACGGCGGCCCACTAACAGGCGATGTAGACGCGCGCGCAGCACGCCATGACCGCAATACCTCTCGCTGGCGCTCGCGATCGTTGCGCGATTGCGCTTGCTCGATACATCGGCGCTTCCAGCGCGCCTCGCTTCGTGCGCTTGCGCTCATCTACTCCCCCTCGGCCGCGAGGGCCTTGCAGTCGTCGCAGATCCAGCCGTCGGCGGTCGGCGTCATGTCGTCGCACTGGTACTCCTGCGCGCATGTGTGGCACGACATCCACGCGCCCTCGACGCAGCGCCACAACCGCGACCTCGTCGCCCGCGCCTCGTCGCGCTCGCGGGTCAGACGCTCGATCTCCGCGCGCTGGGCGGCGATGTGGTCGGCGACAGCCCGCGCCGCTTCGTCGGTCGTCATGCGGTCGGCGGTGATGCCTGCGGCTTTGGTCACCGCATCGAGCGCGGCAAGTAGATGCGCCGTGTGCTCGTTCGCCTTCTCCATGCTCTCGATCGCCTCAAGCGCCATGGCTCGCGCCTGCCTCCATCGTTGCTGCCAGTCGATCATCCTTCCATCCTCCCCGCCAGCACGGCGAGCACGTCGGCGGCGGCGTTGTCGCTCCACCGCTCGCCCCGCTCCATGTACGCGAGCATTGACCGCGACCACCCTGACGCGGCCTCGAGGTCGCGCAGGGTCATCCGCAGCGCACGACGTGCGACGCGGATAGCGGCGCCGAGCTCGGCCAGGTCATCGCCGCGCATCGCCTCGCGCAACCGTTGAGCGGCGCGCTGTCGATGCCAGGGCAGGCCGCGACCGCCGAGCGTGTAGCTTTGCGCTGTCATCGCGTCCCCTCGTAAAAACCCGGCCGGCTAGGTTGGAGCCGTGACCCCGACTGGTGGCTCCCTCGAGCCGGTGTGCGCTCTCGCGCGGTGTCGGAGTGCCGACCGGGCGACTGCACCGTGCAGCCGTGGAGGCAGCGCCGGGAGTCGAACCCGGCCAAGCGTCGTATCACCGCCCGCAACCCTGCTGCCGTGACCCGCGCCGCTTGTGATGCACTCAACATGCGCGGCGCGGGGTGCCCTCACTATGAGGGCGGGTCTCTCAGCCCGGAGCCTCGGCCCGAAGCCGCTCGTAAGCGTCGCGCGCCTGCTGCTCGGTCAGCTCGGCGAGATGCACCTCGACACCCTCCGCGCGGCCGGTCGCCTGTCGCAGCGCCCAGCGGTATGCGGCCTCGGCGGCCTCCTCGGTGCCGAATTCGCCGGCCTTCGCGCGCAGGCGCTTGCGATGCTTCGCGAGCGCTTCGCCCGCCAACTTCGGCGCGGCCTCGGCGGGCGGCTGCGGCTTCGGCGGCTGCTTCGGCTGCGAGGCTGCGTTGCCAGTCGGCTGCATCGTCATGCGGATCGCCTTGCGCCTTGGCGGGCGGAACTCGATCGCGATCGGCTTGTCGATCTCCGGGCTGCCGTAGATGCGGACGCAGAAGCGGTCCTCGCCGGTGCGACCGGGGAACGGCATCAGCTTGTCGGTCGCGTACAGCGCGACACGCTTGCCGACCCACTGGCGCACGTCGCTGCCGAGCATGGCGGCGATGCAGTGCGCGTTGATCTTTGGCAGCACGTGCTGCTGGGCCGTCTCGCGAAAGGCAAGGATCGCTTTGCGCTCTTTGCCTTTGTCGCCGTCCAGCTCCTCGGTGAAGACCTGTGCGATCGTGAGCGTGAAGAACTCGCGCCCTTTGTGCATGAGGTGTCCGGCCTTGAGGAAGCGGCCGGGGTACAGGTCGGCGAGGCTTGTCGGTGCGTTGTTGCTCATGCCTCAGTCCTCCAGTCCGACGAGGTCGAGGTCGTCGGCGTTGTTGTCGCTTTCGTAGGCGTAGGCCGGCAGGGACAGCGAGCAGCGCTCAGGCAGCGCTCCCGGCCACGAGTCGGCGGCGAGGGCGGCGCGCAGCGCATCGAGCGCCGCCTCCGCGTCCGCGTCACCGGCCGCGACCATGTCGCCGTCGCAGTCCAGCGCGGCAACGTCGCCGCCGCCGTTCTTGTCGACGACGATGAATCCGCGCCGGTCGATCCACGGACCGCGCTCGAGGCCGGCGCGCTCGAATCCGCGCGAGTAGAACCCGAGCTGCGCGTGATACATGCGCCGCCAGCACTCGGCACCGAACGCGCGGGCGGACAGGCCGCTGCGAGGGCTCCACGTCTTGAGGTCCGCGAGCAGGTCGCGCCCGAGCAGGTCGGCGCGCGCCTTGCACACGATGATCCCGCCGTGGCCGTCGTCCTCGTGCCACACTGCGACGACCTCTCGCGCGGTGGCTTCGCGCATCATCGCCCGTGCCCCCTCGTGCGCCTCGACCAGCCGCGCCCAGCCGACGATCTCGGCCTCCTCGGCGGGCGTGATCACGGCCTCGTGCGTTGCCTCCGCTTCTGCGCGCCAGTGCAGCGCTGCAGCCTTGCGCGACAGACCGCCCGAGGGCGTCAGGTGCTCATCCGGCACGACAGCGACCGACTCGCGGTAGACTTCGGGCTGCAGGATGCGGAGGTGCGTTGCGCGGCCGATGCGAAGCGCGGGCGAGTCGCCGAGCGGGGTCGCAAGGCGATGCTGCAGCGCGCGCGGGCTGTCGAGAATGGCTTTCAGGGTGCTCCAGCGCATCGCGGGAATCGCGTTGTACTGGCGGTCGCTCATGCCGAAACAAACGCTCGGCTTGTGCGGCGTCTTGGGGTTGTGCCAAAGGTGCTTCATCACTTCACCTCCGACGCCCAATCGGCGATCAGTCCGCGCAGCGTCTGCCGCTCGCGTCGCGTCAGGTCGAGCTTGCGCAGATGCTTGATCGCTGCCGCGACCTTGGGCGTCCCGACGCCGGGGACGGCATCGAACGCGGCGAGCGTTTCGCCGACCTCGCGAGCCTGACCCGAGTCGAGGTGCAGAACGAAAGTGCATCCCGGCGCCGTGCATCCGAGCGTCACGCCGCCGTGTGCGTGCCTGTTGATGTCGATATGCCCGCCGTCGCGTGCGAAGACGCGGCGGGACACGATCTCAGCCTCCGCCTGCAGTGCTTCTTCGAGGGTGCTCATGTTGTTTGCTCCTGTCGCTTGTTGACAGTGTGTCTACACCCCAGGCAACACGGTGTCAACAGGCGCGGCCGATCTGCCCGCGTTTTGTCGCGCTCGCGGGTCAGACGATCGAGCGCAGCCTGCTGCCTGTCCGCCGCCGCGCGCAGTCGCAGCGCAAGCGCTGGCAGCCCCATGCGAAGCGCGAGCGTCTCGCCGTCTCTCAGGATCTCGCGGTCGGTTTCCATCGTCTATGCCTCCTGCTCGGCAAGCCCTAGCCCTGTGTCGCGAAGACCCTCCAGCAGCAGATGGCGCAATGTGGAGGCGCGCGACCATCGGCGGCGCGGTTCGCGTGTGGCAAGTTGCTTCGTCGCTTCGTCGGCTTTGGCCAGCAAGTCAGGGGGAAGACAAACTGCGAGCGTTACGTTTTTCGAGCCGCCCGGCTGCTTCGCGGGCATCGTTCGCGTGTCGTCGTCCGCGAGCATTCGGCTGATCTGCGTCGCGGCGAAGGGGCGGCCCTTGCGCGACGTCATGCCGCGACGTGCGAGCTCGGCGGCGATGGCGCGGAGGGACAGCCCGCAGGCGCGAAGCTCGCGGACAGCGGCGATCACGCGCTGCTCGGCGGGATGCGGCTCCAGGTGGACGCCATCGGCGGCGAGGCGCTGGCCGTAGGGGATCGCGCCTACGCGCTCACCACGGGATTTCTTGTGCTGCAGCGCCTCCTTCACAAGCGCCTTATGAGAGTCTTTCCGCTTCCCGGTTTTGCGGTTGTGCGCCCTCCAGTGGCACGGCTCGCAAAGCGGGACCGTCGCAGTTCCGCCGAGAGAGCGCGGGATCACATGGTGATCGTGTTCTGCCGGGTCACCACACTCGAAACAAGGCTTGCTCATCTACTCCCCTCCCAGCGGCCACGGATCCCCGCGCCGCTTGCGTTGCTTCATTGCCGCGCCGATCGACAGCAGATCGGACACGTCGCCGCGTTTGAGGTCGGCGGCGTTGTCTCGCACGACGGCGAGCGCCTTTCGGTGCGGCAGCGGGATCGCGGTGTCTCGCGCCATTCCCCCGCACATCCAGCCGATCGCGCCGAGTTGCTTGTCGCTCGGCGCCTTGCTTCTCCAGTGCGTCGAGCTGATGCGCTCCTCGATCACGCCCTCGGCCAGTAGCGCCAGGTACAGTCGGCGGACGTAGCGGCGGACGGGCTTGAGGCGGCGAGCGCGGGCCTTCGCCTGCTCGAGAGGCGCCCATGGGAACTCAGGTACGTCGGGATCGATGCCGAGACAGGCCGCGACCTCGTCGGCGAGCGGATCGGCGTCGGCCTTGGGCGGCTTTGTGTCGCCTGCGAGGATCGCTTGGTAGGTGAGACCGAACGAATCGAACAGGTCGTGCGGATCCAGAAGCTCCGCGCGCGTCTTGCCCTCGTGCGCGCGGAGCACTCGCCCGACCTCCTGCACAAACCGGACGCGGCTGCGGACAGGTCGGCGCATACACAGCCAGCGCAGCCACGGAAGATCCACACCCTCCTGCAGCATCGAGACATGGACGACGCACGCGAGCTCGCCGACGCGCAGGCGTTCAAGGCGCGCGGCTATCTCGTCGCGATCCAAGCCGCTATGCACGGCCACGGCAGACACGCCGCGCTCCGACAACCAGGCCGCGTGCGCTTCCGCGTCCTCGATGTTGCGGGCGTTGACGAGGCCCGGTCCCTGGGCGTGCTTGCGGATGAGGCGCAGGCACACGGCGTCGAGGTCGTTTGTGCCCTTGCCGTCCCAGAGCTGGACGCGGAACGGCACCACGACACCGTCGCGCAGAGCATCGGCGGCGGTGTACTCATAAGCGAGCGAATCCCACAGGCTCAGGCGCTCGGACTCGTCGGCGCGAAACGGGGTTGCGGTGACGCCGAGGGCAGCGTGCGGCGCGAGCGAGTCGAACGCGGCAACGCACTGATCGGCCTCGGTGCGGTGTGCCTCGTCGGCGATCCACAGCGGCGGCGGTAGGTGTGCGGTCGCCTCGACGTAGCGCGTCAGGCTCGGCAGGCAGACGACGGTGATGCGACAGTCGGTGTCGCTTGCGTGTGTGTAGTAGCAGCCGACCGACACGGCGCCGCATCGACGCGAGATGGTCGCAGACAGTTGCTCGACGAGCGCGACGGTGGGGACGGTGACCACGATGCGGCCGCGTGTGCGCTTGCAGACCTCGGCGATGAGGACCGACTTGCCGCTACCCATGATCGCGCTGATCACGCTGCGGCGACCGTCGGCGATGTGATGCAGTGCGATCGGGAGGGCTGCGGCCTGCCATGCGCGGGGGGTGAACGGTCCCCAGGTCGGCGGCTGCGGCTGCGGGCGGTCGGCGAATAGGTCTAGCTGCATTAGTGCGTCCGGTAGTAGTCGCCGGAGTCGGGCGGCGTCAGGTCCAGGCGGGAGCGCCAGTCCGGCAGCAGGTCGAGGCCGGCGATGTAGCGCTGGCCTCTGTCGGCCTTCACCGTCGCGAAAGTGCCGCGTTTGAGCAGTTCATTGCTGAGTTTGCGCTTGCTCCAGGGGTGCGAGTAGCCGAGATAATCGGTCATGTAGGCAGACACGGCAGAGTGCAGAACGCTGGTTTTCACTTGCTTGTCCGGGTCGCCCTCGTTTTTGCGGTCGGTGCACAGCTCGAGGAACTCGAACAGCACATCCTGATCGTTGCGATACTCCTGCGTCGCGGCGGTGACGGTCTTCGACTGCCCGAGTCCGTCGCGCAGGTAGTCGGCGGCGGCGTCGATCGCCCATGCCAAGATCCCCGGCATCTCGGCGCGGAGCTTGTCGGGTAGCAGCGGGTCGCGCTTCGGCGAGTTGTCCGGGTAGTGGGCTCGGAACGGCACCATGCGGATTCGTCGCCAAATGCCCTCATCGGTGCCGTGGATCGTCGGCTTCGGGTTGCTGTCGGCCCATACCGTCCAGGTGACGTCGAACGTCTGCGGGTCCTGGTTCATGCCGCGAGCGGTCATGCTGCGAGCGCCCGTCATGCGCTTGATCTTGGACTCGTCGAGCTTGTTGCCCTTGACCTCGTCGCAGTACACGAGGCGGGCGGCACGGAGCTGCATCAGCTCGGTTGGGTGCGCTTCCTGTGTGCGGGCGCTCAGCAGATTCGGCATCGCTAGCGTGCCGTAGTCGCCCAACGCCTCGACCAGCGTCTCGATCAAAAGACTCTTGCCGTTGCTGCCGATGCCGTTGCATAGGATGATGACGTGGTCGCGCTTCTCGCCGCACAGCGTCATCCCGATCGCGCGCCGCAGGAATTCGACGAGGTCGCCGTCGCCGCATGTGACCTCGACGAGGAACTGAAGCCAGCGCGAGTGCGGGCACTTCCAGTCCGGCGCTACTCGAGTGCACTGCGACAGCAGATCGGTGCGGTCGGCGGGACGGATGCGTCCTGTTCGGAGGTCCACGACACCGGCCGGCGTCATCAGCGCGAACGGGTCAGCGTCCCAGTCGCTCGCGCGTGTTGCGATGCCGGGTTCAGACTGCAGCGACGACAGCAGCGCCGTCATCGGGCCGTGGTTGCGGCGCCGCATCCATCCGGCGTAGTCGCGTTGTGCGGCCTTGTGCGCGGCTCGGAGAGCGGGGTCGGCGTCTTTGCCGGGGTCGTCGGGCACCTGGGGTTGCAGCCGCTCGATGTACGCTTTGCCGCGCGCGTACCTCGCCTTGGTGTCGTCGGGCTGCCAGCGGCCTTTGCGCCAGACGTACCAGCGATCGAGGCTGTCGCAGTAGCGGAGATGGTCGAGCGCTCCCCCGTCGCCCATCTCGACCCACTGCGCGGCAAGCCCGGTGTCTGTCCAGTCCATCAATCGTCCCCCCAGCGTCTAGCGCGCTGCGTGTTCTTCGGGCTTGCGTTGGTCGCCTGTTGCAGCCCCTCGACGGCGGCGAACATGAGTCGCGAGACCTTGGCGCCGCTCATGCCTGCCCAGCCCCCGCGCTTGTCGCGGTGGAGCACGACTCCGGCGAACAGGTCGGCGCGCGTCAGACCGTAGCCTCTGGCACGTCGCCCTAGCTCGCGCGCGGCCTTCACGGTTGCGGGCTCGGACTCTGCGAGCGTCGCGATCCAGCGGTCTAGCGGAGACATGCGACCTCCAAAAGGGCGCACCCACGCTGCGGGTGTGGAAGACCCGGAGACAAGGGGACGGGCGGCTCAGTGCCTCCCGCAGCGTGGGGCGCGTCTGTGTGTTCTGGTGGCTCCTTGTCTCGTCGATGCCGCTTCCACGCGGCGTGCAGTCACCAGACCATAGGTCGCGCCTGGAGTCAACAAAGCGGGCTGAGGGCGCAAAGCGGGGCGCAGGGGCGCAGAGGATTTGGGCCGGGGCGCAGCAAAAACGCTCTGCGCCTCGTCTAACCCGCTGTAATGCTTAGATGCCGACGAAAGCGGGGCGCAGGGGCGCAAAAAACCGCTTCTCTTGCGCATGCGCAGGCGCGTGCGCGCGCGCATGCGCGCACATACGTAGCTAACCCTGAAAATAGCGCCCCTGCGCCCCGGATGGTATTGGAGTGTTGTTTTTATTGGGTTTTTCGCGGGGCGCAGAGGAAAAACGCTGCGCCCCCTTGTGCCCCTGCGCCCCCAGCACGGTTCTTGCAAGGGTTAGCAACCGTCAACGCGACGGTTGACCCGGTGTTGCGCGCGGTGTAGACACGGGCAGGGAGGCAGGATGAGCACACCGCATCGAGACGTGAGCGCATGGCGACGCGAGGTCAACGCCGAGCTCGCGCGGCAAAAGCGCAGCATTGCGTGGCTGTCGGCCGAGTGCGGCTACCCTCACCGATCGAATCTGTGGCACTGCGTCTCCGAGCGAGGGTCGCGCAGCCCGACGGCGGACATGATGGCGCGAGTCGAGCGCGTGCTCGGCGTCAAACCCGCGCAGGCGCGGTGTCCGACGTGCGGGGCCGTGGTCGATGCGTTGGAGATGCGGCGGTGAGTAGGCGCAGGACGATCCCGCCTGTTCACCTCGCCAGGAGCGCCGTCTACGTCGGGCGCGACGACGGGTCGATCTGCTATGGCGGACGGTACAGCGCGCCGTTGTCGACGGACCCCGACGCGGTGACGTGTCGAGTGTGCCGCAATTCAGGGGCGTGGCAGCGGGTGAAGATGCGGGCGCGGGACGCTGAGAGGGCGGCGCGGCAGGCTGCGCTACAGTCGGCGCGTCAGGAGTCGCCTGGGGGTGAGGGATGAGCGAGCCAGACAAAAACGACCAGATCACGGTCGGTGTGACCTACGACAGTTGCACGGCTTACGGTTCGGGCGGCTTGTCGGCGAACGTGACTGTGGGCCCCGACGCGGA
>Ga0255768_10000604_pt1 | contig 37151 bp, 44 predicted proteins | sample 071ome_33_FD_179983 | JGI IMG/M metagenome (GOLD analysis project Ga0255768, IMG submission 179983) | Coastal salt marsh microbial communities from the Groves Creek Marsh, Skidaway Island, Georgia - 071412AT metaG (version 2) | ecosystem: Environmental > Aquatic > Marine > Intertidal zone >... | reverse complement strand
TCTGGACCTTGGCGAAACATTTGTTTAATCACCCACCCAGTGCCCAAGTGGCGGAATGGTAGACGCAGGGGATTCAAAATCCCCCGCCTTCACGGGCGTGTGAGTTCGAATCTCACCTTGGGCACCACTTATCCGTCTAAATCATTGTTTTCATTGATTTTACGAAACAAGTTAGCGTTTCAGGTACTTATTCAGGTACTTATTTGATTTCTGTTGCAGCAAAGACATACCGCAAGAATTTAATTTTTCTGCTATGCAGACAACGGATTAAATATCCATCTCACTCTGCTTCGTTTTAGGGTCAATATCTGCCCTCCAAACGATTTCTTGTTCTCTGCGATCATTAAATGCGAAGAATGCATCAAACTTATTTATGGTTTCTTCGTACACCATTGGCTGTGCGTTCTTGATGCCTCGGTGACCTTCTGCAAAACCCTCTGCAACACTTCTATCTGCCGTCCAGCAAATACCGTCCTGACGGCCCTTTGTGCAGCCTCTGTAAATAGTCAATTTCTCAGGTAATGAATTGAACCAATCGCGGTCATACATGTGCAAGGTATCTTCGACCTTAACATTTTTCTGAATGAAGATTTTCTTGAACTCATCATTCCATTTGTAGAAGGCATCACAAGATGTCCAATTTGCTTTGCACAATTCTACAATGTCAGCTCCTGTTTGAACGTGGATGGCTAGCATAACCTCTGCACGATCCTCGCTTTCCAAACCGATGCCAGTGAGCTGGTAATTATCTTCATTTAACCACCACGCTGCAAAATCATGGCCACTGTATTTTCGTAGTAAGTTTCTACGCAGCGATAGGCGGCGGTTCATCATTTTACGAACAGCTGCAACATCGATGTTTTCAGCATCTGTAATCGCTGCCCATTCTTCACCCAGCTTTTTAAATGGATTAGGTTTTGGCTCAACTTTTTCTGTCATCTTTTGACGCCAGCTTTTGTATTAAAATCCCACTTAGCCATCTTATTCATTTGATCCGTTCTATCGTTGTGCATTTTCCACATGCTATCTCCTAGCTTCCAAACGACATACTGAGTTAGTTCGCGTAATTTAAAAGCCATGTATAACAAGATTGCGATTACCATAACCTCAAACCAGATACCCACTTTACTGTTCTCCTTTAAAATTTTTAAAATTTAACACAACTAAGGGGTTTCCCCTTATTGAGACTATCCGAACCTTAACTGTCTGTTCCAGTAAATTTGGGTGAAAACATGACAGATAAAGTATGGCTCACCGACGTTGAGGTCGGCACTAGATTTGGCTCAACACGCCAGTGGGTTTGGTCACAAGCGCGGACGAACCCGAAGTTTCCACAACCTGTAAAGCTATCCACGCGTTGGTCGCGCTGGAGCCTGCAGGAAATCGAAGCATTTGAGCAGGAGGCGATGTCAGCCCGTGGTTAATGCATCACAGAGAGGCCGCAGCAATCAGCGCAAAGGCGGATACCATGAGCGCAAGAACGGTAAGCGGTTAGGGGAGCTGACTGGACTGACGTTTGAGCGCAATCTAGACCAGCGTAGGGAGGCTGACCATCTGGGTGATTTGATTTGCACGGATGCGGATTTCCCATTTGTGATTGAAAACAAGTATCGCTCCAAAGGTAATGGCATTCCAGCAGGGGCGTGGGAGCAAGCCTGTAGAACCGCGCACAAGACACAACAGTGGCCCTCAGTCGTGTATCAGAATGGCCGTGTTGCACCGCGCTGTCGCGTTCCTCTGGCAGTCATAGGATGTGCGCAGGGTGGGCATGACCTTATACCTTTCGGCACAGCTGACCTATCAATGGAAGACTATGCTGAACTTGCACTTCAGCTAATGCGTAACAAGAGATTTTGAGCTAAGGGACCCCTATAAAGGGAAATCACTTCTGTCCCCCTATCGAAGGACAGCGAAGTTATCCTTCATGGCGGTAGGTGTCCGTCCCTTTACATATCGGAACCACCGCCATCACTGCAGCAAGACATAGAGAGAAACCAAATGCGCCCGTAAGGGCGTTTTTTTTGGCTTTTTTTTGGTGAGTTAAGCAACTGAAAACAAACGACTACGTTCAATAAATTACCAAGTCATCACTTTGTCAGACCAATCATTCTTTGTGCATTACCAGAGTGTTACTGAGACTTACTCACCTAACCAAAGCCAATCTTGTTGCATCTGAAACGCCCCGCTTGGGGCCAAAAGGAGAGCAAGACATGGAACCTACTGCGGGTCACATTACGGACGGTTATAAGCCACGTCCACAGTTAAAAATATCGGCTTATGTTGAGCCAGAGGTAAAGACTGCGCTTGTCATCGCTGCGCAATCCTTCTGGTGCATCACACGGGCCACTCTGATGCTGCGCAGCACCGCGCAAGGGGTGCCTCTGAACTGCCTGCAGCGGTAGATCATGAGTTCCGCGTGGAACCCTTTGAGGAAGAGGGGATGCAGCTTCCCGCCACGCTGTTAACCAACACCAAAAGCAAAGATGCGGCACTGATGGAGCCTGTCATTTTTGATATGATCAGTGTTGGTCTTGGGGTTTGCGATGAGGATTTGAATGAGATCAACACGCTAGTTCCTGAGTTGCGTGGGCCGATGAGCGAAGAGGAAGTTCAAACCATCAATCCGATCACGGTTGTTGTTGATGAGGATCGTAAGTTGCGCCGCAAGGGTGACTTCAAAAAATCCGATCTCGTTCGTGAGGTTTGGATCACCTTAGATGGCAGTCGCAGAACGGCAGAACGCTGGGTGCGCAAGGCGATTGAAAGGGGGGAAATAGATGACTTCCCGAGATCGTAGTCTCCGTCAGATCGAGGATTTCCTTGAAACGCACCCAAATGCATCTGTTCGGGTCAAGTTTAGTGGCGATGACAATTACCGTAACTATCCGTCGGGTGACGTAAGGAACGACACTTTTTGCGACACCATGGATGGGGGTGTCGTTTTTGAGAATGACGAAACTGGAATTTGCGACACTGTTGCGACAGTTGAGCGACACCTGTCATTTTCAGAATGGTTTAAAATCAATATCTTAGATGATGGTAGCGACACTGTTGCGACACCTTCGACATCAAGTGTCGGTCGAGATGACCACGCGACAGCGGAACCCCAGACTAGAACCCCCTTAAGGGGGGTTCGTCTGGCTGCGGGTGACGCGCTGTCGGTTGATTGGGCTGATTTGGGTGAAAAACAATTTGAGCAGGCACTGCAAACAATCACCTGCCTCGAGGAGCTGAATGGCTTGGCCAATCGGCGGCGGGTGCTGCAACGCGATTGCAAGCAATGGTCTGAGGCGCAGCGCGGTTTGATCCTCATGCGCAAATTCATGTTGGAGAATGGCCATGGATGAAATCCGCTTAGGCAAGCTGATGCTGAAGTACGAACGCGAACAGGCAATCTTAGGAAAGCGGCCACCGCTGCCCTGTGACCTCCGCGTTAGGCTGAAGGAGTACAAGCGGCCAGATCGCACCAAAGATGTGCTGCACCACATCAACGCGCATAACGGCATCACCACGAAGCAATTGTTCGAGAAGGTCAACTTTTCCTACGAAGACTTTCAGGCTGCGCTGCGCACCTTGGTGAAGCGCGGGCAGGTGCTGGTGGGCCAACAGGGCCGCAGCAAGATTTATTTTCCGATGATCAAAGGACGGTGGCGATGCTGACAGAAGAGAAGCTGAAACGACTATGCACGCATGATTGGCGTACAACGATCAAGGCAGGCACTGATGCGGCAAACGACAAACGTCGCAAAGGGACGCGCATCGATGGCACCCACATCGCTTGGGAGTTGCTCCGAGACGCTGTTTCGGTGTCACGGGTGGCATACGCCGCACCGCCACGGTCTGGTTACCCACAGAAGTCTGCACTGCCTGATGGTGTGGATGAGGTCACGGCATGGCAATTGGTCAGCGCGTACTTGAAGGGCGAGATCGAAAATCTGCCATCCGCAGAAACAAAAGCACCACGCCCAACGGCGCAGCAGATCACGCGGGCAGAGATGATCTTGGAGTTGTGGCACCACGTGGCTTTGATGGAGAAGGGCGATCGCGACCGATTGAAAAAGGCGATATACTTAAAGGCCAGCGGTATGCGGCCAAGGGCCATTCGGGATCGCTTGGGGCTGAATTATCAGCAGCTTTGGAACGCACAAAAACAGGCGTGTTCAGACATCTGGGAAAAAATTTCGCAGTTATCGCAACTGGGGGGTTGATAAAACGTGAGATTATCCTGAGATTTTCACTAAGATTGGAAATCCTATGCTCGGATCGATCTTACCTTTCATCTGCTCGATACACGACCTTGACACCCATTGGGTCGTTTCCCTGTGTGGCGGCTGCTGAACTCCCAGTCGTCACACATCTTTTTCAGACGTTCGCTCCACGTCTTGTTTGTTTCTAAAATAAATCACGATCTCTGGTTCGCCACGATGGCCACAGTGGGAACAACGTGATTTTGATTTGATCTGTTCAATATCGTTGATGCCACGATCAATAAATTGCTGCACAGGTACGTTCTTGTCGTGGCGACATCCAATCGACTGAGGCACTGGGTTACGACGCAACGATAGGCGCAGACGGTTGGCCTATCGATCCAAGGCATCCAAGTGTCAATTAAATATGCTCTAGAAACTTAATATCGCGTACTGCACCGTCCCCCAGAACATTTAAACATTCCTGATATTCTGGGCTTTCATACCACTGCAATGCGACGTCGAGGCTTTCCCATACACCTACAACAGTACGCTCTTGTTGCCCGCTTTCTCGCAGTGCCACTGGATAACCACGCGCCAAAAATTGACCACCATATTTTTGTACTGTAGCTGGTGCGATAGCCGCGTAAGCAGCTAACTTTCCTTCATCAATGATCTCTTTGTAGGTCACGATAGTTACAACTTTAGACATGTTGGCCTCCTCTAGTGTTGTGTTAATTGTTAGGTAAACTCTGCTACAACTGCACTTCTGAATGCCTCAATTTTGACATTCAAAGATGTTACCATTTGTTTGAAGTCATCACGCTTTTGCCATTGTTGAATGACCTCTTGGCAAGCAGTGTATGCTTCTGCACTGGAATATTCATATTGGTGAGAGATTTTGATTAGATTTTCCTTATTCCAAACCTTACCTCTCACCAATCGTATGCAACCTTTTTCACGCAAGTCATCAAAAAACTCTTGGTCGCGTGTGTGCCAAAAATTAGACCAGATATTCAAATCTTGCTGAGAAGCAAAGGTAACAATGTTAGTGGATGTTAAAACGCATTCTTGTGTAGACATAATGATCTCCAATTACAAATTTAGAATATCTGTGATGGGGGGTGGGTCAATCACTAATACAAGTTACGGACAAACCGGCGTCCACTCTCGTCTTTTTCTGCGTTTACGGAAATTTTAGCTAGAAACGCACATCATCGCGATACGCGAAGTGTTCTTTTTCTGGTTGCATCCAATTCTTCAGCACAGAGCGCATGAAGATAATTTGAAATTCAAGGGGCAGATAGTCGGGTGCCCTGATCGGCCCGATAAAATCGGGATCATACTCTGACATAACGTTCTCCTTGTGTTGGCTTCCCTAGGGTCAATCAAACTTTACCGCTTGGTCAAATATAAACGTGCTTTGTCCAGTTTTAATCAAAGTTATGCCTTAATTTTGTGCGGTTTTCGTCAATATCTGCCCAATATTTTAACATTAAAATCGGACACAATTATCCATGTCGCAGAAACGTCGAACAGATAAATCCAGCACGACTGCAGCTGTCCAAGGTTTCGCGGGTGTGATGTCTGATGTGCCGTTACCTGATGGGATCGAACTGCGATCAGATTTAGAGCGTACAATCTGGCATCAGTTTTCACGCGCCCGCGCACGCGAAGATTGGCGCGATATGGATCTAATCTTGCTGGCTAAAATAGTGCGCATGGAAGCCGATATTCGTACTGCTCAAACAGAGTTAGACGAAGTCGGAATGATGGTCGAAAACAAGCGTGGGACACCAATCCCTAATCCGCTGTTGTCGGTCATTGATACACTCGAACGAAGGCAGCTTGCGGTCATTCGCAGCATGTCCCTCAACCAAACTGCTTCCGATCCCCGAACACTCAATGGCTTTGCAAAGCTAGAAACGAAAGCACGTTCAGCGATTGCAAAGGTCGAAGCAGACGATTTGATCGCTAGGCCGCAGTAAGTTAATCTCCGCCGAACTCAAAGCTAGCATACAGTTCACAAGTGAAAGTATTACTTTTGGGAGCTAACTTATCGCGTAATGGGATCACTTCTCTCTTTGCCCATTCGTCAACAATTTTAAAATCTTCAACAGACTGAGCTGTTAAATAGGCAGTATGCCTACACGGATCAGCGACATCTGTGGCAATTTCGACGGTAAACTTATCACTTAGCTTTCCATCAAATTCAGACCATTTTTGCTTAAGTATAATTATAAACATTTCACACTCTTGAGCATCTTTAAATGTGTTCGTTATTGTTCGTCTGATCTCTGGCATGAAAGTGTTCCTTACTGTCTGATAGGAAGATACCATAAAAATGACGACACGCGGAGAAAAGGTTTGCCAGTTCATCGAACGCTACTGCTTGATCCCAGAAGGTAGCAAAGTTGGCCAGCCGATAAAGTTGTTAGACTTTCAGCGTAAGTTTGTTCTCGACGTATACGATAATCCAGCTGGCACGTCCCGCGCTTATCTTTCGGTGGCTCGGAAAAACGGTAAGTCGGCACTGATTGCAGCTATCGTCCTTGCTCACTTGGTGGGGCCAGAGGCCAAGCAGAACAGCCAGATCATCAGCGGTGCGCGGTCACGCGATCAGGCGTCTTTGGTTTTCAAACTTGCTGAAAAGATGGTCAGACTGTCGGATGAGCTAACAAAAATTGTGCGTATTGTCCCAAGTCAGAAGTCATTGGTCGGTTTGCCCTGTAACGTTGAATATAAAGCAATCTCTGCTGAAGCGGGGACCGCGCATGGCTTATCCCCTACCTTAGCCGTGCTTGACGAAGTCGGGCAGGTGCGTGGTCCTCACGATCCGTTCGTGGAGGCTATTGAAACGGCGCAAGGTGCGCATCATCAGCCCCTGTTGATTGCCATCAGCACCCAAGCCGCCACGGACGGTGACCTATTCTCATTGTGGTTAGACGATGCCGCAAACTCAGCTGATCCACGTATCGTGTCGCATCTCTACACCGCGCCAAAAGATTGCGAACTGTCAGACCGCAAAGCATGGGCGGCTGCGAACCCCGCTATGGCGCAGTTTAGATCACAAACAGATATTGAAGACTTTGCTGCACAGGCCGAACGGCTCCCAGCAAAGGCCAACAGTTTCCGTTGGCTATACCTTAACCAACGGATCGAGGCGCAATCGCCATTCCTTTCTCGGGCAGAGTGGGAGGCCAACAACGCGTCTCCCAACGTCGAGCACGGAGATTATTGCTTCGCAGGATTGGACTTGTCAGCTAGCCGTGACCTCACGGCTCTCGTTTTAGTTTTTCCCAAAGCGGACAAGTTTCACATACAGCCTCATTTTTTCCTTCCGTCTGATGGGCTGCGTGATAAATCCCAAGCGGAGAAAACGCCTTATGATCTTTGGGCCGACGAAGGATTTCTGCACACAATAGATGGGCCAGTCATTCAGCCTGCTGTTGTGGCACAGACCGTTGCGGAACTTGCTGAAACTTATGACCTGCAATTGCTTGCGTATGACCGCTGGCGCATCAACGATTTCCAGCGCGAGCTGGATAACATTGGTGCGCAGATACCGATGAAAGCATTCGGGCAGGGGTTTCGTGATATGTCGCCTGCGGTAGATAAATTGGGACGCTTAGTTGCGGAACGGAAGTTACACCATGGCGGAAACCCGATCTTAAACATGTGTGCGGCGGGTGCAGTTGTGCAATCCGATCCTGCTGGAAACAGAAAGCTGCACAAAGCAAAAAGCTACTCAAAAATCGATGGGCTAGTTGCTCTTGCGATGGCGTTAGGGTGCATGAGTGCGGACGATTTAATACAGCCGACGTCGCCGTGGGATGATCCAGACTTCAAGTTGGCTGTTTAGTGTGGACAGAGCAAAACGAGCATCGTGACAAAATCTAATTTACCACCAAGCATTGTAACATCTAGCTTTTTGGCTCTGTCATCATTTAATAGCAATACGGAGTTGACCATGTACACGGTGTCACTGCTGTAATGCGCCCAGTACCCACCACCTAAATCTTCTTTTAACAAAAGGTTAAAAATTTGTGGTGCTTGGTTGGGCATGCTTACTGCCAAAGTATCTTCATTAACGGTTAAGAACACATCACCTGTTGGGAGAGCGTCACCTGCCATTTTTTGGGTTCACCGTCTGCTTCGTAGAGCATCGCGCTCTGCATTTCACAAGTGTACGATCTTGCGGCGGCGGTTTGGCTTACTGAAATCAACGCAAGCACGAAAAATAAAATCAATCTCATTATAAACTCCTTAAGCACAGGAAACCACACCATGGGTCTGTTTGACAACTTTTAAGACGGGAGCGCAGACGACTTGATACAGCGGACGTTGCCGTGGCATGATCCTGACTACAAGTTAGCAGTTTAATTGTTGTTAAACATGCGTCGCTAGGTACCAAACAAATATTGGTAATTCAGGAAACAACACAATAAATGCCAAGGCAAAGCGTTGCAATCTTGGATTAGTGAAACTCTGCGTATTAGCTAAATCTAATAGCCTAACAGTGCGCAATTTCTGCGTTATAAAAGTCAATGGGCTGCCTCAATTTATATTTTTTATTTTTTTCTGATTAGCACATTTTTGTACTTAAATCATATCTATAAAAATTTGAGAAAAATGTATGTGTTGTTGCAGCAACAGCAAGATCGACGGACTGGTTGCGCTTGCAATGGCGTTAGGGTGCATGAGTGCGGACGACTTAATACAGCCAACCTCGCCGTGGGATGATCCAGACTTCAAGTTGGCTGTTTAGTCTTCCGTAGGCCGTTTGAAAATCCAGTTAATAAGTAAATTGCCAATCAATCCAAAGGCTACGATTATCGCAATCGTGATGCCGAAACTTGAATAGAGTTCAGAGCGATTTGTTTCGTCGATCCCTTGCATCATAACTACACCGCCAAACGGCAGAATATATGTGAACACAAGGTATGCCCACAACGCAACAATCAAGGCTCTGCGCAGAATTTCCATAGATCAAGGAAACCACAGCATGGGTCTGTTTGACAACTTTAAAAAAGCTGAGGCGCGGTCACTCGAAAACCCAACTGTGCCTGTTTCGGCAGACAACTTTCTGCACCTGATGGGCTGGGGAGACTTCCATTCGACGTCAGGTGTGACGGTAAATATTGACACTGCCCTTGGTGTTCCTGCTGTTTGGGCAGCGGTCAATTTTATTTCAGGCACCTTGGCCAGCTTGCCGCTTGAGGTGTATCGCGGAAACGAGCGTGTTACTGACGGTATTGGCACGTGGCTTAACCGTGCAATCAATCCAACGACATCATCGTTTCAGTGGCGCAAGTACAGCTATGAGCAAACCTTAACAGGTGGACGCTCAGTTACTCTTATACTTCGTAATGGTCGCGGTGATGTTACCGATCTCGTTCCGCTTGATCCTGCTGATCTGCATGTTCAAGAAGTTATGACGTCGGAGTTTCCAACAAAAACTTACCGCAGTAAAAGCCGCGTCTATCAAGCCTCAGAGGTCATTGATCTGACCTTTATGCAGAAGCATAATCAGATCGATATACGTGGCCCGATCATGGCCAATAAAGACATCATTGGTTTGGCTATTGCATCAGCCCGCTATGGCTCCAAAGCCTTCCAGTCTGGTGGCATTCCGCCAGCGGTACTGCAAGGGCCATTTCAAAGCGGTGCAGCAGCTCAGCGGGCGTCCGAGGATGTCGTGGCAACGACTGCGAAGCTAGCGCGGGAAGGGCTGCCAGTCATGGCTTTACCTGCAGGTCACGAACTACGATCTGTTGGGTTCTCCCCAGAGCAGATGCAGCTTTTAGAGTTGCAGCAATTCTGTATCGAACAAATCGCGCGTATCTATTCATTGCCGCCAGTTTTCATCCAAGATTTGAGCGATGGAACATACTCCAATGTGGAGCAACAGGATTTGCATTTCGTAAAGCACACGCTGCGTCGGTGGATTGAACAGACAGAACAAGAGATGAACCTGAAACTATTTGGCCGTGAGAGTGACATGGAAGTCCGCTTTAACGTGGATAGCCTGCTTCGCGGTGACCTTAAGACCCGTATGGAAGCCCACGCGACTGCAATTCAGAACGGCATTAAAACACCGAACGAAGTGCGCGAAAAGGAAGGCTTAGAACCTTTACCTGCTGGCGATGATTTGATGATCCAAGGTGCAACAGTACCGATTTTAAGCCAAGAAAATGTGGGTGAGGAAGTTTCTTCGTAGCCAACGTTAACAGGAGCCTCACCCCAAGTTCAAACAACAAATAGGGAGTATGTTGTGCTTAATTGTACGGCTTGGTTTTAAAATGAGATCAATAACTACACTGCGACACAATGGCAGTGTGCCAATGCGTGAGCTGACACGGTGGAGTGATCAACCCACGCAAAGGCAAATATAGGACGGCTTTCGCCGCACCATATAAGTCTTAACGACTTAAATTTCTAAACATTTAGAGGAACATAATATGGACAACCGAGAAAGTCGGCAGTCTGCATCTTTTGAGGTGCGGGCTATTGATGATGCGACGGTCGCCGTCGAAGGTTACTAACGCGGATGCCGTAGGAGGATGGCGGTATACTTGGACCACTTGGGGATACACTAGGACATCTTCTGGATTGTCGGTTCAGCAGAGGCCGCCATCCTGTACTGATTATTTAGCACAAAACATACCATTTGTAAAAAATAAGTGAAAAGACCGACCTGCTAACGGCATCGCAATGCTGGTTATGGTGCTGACACGGATGCCTTAAAACCCGCTTCCACCACCGACATCGTTGGGCCAAGATTGTTTGCTTAAGTCAACGTTTTCTCTATTCGATGACATCATTTTGGTTGTCACTAAGATTGAGGTGAACGCTCCAAAGATCATTGTTGCAATCAAATTGTTTGCGAACTTATCGCTATCGGCAAAGAGAGTTAGTACCCCGAAAACAAGAGTATTGCTGGCACCTAGAATTGTTAGTGTTTTGAGCATTGCGAACTCCAACTTCGCACACCTTAGCAAAATTTCGTCAAAAAATCAAAAATAGGTGACCCCATGGACCCGCTAACAGCATTGGCGGCGATCAAGACAGGTGTGGCTGCGGGTAAGCAACTGCACAATTTGTCTAAAGAGATCGCTGGGTTTTTTGATGCCACCGATGGTGCAAAGAAAGCCCACGCTAAAAAGAAGAACGGCATCTTTGCGACAGCTAACGAAGAGGCCATGGCGACGTGGACGCAAGCACAAAATGCAAAGACAGCAGAAGCTGAACTGCGTGAGTTCATCGTCAACACCAAAGGGTTTTCTGCCTATCAGGAGCTGCTGAAGATACGCCGTGAAGTCATTGCACAGCGCAAGGAAGCAGAGCGGCAGGCGCAGTTAGAGGCCGAAGAACGTGCTGAAATGATAATGACCGTCTTTGCCGTACTGCTTCTCATTGTTGCGGCGGTCAGCGGAGCAGGGGCGTGGCTCTATTACAAAGGATGGATTGATCTATGAACGAACTGATCCCTGACAAACAAGCATACCAAGTCAATAAGCGTCGTATGGCGTGGACTGCGCTTGGTATGATGATCGTCTCTACGATTGCAGTCTTGATAGACCCCGCAAGAATGGCTGAAGCAGATGCTGTGCTGATGATGATGTATGGATCGCTATCCGCACTGGTTGGTGCTTACTTTGGTTTCTCTGGTGCAGGAAAAAAGTGAGGCCAGCAAATCCGTTGGCGTAGACGCTGACCTCACAATGTTTGCCACCAATAGAAAGAAGACGACGGCGGCAAATTAGGTGCCTCGATGTGCGATAGGTAAGGAACACACCAAGGCGTTAGCTCAACGCATCGAAACTGTGCATTCTGAATTACTCAAATGGGTGAGTACAACCACGCTTACGCGGCAGTCTCCTTGTGTTGGCTGAGTAAACGCTAACACCTTTTACTGAAATCACTTAAATGAATTTGACCGAAACATTGTGCGATCAAACATCTTATCGATTTTAGGTGGAGATTGTTTCACAACAAAAGTCGATGCAATTCCTTCTTCTGTTTTTACAGATTTAATTTTGCCATCGTGACTTTTCATGGCTTTTTTACGCTGCTCAGTTGCGCGATCATAGGCTTCTTTGCTTGGGTAAACGGAAGTCAAAGTTGCTGTTGTTGCACCTGTGCGTAGAAACACCAAACAAAGCGCCTCTGGAAAGTTGTTTGGGCCATTAATCGTATAGTGTTTTTCGAGTTCATCGGCAATTTCTTCAGACACGTACTCGATATAATTCATTCGTGTGTAGCTCATCATAAAACTCCCTTTTTTGAAAAGCTAACACCGACCTTAAAAATCACCTAACAGAAAGATCACAGCATGATCGGACAAATACCATCCAGCGTAACTGGACTGGCTACGTCGTGGCTAGACAGTAAGGCGCAGCAAAAACTTCTCGAAACTGAAATAAAGAAGAAGCAAATTCTGCGCATATGTTTGTTAATAGACTAACAACGTAACTTTCAAGAGATGTAACTTCGCAGACACATAAGGCGCGAATGGTTGGATTTGAATTCGACAAAGTCCGCTCCCTATGTCGCACGGCCCATATTCCAACCGCGGATCGTGGACAGCGCGGATCACTATGCATTGTGCGTTAACGCGCAGCGCGCCATGTATCCCACGCCTCTGGCGTATCCAGATCGAGCGTTGGACCGTAATCCTTAAATGAAACGTATTCAATGCGTCTTTTACGCAAAATATTGCGCAAACCGATATCCCCCTGCAGGGTTTCAATATCATCCCAGCTCGATTTCGGGATGATCACCGGATGCCCTGGTTTTCCATCCCGATCCTTGGCCTGAACATAGCGCGTTTCGTCCTCGGCCCACTTTGCGCAGATCTGTGCAAAATGCGTCTCTGTCAAGTCGGGTAAATCACCTGTCAGGATCATCATTCCCTTGGCGGATGTTTCTGATACTGCTGCGCAGGCGCGTTTGATGGATGCGCTCATCCCATCGGCCGCATCGGGTACGTAAATTGGTACGGCCCGCGTATCTGTCAGCAGGTCATGCCGCGGGTGGTTTGGCTCTGGCAATGTTACATAGACCGCGCCACACCCTTGGGCAAAATGTACCAACCGCGTCAGGATAGGCGTGTCCTCCACCACTTCAAAGAGTTTATCACGCCCCCGCATCCGAGAGGAGGCGCCAGCAGCCAATATGACAATCGCCAGTGACACTGGGACTACCCACGCATCCGCGCACCATCTGCATCAAAGAGTGGTGTTGTGATCACGCGCGCCCTGCGCATCTGTCCCAGAATTTCAATCTCTGCCTCTTGTCCGTCGACCGCATGTTCACGTGGGACCAGCGCAAGCGCAATGGATTTATCAGCGTAATGGGAATAGCCGCCTGATGTGCAGAATCCCTTGACTAAGCCATCAATCCAGACGGGTTCATAGGCGACAACATCGGCATCCTCTGCCTCGACTTCAAACGCAACAAGGGCGCGTACACTGCCTGCCTCGCGTTCGGCTATTGCGGCGGATTTTCCAATGAAATCAGCGTCTTTTTTCCAAGAGATAAAGCGATCTATCCCCGTTTCACCCGCGGTGTAATCGGGTGAAAATTCACGCAACCAAGAGCCAAAGAATTTGTCCAATCGCAAGGACATCATCGCCCGCATGCCAAAGGGTTTAAGACCAAAGGCCTGACCCGCAGACCACAGGGCCTGCCACAAGCTGCGCTGATCCATTGTATGACAGTAAATTTCAAACCCCAAATCACCTGTGTAGCTCACGCGTTGGACCACGCAATTCACCATACCGATGGCCATTTCATGCGCATCCATGAATTTCATGGCCGACACATCGCTGCGCGTGACGACCTGTAGCACTTTTGCGGCATTGGGGCCTGCCAATTGGAACCCGTTTACAGTGTCGGATATGTTTTTGATCTGGACATCACCTATTTGGTTCTGCAGGAACCACCGCATGTGATAGGCCTGACTGCCATAACTCGCCGTTAGGCGGAAGTCGGTTTCGGACAGGCAAGAAACAGTGAAATCACCAATCAAACGGCCCTTATGCGATAACATCGGGGTCAGGCTTAGACGGCCGGGTTTGGGTATACGGCCTGCCATGATGCGATCCAACCATGCGCGTGCATCGCGTCCTGTGATGTGGTATTTGCCGAAATTGTGCACTTCATTAATTCCGACATTGTCGCGCACGGCCATAACCTCCCGCTTGGTCGCCTCCCACGCATTTGACCGTCGGAACGATGGCGTTTCATAACGGGGTTCATCCGCCTGTGCGAAATAATTTGGCACCTCTAATCCGAATTGTGCGCCCCATACTGCGCCCATAGTGTCGAATATGTCGTACATGGGTGTTGTGCGCATCGGGCGTGCGGCGGGCAGTTCCTCGTTTGGATAAGATACAGAAAAGCGTTTTTGGTAATTTTCGATTACCTTGGGCAATGTATATCCTGGTCCAATCCAATCGCCAAAGCGGGCCACATCCATCGCCATGGTATCGCGTTCTGTTTCGCCCTCGATCATCCATTGGGCCAACATCAGGCCAACGCCGCCCCCCTGACTAAAGCCTGCCATGACGCCGCAGGCTGACCAATAGTTACGCAAACCGGGGATCGGACCGACCAAGGGGTTGCCGTCAGGTGCAAATGTAAACGGTCCGTGGATCACGGACTTCACACCCGCGGTTTCCAATACGGGGAAGCGTTTATAGGCAAATTCAATACTGTCGTTGATTTTATCAAAATCATCCGCCAAAAGTTCATGCCCAAAATCCCATGGGGTTCCGTCAACCGCCCAAGGTTTGCAGGGCTGTTCATAAAACCCGATGCACAAACCGCGCCCTTCTTGGCGCAGATAGCTTTCGCCTGATGGGTCCATGACATGGGGATGTTCGCTGTCTCGTTCGTAAATCATGGGGATTTCGTCGGTCACGATGTATTGGTGTTCCATCGGGTGCAGGGGTAGGTACACACCCGCCATGGCCCCCACTTCGCGGGCCCATAGGCCGCCAGCGTTCACAACATGTTCGGTGTGAATAGTGTCTTTATCCGTCACAACATTCCATGTGCCATCAGCGCGTTGATTGGTTTCAATGACCTTGCAATGGGTTTCGATTGTGGCGCCACCCATCCGCGCGGCCTTGGCATAGGCGTGTGTTGTACCACTTGGATCAAGGTGACCATCCAGCGGATCATAAAGCGCGCCGATAATCCCATCGGTGTTCGTAATGGGGGCAATATTGCGAATTTCATCTGGGCCAATGATTTGCGTATCAAGCCCCATGTAGCGATGCTTGGCCCGTTCCGCCAACAACATGTCAAAGCGTTCCTGGTTATCCGCCAATGTGATGCCGCCCACGTGATGTAAACCGCAGGACATGCCTGTGATTTCCTCTAACTCGCGATAAAGGCGGATGGTATATCCTTGCAATGCGGCCATATTTGTGTCGCCGTTCAACGTGTGAAATCCACCCGCCGCATGCCATGTGGACCCCGATGTCAATTCCGAACGTTCCAGCAGCATAACATCGGACCAACCCAATTTCGTAAGGTGATACAAAACACTACATCCAACAACGCCACCACCGATGACGACAACACGTGTACTGATTTTCATTTGGTTGGCCTCCAATTCCCGGAAACAATCATTTCCGATTTTGCTGCGGCCCACAACTGGATTGCGAACCCTTTGTGGTGTTAGATAACGAAATAATCACTTCACCGAAATGGAAAGGCGCGACGGAAAATGTCGGGAATAAACAATCCGTACCTGAATTTCCGCATCAGGGTAAGGGCAAACAACTTGGATGGACATTGATATGAAATCGCATGCACAGGCCGTTGTCATTGGGGGCGGCGTTATTGGTTGCTCAATCCTCTATCACCTGACCAAACTGGGGTGGTCCGATGTGGTGATGTTAGAGCGGGATGAGCTGACATCTGGGTCCACATGGCATGCGGCGGCCAATATCCACGGCCTGCACGACAGCACCAATATCAGCCGTATCCAGCACTATACCATGAACCTCTATAAGGAATTGGAACAAGAAACGGGACAGGGATGCGGCGTGTTCCAACCGGGCTCGCTCTATCTGGCGCAGACAGAGGCGCGCGAACATCAATTGCGCCTTCAGGAAGCCAAGGCCAAGCTATACGGCATGAATTTCCATGAAGTATCGCGCGCAGAGGCAGAGCAGCTGCATCCATTGGTGAATTTCGATGGCATCCGCTGTATCATGTTTGAACCTGACGGGGGCAATGTGGACCCATCGGGTGTGACCAATGCCTATGCCACAGGGGCGCGGCAGCGGGGTGCGGAAATCTACCGCTTTACACCCGTGACCGCCACCGAACAGCAACCCAATGGATCATGGATTGTGCGCACGCCCAAGGGGGACATTCACACCGAATGGGTGATCAATGCCGCGGGCCTTTGGGGACGCGAGGTTGCGGCATTGGCAGGTTTGAAACTGCCCCTGCAACCAACAGAACACCAATATTTCGTCACAGAAACCATTGCGGAAATTGACGGCATGGATCGTCGTTTGCCCTCGGTTGCGGATCGTGATGGGGAATATTACCTGCGCCAAGAGGGCAAGGGGTTACTCGTAGGCGCCTATGAACGCGCGTTGAAATTCTGGGCCGAAAATGGCACGCCTCCTGATTTCGGGCACGAATTGTTTGACGATGATCTGGAACGGATCGAAGAAAACATGATGCGCGCCATTGAACGTGTCCCTGCGGTTGGGGAAGCGGGCATCAAACGTGTAATCAATGGTCCGATGATTTGGTCCCCCGACAGCAACGTGTTGTTCGGCCCTGTGCCCGAATTGAAAAATTATTTCTGCTGTAATGGGATTATCCCAGGCTTTAGCCAATCGGGCGGTATGGGGTTATTGGCCGCCGAATGGATCATTCAGGGCGAAACCAAATACGATATGTTCGCATGGGATATGGCGCGTTTTGGCGATTGGGCAGATGCAGCATTCACCAAGGCACGGGTGGGCGATCAATACGCACACCGTTTCAAAATCCATTTCCCGAACGAAGAACGCCTTGCGGGCCGTCCCGTGCGCACCCGTCCAATTTTTGAAAAACAAAAAGAGTTGGGCGCAACCTTTGGCCTGAACTACGGTTGGGAACACGCGCTTTATTTTGATGTGGATACCCCTGAAACCGCGGGTTTCACGCGCCAAGGATGGTGGCACAGCGTCGGGCGCGAGGCCCAGATGTTGCGTGACAGCGTTGGCGTGATCGATATTTCAAACTTTGGCAAATATAGTGTCAAAGGGGCCGGGGCAGAGGATTGGTTAAACGCCGTTTTTGCCAATAAAATGCCCAGCGTAGTGGGCCGTTCTTGCCTGACGCCCTTGATTGGGAAACGCGGTGGTATCGCGGGTGATGCAACCGTGACCAAACTGGGCGAAGATGACTATTGGGTGGTCAGTTCGGGTATGGCCGAACGCTATCAGCAGCGTTTCTATCAAATGGTGGATCTGCCCGAGGGCACCACATTTGAAAGCAAAACAAATGATACCTGCGCCTTTAACGTGGCGGGGCCAAAATCGCGCGAATTGTTACAACGGCTTAGCAACGCGGATCTCTCTAATGCGGCGTGGCCCTTTATGCGCTCGGGTCATTTGACAATTGCAGGCGTAGACTGCGCGGCACTGCGGGTCAGTTTCACAGGCGATTTGGGTTGGGAAATCTATTGTGACGTGGACGATCAATTGGCGGTTTACACGGCATTGATTGATGCGGCAGCTGAACTTGGCGGTGGGCCTGTTGGATCACGTGCGCTGATGTCCCTGCGTGTTGAAAAAGGGTATGGCAGTTGGTCACGCGAATATAGCCCAGAATACTGGCCACAAGAAGTGGGCCTAGAGCGCCTGTGCAAAATGGATAAAGATTTCCTTAACAAATCCGCCGCCGCAGAGGTGATGCAAAATGAACCACGCGAAAATTTGGTTTTGATCCATATTGATGAAGACGCGGTGACCGCGTCCAACGCGGATGCCACAGGGGGCGAGCCGATTTTCAAAGATGGGGTTGGAATTGGCCGCGTGACATCGGGGGCCTATGGGTATTCCGTTGGTATGTCACTGGCGCTTGGATACGTGAAAAACGCATCTGCGGGTGATCGGGTTCAGGTTATGATCCTTGGCAAACCCCATGGCGGTACCATTCTGGTCGAACCGCCCTTTGACCCCAAGGGCGAACGCCTGCGCGGATAATTTTGAAAACCGTCCAACAAGTGTGGACGGTTTTTACATGGGCGTGACGCGCAATTGGGTCAGGCGGTTGGCCTGACGTTCGACAACCTCGAACCGATAGCCAAGGAAATAGAAAATTTGACCCACTGTTGGGATCATCTGAGCCTCATGAATGACCAAGCCTGCAAGTGTATTCGCCTCATCATCAGGAAGCGACCAATCCAGCGCGCGGTTTAGATCGCGGAGCGTCATGGCCCCGTCCAGCGTGTAGCAGCCCAGTGTATCTGGTTTAATCGCCTGATCCTCGGGTGTGTCGAATTCATCGGCAATCTCGCCAACGATTTCCTCAAGGATGTCTTCCAGTGTGATCAATCCTTCTAGCGATCCGTATTCATCCACCACCAGCGCAAAATGCGTGCGACGACGCAGGAATTGGCGCATCTGATCATCCAGCGATGTGGTGTCGGGGATAAAATACGGCTCCATCGCCACTTCGTTAATGTCAAACTTAGCCAGATCCGAAAGCTTGGCATTTGGGCCGCTGACCAAACGATACATTTGACGTGCCAAATCCTTGGCATGAATGACGCCGATGATGTTTTCAGGATCATCTTTGTAAACTGGGAGGCGCGTATGCGCGCTTTCCAAACATTGGGTCAAAATCGCCTGCGGATCATCATCCGAGTTGATCATTTCGATGCCCGAACGGTGCAACATGATTTCTTCGACCGTGCGGTCGGATAAATCCAATGCGCCCAAAATGCGGTCCCGATCCTCTTTCTCGACAACACCTTCGGAATGGCCCAAACTTAGGGCGCCTGCGATTTCTTCTCTCACAGCAAGGATGTGGGTATCGGGATCTGTGCGCACGCCAAAGACACGCAAAACGCCCCGCACAAACCAACGTACGGTGGACACGATGGGGGCGAAAATGCGGATCACAATGCTGATTGGTAACGATACGCGGGCCGCTGCCGTTTCCGCATTGGTGATGGCGTATGTTTTTGGCAAAACTTCCGCAAAGATCAAAACTAATACGGTCATGATCAATGTGGCAAGCGCCACGCCGCTTTCCCCAAACATCCGCGTAAACAGCGCCGTGGTCAGGGATGTGGCAAGAATGTTGACCAAGTTGTTGCCCAACAATACTGACCCAATCAGGCGTTCGTTATCTTCGGTAATATCCAAGGCACGCTGCGCGCCACGAGACCCCTTGTCGGCCTGCGTGCGCATTTTTCCGCGCGATGCGGCGGTCAGTGCCGTTTCAGAGCCCGAAAAAAAGCCAGACAAAATCAAGAGCAATAGGATCGCACCTGTCGTGATCCAAAATGCACTGTCTAGGTTTATCAATTCTTGTTCCATCTAAGGCTCTCTCGGGTTAGCGTTGAACATAGCTTATGGGGATTAAACCCCGTCCGATCAAGGGGGGGGACGATGCGACAGGTGGATTTGGGGGATATTCAGGGGCCAATTTTGATCTTTGGCGGGGCCTATTTCAATTTGGAGGCAACGCAGGCCTTGATCGACGCAGCAAATGCAAATCGCATCCTAGCAGAACAATGTATTTTCACAGGGGACCGCATCGCCTATTGCAGCAATCCATCCGAAACCCTGAACCTGCTGCGCGATTTTGGCTGTCCGATGATTAAGGGCAATTGTGAAATCGAATTGGCGGCAGGCAGCGACACCTGCGGGTGCGGGTTTGAGGCAGGCAGCACCTGTGATCTGTTGTCACGAGGCTGGTATGCTTTTGCAAATCAACAGGTCAGTGCAAATCAACGGCAATTTATGGGTGCGCTGCCCGATCATTTGATTTTTACGCATTATGGAAAGCGTTATATCGTTCTGCATGGCGGATACAGTCATGTGTCCCAGTTTTTATTTCCCACAACGCCTGATCCAGACTTTATTCACGTAATCAATGAGATAGAGCGTGACTTTGGCGCGTATGACGGCGTGATCGCGGGCCATTCGGGAATACCGTTTCATAAATGCATCGCAGGTGTGACTTGGTTCAATAGCGGGGTAATTGGAATGCCCACGCATAATGGATTATCGACAACATCCTATGGCATCTTGGACGCAGGGTCATTTACGATCCATCATCTGTCTTATGATTACCAAACGGCACAGAATGCCATGATCACCGCAGGCTTGGATCAAGGATACCACACAGCATTGGAAACAGGTTATTGGCCCTCGGAAGAGGTGTTGCCGATGGATTTGCGCCGTTTCGTCGATAATGGATGATGATCCATCACCAAATCACGCAAATGATCATCCAACACATGCGTATAGATTTCCGTGGTGGATACATCCGCATGTCCCAACAGTGTTTGGATCACCCGCAAATCCGCGCCATTCGCCAAGAGATGCGTGGCAAAGGCATGGCGGATGGTGTGCGGGGTCACAACACTTGCATCAATACCCGCATGAACAGCCCAGTTTTTGATATTTTGGTAAAACCAATGGCGCGTTAAATGACCCAGTTTCCCGCGTGATGGAAAGAGAAAGGGGGAGGCATCATGCCCCTCATTCACCTTACGTTCTTCCTCCTGATCGCGATGATACAGCCATAGGGTCAAGGCCGCAGAGGCGGGTGGAGATAGGGGGACAATGCGTTCTTTGCCGCCCTTTCCCTTGATCAATAAAAACTCTGGCTCACCGCGGCAGGCGGCGATGGGCAGGGACATCAACTCACTCACACGCATACCAGTTGCATAAAGAACCTGCATCAAACAGGCGTTTCTGGCGCGTTCAACCGCACCCTTTGCGGTGGTGATGGCGCAATCCATCAAACGATCAACATCAATCACTGTCATGGTTTTGGGCAGTGATTTTCCCCGCCCGGGACCAGTGATTTGCAACGCTGGATGGTCCGCGCGCCAGTTTTCTTCAAGGCAAAAGTGAAAGAATTGCTTGATCGCCGATAATCGGCGCGCACGTGTTGACTGTGACAGATCACGATTGACCAAATCCACCAGATAGGCTTCGACGCCTGCCATATCGACCTGCATCAAATCCTGTTTTTTGTCGATTAGGAATTCGTGAAAATCCGCCAGATCACGGGCATAGGCGGACAGAGTATTTTGCGACGCACCTGTTTCCGCAGATTTCGCCTCAAGAAAGGCCTCTATGCGCCTAAGATCATTCATGAATTAGGGAGCCTTTGATATGGCATAGATGGCCGCGCGACGTGCCAAATCCTCTAACCCGATCAGGCGCAGGGTGGACAGGCTTTCGTGCAGATCGCGTACATCCCCCGCGCTGCCCTTATCCAATTGGATCAATGTGGCAAGGATTGCTTCGCCCAAGCGGCCTTGGGCAATCATTTGTTCCACAACGAACGGAATGCGTGGTTCCAAAAATGCATCATAAATTGCGCGTTCCATTGGGGGGAGCGGCGGTGTCACGGGCATGATGCCATGTGCCACAAAGGTGCGAAAATCATTCGTTTCAGGGGCCGCATCATATCGATTTGACATCAGGATTACATCCATCGCGGCGGGTGTCGTCAGAGCAGCGTTCGCAACATCCTCGGCAAAGATATTTGCAAATGTGCGCGCCAAATCGGTTGCGTAAAATTTGGACCATGCTTGATCAAGTGCGGCCGTCACATCCACATCGGTTTGCAGTGCGGTTTCAAAGGCCTGAAACGCGGCGACACGGTCCCAAATCCCACCCGACGCAGAAGGGGTATTCGCGCTGTAGATCCCCAAAAATCGGTTATCCCCAATCGCGCCCGTTTGCGCCAATCTTTCCGCTGCAATTAATTGGGCACGCCAACCATTGTCTCCCGACAGATCAGACACCGCAAAGGCACGTGGCAACAGGTCGGGTGTCAGGGGCAATCCAATTGCGTCGTATAATCGGTAATCAAGGGCAGAGACGCGCAAATTTGGGGGCAAATTGGCATCAATCTCGTCCTCAGTCTCGGTTTCCAGATAGATATGAAGCAATGCTGCCGTGCGCCCCGTGAATTCACCCAGCGCCTCGGTTGCGTCCAAAACAAGCGTTGCGGTCAACCAATCCCCACGCCGCGCCAAACAATAGATGCGCGCCGCCGCATCGGGATAATTTGGACCCAGTGCCAAAACAGGATCACAGGACGGTTCAATAGAAGCATCATAAAGCGACAATTCAAACAGCAAAGGCACCAAGGACGGCGGCAAGGGGGCTGCACGTTCCAGCATTGCGTGCGCCGCATCAACGGCGCCCAAGTCGATCAATTTGCGAATACGCGCCTTCAGGAATGCATGCGTGCGCTGATCCTCAACTGGGGCATCTGCCTCGGTCAAAAGCAGATTATACAAAAAGGAATGGATGACAGGATTATGTTCGGCTGGAAATTCGTTTAGCAGGGTTTCCAAGGCGTTTGATTGACTTTCCCGCCACAGATGGGATGGCAGTCCCGTCACGCGCGCGGGCAAAAGTCCGACAGAATTGCGTGAAATATCCTCAAGCGGAACAACTTGGATTTCTGGTTCAACGATGGGATCTGGGTCTGTGGGTTCTGATGCTTCCGCAGGGGCATTTTTTTCGTCCAACCAATCAATGGCCGACAGGGGGGCATTTTGGGCCACACCGATCTGAGCGGATAGGCATAAGATTACGGCAAGGGAATGCGCACTAAATCTCATTCAACTGAATCGACTGACTAACGGGGCTGCGAACGGGGTCAAACTTTACGCCGAAAAATGGACCAACATAGGCATAGACGGACAGCGCCACAAATCCAAAGACGCATAAAATCAAAACCCATTTGATCAATCTGCCCATGCTTACATCCAATTTTGTTGGCTTTTGCTACAGTATAATCACGAATGCCCTGAAGAACCAAGCAAAGTTATTCCTGTTATTGTAATTTGGCTTCAGATCGCCAATAAGACGCACATGACACGGACGTTGACAAAGACAGTGGCCCTTGTGGGGATGATGGGGGCGGGAAAATCCGCCGTGGGCAAGGCATTGGCCGAGCGTTTGAATGTGGCGTTTCTGGATTCTGACCAAGAAATCGAGGCCGCTTCAAATCTGTCGATTGCTGAAATTTTTGCCCGCTATGGCGAGCCATTTTTCCGCGAGAAAGAGTCACAAGTGATTGAACGTCTGTTGGTTGGAAAACCTGGTATCCTATCCACGGGCGGTGGTGCGTTTTTGGCAGAGGGTAATCGCAAAAACATGAGCGAATTGGGGGTGTCCCTTTGGCTGAATGCGGAACCTGATGTGCTTTGGAACAGGGTGAAACACAAAACCACCCGACCGCTGTTGCAGACGGAAAACCCCTATCAAACGCTGGTTGATATTTATACTGCCCGCACGCCTATTTATGCTTTGGCGGATGTGCAGGTGTCCTCTGATGGTGAAACCGAAATTCCAGAAATGGTGGATCGCGTGATTGATGTGTTAGAACAGCACGACGGAATATTTGAAGGTTAGACAAACAATGAAAACAGTTGATGTAAACCTTGGGGAACGCGCGTATCAAATCCATATTGGATCGGGTCTTATTGCGAACGCGACGGGCTTTATTGCGCCTCTGTTAAAACGACAACGTGTGGCAATTGTGACGGATGAAAACGTGGCAACCCTTCACCTTAACACGCTTGTTGAGGGGCTAGAGGGCGCCGGAATTTCAACGGCGTCTTTGACCCTACCTGCGGGGGAAAGCACGAAATCTTGGCCGCATTTCGAACGGACCGTTGAATGGTTGCTAAGCGAAAAGATTGAACGCCGTGATATTGTTATTGCACTTGGCGGTGGTGTGATCGGGGATTTGGTGGGGTTTGCGGCCGCTGTGCTGCGCCGCGGCATTCGATTTGTGCAGATGCCCACATCGCTTTTGGCGCAGGTTGACAGCTCGGTTGGTGGCAAAACAGGGATCAATGCGCCCCATGGCAAAAACCTGATCGGGGCGTTTCATCAACCCAGCATGGTTTTGGCGGATATTGATGTGTTGGACACTCTTACACCGCGTGATTTTTTGGCAGGCTATGGTGAGGTTGTTAAATACGGCTTGTTGGGCAATGAGGCGTTTTTTGAATGGCTTGAGGAACATGGCCCCGCACTTGCCAAAGGCGATAAAGAGGCCCGCGCCGAAGCGGTCCGCATTTCCTGTCAGATGAAGGCAGACATCGTTGAACGCGATGAAACAGAACAGGGGGATCGTGCGCTTTTGAACCTTGGGCATACCTTTTGTCACGCGCTTGAGGCGGCAACGGGATATTCTGATCGCCTATTGCATGGCGAAGGGGTGGCCATTGGCTGCGCACTGGCATTTGATCTCTCTGCGCGCATGGGATTATGTGCACAAGAGGCCCCAAGTCGTGTTGCCCAACACCTGAGCGCGATGGGCATGAAATCGCAGCTGTCGGATATCGATGGAGCGCTGCCCAGTGCCGAGGCATTGGTTGATTTAATGGCGCAGGACAAAAAGGTGGTGGATGGCCAACTGCGTTTCATCCTTGCCCGTGGCATTGGACAGGCATTCGTGACATCGGATGTAGAGCGCGCGGATGTCGTGACCCTATTGAACGATTATTTGTCAGATACGGTTTGATCCAATAGGCGCAGATAGGCACGCGATTTAACCATGGCAGCACGATAGGCGGCATCGACAAAATTTGACGGCACCTTGCGCTCTTGCACGGTCACTGGAATGGGTGTCAGTTGCGCATGAAATTTAATGGGGTGCGCCAAGGGCGCGCTGCCCTCAATCCCCGCAAACACCATATTGGTCACGCCATAGGCATCGCGCAGGGGATATAAGGTCATCTTTCCGCTCCAAGTTCCTTCTGCGCAACCGAGCCACAGAGTTTTCGGGCATTCCGTGTCGAACACTTGACCCAAGATATCAAGCGCAAGCGATCTACTGTCACCATCAAACAACAGGGAATAGGGCAGGTCGCGCCCGTCCTCTTGCAGCACATCGCATAGGTACCGCCCAGAAATCCGAAAACGCGCATTTCCGGTTTAAATACGTTCCATCAACACAATACTGCGCAGCGCATTGGACAGCCCACGCGGATCAAGATCAGAACGATAGGGAACCGCACCATCCGCCAAATTGTTCCAGTAATTTCCCAATGTGCGCAATGCGGGGAAATGATCCCGATCCCGATACTGCGAAAGCTCAATCACGTTTTGACCCATGTTCAACACCATACTCTTACAAATTGTTATCAAATGGTTAATACGAATTTAATCGTGGTTGTGATCCTAAATTCTTAATTATTGGTTAACGCAGCCGCCCTTGTTCCAAGTCCAAGAATATCTTATTGCACATGGGTGCCCAAGGAGAGTGCCATGAAATCAATGACCGGCTTTGCCAACCACACCTGCGAATTCACAGGAGGAAGCGCCACATTAGAAGTGCGCAGCGTGAACAACCGAGGCCTTGATTTAAAACTGCGCGTCCCAGATTTGTTTGCCGCACTTGAACCGAAACTGCGCGAAACCATTACCAAGGTTGCAAAACGTGGATCGTTACAGGTGAACATACGCTATAGCCTACAGGACGATATTTCCGAGGCACCCGCAATCAATGAAAAAATGATTGATCAGGTCTTGTCTGGCATCGAACGGATCGAGGATTTGGCCTTGGCCCGTCATTTGTCACTCGCCCCCTCAAAGGCCAGCGATATCTTGGCGATTAAGGGCGTGATGGCACATGAAACGGGCGTTGCCGAACTCACGCCTGATATGTCACAGGCGGTGCAATCTGCGATGTCGCAGATGATTGCAAATTGGGACATGGATCGCGCACGCGAGGGCGAGGCATTGTGTCGTATTTTGGGTGATCAAATTGGTACGATCGCAGATTTAGTTTCGGCGGCGCGTGCATTACTGCCAGAGCGTAAAGCCAAGTTAGAGCAGGGGTTCATAGATAATCTTAAAACCCTAAGCGAGCAGTTTTCCGAAGTTGAGCCAGAGCGCGTTGCCCAAGAAGTTGCGCTGTTCATCATCAAACAGGATGTGGCAGAAGAACTGGATCGACTGGACGCCCATATCGAGGCCGCGCGCGCTTTATTTGCCGAGGATGCAAGCATTGGACGGCGCGCTGAATTCCTGATCCAAGAATTTAACCGCGAGGCCAATACGCTTTGTTCCAAGGCCCAGCACAGCGAATTGTCCCGCCTTGGCCTAGAGCTTAAGACAACGATAGATCAAATGAGAGAGCAAATTCAAAATGTCGAATAACCCCGATGCAGCCCGCCGTGGGCTATTGATCATTCTGTCGTCGCCTTCTGGTGCGGGTAAATCGACCTTGGCCGCGCGATTGCGTGCTTGGGATCCGACATTGAACTTTTCGGTGTCTGCAACCACACGCGCGCCGCGTCCCGGAGAAGAACATGGGCGCGAATACTATTTCCATTCCCGTGAAGAATTTCAGGATATGGTGGCCAAGGGTGACATGTTGGAACACGCAGAAGTTTTCGGCAATTACTATGGCAGCCCCAAAGGCCCCGTAGAAGAGGCGATTAATGCAGGGCGCGACGTATTGTTCGACATTGATTGGCAGGGCGGACAACAGGTGCGCGCCTCGACTCTTGGGAAACACGTGTTGTCGATTTTCATCCTTCCGCCGTCTATCCCCGAATTGGAGCGCCGCCTTTATGCCCGCGCACAAGACAGCAAAGAGGTGATTGATGGCCGTATGTCCAAATCACGTGATGAAATTAGCCATTGGCCCGAATACGACTATGTTTTGGTGAACGAAGATTTGGATGAAACCGAAGCCCGTTTAAAAACAATCGTTGCCGCCGAACGCCTGCGCCTTAGCCAACAACCTGATCTGGTGAATGTTGTGCGCCGTTTGAACAAAGAGTTTGAGGAAAGATCATGAGCATTTTCGCATTAGGGGACAAAACCCCACAAGTATCACCAAGCGCATGGATCGCACATGATGCAAATGTCATCGGGCATGTTGAGGTTTCAGAAAACGCCTCGATCTGGTTTGGTGCAACACTGCGTGGTGACAATGAATTGATTCACCTTGGGGCAGGATCCAACATTCAGGAAAACTGTGTTTTGCACACGGATATGGGATACCCGCTGATGATCGGTGAAAACTGCACCATCGGTCACATGGTGACGCTGCATAGCTGTGTGATTGGGAATAATTCCCTGATCGGGATGGGGGCCACCATTTTGAACGGGGCCAAGATTGGGAAAAACTGTCTGATTGGGGCAGGGGCCTTGATTACAGAGAATAAGGAAATCCCAGATGGGTCCATGGTTCTTGGATCACCCGGGCGCGTTGTCAAAGAGTTGGGAGAGGCGCAAATCGCAGGACTGGAAAAAAGTGCGCTTCACTATCAGGAAAACGCACGCCGTTTCCGCGATCACTTGCGCCCAATGTCATAAAACTGTGATCTTTTTGGATCAACCTGGCGCAACACGATAAAGGGACCTTATGGAAAACGAACAGATAATTTCGATTGTATCTGGGCTGCCATACCCCTGTGTCGCCATTTCCATGCGGGATTTTGAACGCATCCTCTGTGCCAATCCCGAGGCCAAGGCGTTTTTGGGGGATGGGATTGAGGGGCGGCATTTTTATACGGTGTTTCGCCAACCAACCATGATCGAGGCGATCGAAGGCGCGATAAAATCGGGCGAGCGTCAAAATGCACGTGTCACAATTTCGGAAAATCGGCGTGATGCGTTTTATGATGCCACCTGCATCAACATCGCAGGTCAGTATTGTTTGGTCACATTCCAAGACCGCAGTGATCAGGAACAAATCCAACAGATGCGGCGGGATTTCGTGGCCAATGTTTCACACGAACTCAAAAGCCCGCTGGCCGCATTGATGGGGTTTATCGAAACACTGCGCACAGTTGCCAAAGATGACCCAAAAGCCCAAGAACGGTTCTTGGGTATTATGGAGTCTGAGGCGCAGCGTATGAATAGATTGGTCAATGATCTGCTCTCCCTCTCGGAAGTTGAAGCAACCGAGCGTCAGCGTCCGACCGAAAACATCGACCTGCATGGATTGATTGAACAAACGGTCGATATATTGCTGCCCGCCGCAACGGCGCGGGATGTTACGTTGAATGTTGTGAACCAGACAAACACAGACATCACTGTCAAAGGTGACAGTGATCAATTGCATCAGGTGTTTAACAACTTAATCGAAAACGCCATCAAATATGGGGCAAAAGAGGGAAATGTGACTGTGACGTTGTCGCAACCCACCTATCTGCCTGCCCTACGCAGCGAAGGGATCGAAGTAACGGTATCAGATGATGGGCCCGGCATTGATCCCGTTCATCTGCCACGATTGGCAGAACGGTTTTATCGCATCGATAGCCACCGTTCGCGTCAAATGGGCGGCACGGGGTTGGGGCTTGCCATCGTGAAACATATCATTAGCCGTCACCGTGGTCGATTAATGGTGGATAGCGTCATGGGACAGGGGTCCAATTTTCGGGTGGTATTGCCCTATGATATCTCAATACTAGCACAAAGAAACGACGTGTCATGACGTCATAATTCTGTTACATAACCTTCGTAAAACCGTGCCAAACGCGCAATAAGGGTGTGTTTGCGCGGTTTTAATTTAAAAAAATTCAAGCGGCTAGATGAAATGAATGATATGCGACTGACACAAGAAACATCAACCGATCAACAAACAAAAATCAGCGCATCGGGCGTGCAGGTTCACTATGGTGACACGCATGCGATAAAGGATGTTTCTGTTGAAATTTTGGACAAAACCGTCACGGCGTTTATTGGCCCCTCTGGGTGCGGTAAATCCACGTTTTTGCGCACACTTAATCGCATGAACGACACCATTGATATCTGCCGTGTCAGTGGTGACATTTTGTTAGATGGTGAGGATATTTATGATCCCCGCATTGATCCCGTGCAGCTGCGTGCGCGTGTTGGTATGGTGTTTCAAAAACCAAATCCATTCCCAAAATCCATTTATGACAATGTGGCCTATGGTCCGCGTATTCACGGGTTGGCCAAAAATAAGGTCGAGCTCGATGAAATCGTGGAAAAAGCCCTGCGCCGCGGCGCGATTTGGGATGAGGTGAAGGATCGTCTGAATGACGCGGGAACAGGCCTTTCTGGGGGTCAGCAACAACGCCTATGTATTGCGCGGGCCGTTGCGACAGAGCCAGAGGTTTTGTTGATGGATGAACCCTGTTCTGCGCTGGACCCCATCGCAACTGCGCAGGTTGAAGAATTGATTTATGATTTATGCAAACGCTATTGCGTTGTGATTGTCACCCACTCGATGCAGCAGGCCGCGCGGGTTAGTCAGAAAACCGCGTTTTTCCATTTGGGGAACCTTGTGGAATATGGAGACACAACAACCATCTTCACCAAGCCAGAGGATCCGCGCACCGAAAGTTATATCACAGGGCGGATTGGATAAGATCATGAACGAACAACAACACATTCTCTCTGCATTTGACCGTGACCTTGAGGCGATCCAAGCGCACATCATGAAAATGGGCGGCATGGTTGAGGCGTCGATTTTGGACGCGGCGAAATCATTTGACACCCGTGACGTTGAATTGGCCGCGGATGTCCGTGCCCGTGACAAGGCCATTGATCAGTTGGAAATCCTGATCAATGATGAGGCTGCGAAACTATTGGCGCTACGCTCACCCACGGCAATTGATTTGCGGCTGGTATTGTCAGTGATAAAGGTGGCCTCGAACCTTGAACGGATTGGCGATTATTCCAAAAACATGGCGAAACGCACAACTGTTTTGATGGAAATGCCGCATGTATTTGACAAGGGCCAGGGCCTGCGTCGTTTGGCGCGCGAAGTTGAATTGATGCTGAAAGACGCGCTTGACGCCTATGTTCAGCGTGACGTTAAAATAGCGGAAGAGGTCATTCAACGTGACCGCGACGTCGATCAAATGTATAGCGGACAGTTTCGAGAATTCCTCACCTATATGATGGAAGATCCGCGCAATATAACACCCTGTATGCACCTGCATTTCATCGCGAAAAATATCGAACGTATGGGCGATCATGTGACATCAATCGCTGAGCAAGTGATCTATATCGTGACAGGCGATCGCCCGACCGAAGAACGCGAGAAAAAGGATAAAACATCAGCAGATGCCAATATCTCGTTAGATTTGGAGTAAGGTCATGATCCGTCCAACGGTCCTTTTGGTAGAAGATGAGTCCGCGCAACGCGAAATGCTTGCCTACAACCTAGAGGCCGAGGGGTTTGATGTTATCACCGCGGACAACGGCGAAGATGGCCTAATACTGGTTGATGAAAATGATCCTGATCTGATCGTTTTGGATTGGATGATGCCTCAGCTGTCTGGGATCGAGGTGTGTCGCCGTCTGAAAAGCAATTCAAAAACATGCCAAATCCCTGTCATCATGCTGTCTGCACGTGCGGACGAGGTGGACCGTGTGCATGGGCTGGAAACAGGTGCCGATGATTACGTCGCAAAACCCTATTCCGTGATCGAGTTGATGGCGCGGGTTAAGGCGCATTTGCGCCGCATCCGTGCCGCGGCGGTTGGGAATCGTTTGGAATACGGGGACATCATGTTGGATCCCGAAACACATAAGGTGTTTCGTTCGCAATCTGAATTGAAACTGGGGCCAACCGAGTTTCGTTTGCTGTCGACATTTATGGAAAAACCGGGCCGCGTATGGTCGCGCGATCAATTGTTGGATCGCGTGTGGGGGCGCGACATTTACGTGGATACGCGCACGGTGGATGTCCATGTTGGACGCTTGCGCAAGGCATTGTGCAAATATGGCGGCGATGATCCGCTGCGCACGGTGCGCGGTGCAGGATACGCCTTGGGTTAACGCGGGTAGGGGTCTTCACCCTCAACCTGACCAGCCAACCAATCCCGAAATTTACGTACAGCGGGTTTGATGCGGTCACGTTTGGGCCAAACCAAATGATAGGATTGCGCCACCTGACCGTCGCCTTCATAAGGGCAGATTAAAATGCCGCGCGCCAAATCCTCTTCCACCAAGTAATTCGGCATCAATGCCACACCCAATCCTGCCAAAACCGCTTGATGTATGGTTGAAAACTGATCGTAAGAGGTCGCTGGACGTTTGATATCCTGATCAAACCCCTGTTGTTCAAACCAATCTGACCAAGACGTAGGACGCGACATAATTTGCATCAAATCGGACGCGGCAAGCAATCTTAGGGTGGGTGGTTCAACAAAATAATCGGGGCGACATACGGGAACCACATATTCGGACTTTAATCGCATCGCGGACGTGTTGGCCCAATTCGCATCGCCAAAATGGAGTGCCGCATCAATGGGTTCCGCGTCAAAATTAAATGGGACGAGGCGCGTCAACATATTGATTGTGATGTCAGGATGTTGTTTTGAAAAATCCCCTAATTTCGGCATCAACCATCGCATGCCAAATGCGGGTAATATGCCAAGCGTCAGGGTGTTTGCCTGATCCTCAAACTGTAAATCTTGAGTCGCAGACTGTATCATGCCCAAGGCTGTGCGAATTGTTTCGGCGAACTCTTTAGCCTTTGGTGTTAATTCCAGCCGATTGTTGCGCCTTGTGATGATGTCCTGCCCCAATTGTTGTTCCAGCAGTTGAAGTTGCCGTGAAACCGCACTTTGGGTTTGGGACAGCTCTTTGGCCACTGCGGATGCTGTTTTTAAGCGATCTAAGGCTTCGATCGCGCGCAGTGATGCCATGCTGGGTAAATCGGAACGCGTCAGCTTTACCATGATTAAAACTCATATAATTATGTTACATATGCTATATAAATCGGAAAATATATAAAGTACATATACGCGTAACGCATATATGATGGAGCATCCAATGTTAGATAAACCCATGTTAAAGGCCAAAGACGCACCTGATTTGTCCAGCTATGATTGGGCCGATCCCTTTATGTTAGAGGATCAATTGACCGAGGATGAGCGCCTGACCCGTGATAGCGCACGCGCCTTTGCCCAAGAAAAGCTGCAACCTCGCGTGATCAATGCCTATCGCGAAGAAGAGGTCGCACCAGAGATTTTCCGTCAGATGGGCGACATGGGTTTATTGGGTGTCACAGTTCCAGAGGAATACGGCGGGCTAGGGGCCGGATATGTGACATATGGCCTGGTTGCGCGTGAAATTGAACGTGTGGACAGCGGATATCGGTCAATGATGTCGGTACAATCTTCACTGGTGATGTACCCTATTTATGCTTATGGCAGCGAAGAACAGCGTCAAAAATATCTCCCTGGTTTGGCCAGCGGTTTGTTAATTGGCTGTTTTGGTTTGACCGAACCTGATGCGGGGTCTGATCCAGCGGGGATGAAAACACGCGCTCAGAAAACGGCAAACGGTTATCGGATCACCGGATCAAAGATGTGGATTTCCAATTCACCTTTGGCTGATGTTTTTGTGATTTGGGCCAAATCCGATGCGCATGATGGTAAAATCCGTGGTTTCATCCTTGAAAAAGGGATGAAGGGCCTAAGTGCGCCGAAAATCGGTGGAAAACTATCGCTGCGCGCCTCTGTCACGGGGGAAGTTGTCATGGACGGTGTCGAGGTTGGTGATGATGCATTGCTGCCCCATGTCAGTGGTTTGAAAGGCCCGTTTGGCTGTCTGAACCGCGCACGTTATGGGATTAGCTGGGGCGTTTTGGGCTCTGCCGAATTCTGCTGGCACGCGGCGCGTCAGTACGGTTTGGATCGCAAACAATTCAATCGTCCAATTGCCCAAACACAGCTCTTCCAAAAGAAATTGGCCGATATTCAAACCGAAATCACACTGGGCCTTCAGGCCGCGCTACGTGTAGGACGCTTGATGGATGAGGCGCGCGCAGCGCCTGAAATGATTTCCATGATCAAACGCAATAACTGTGGCAAAGCCTTGGAGATAGCGCGTACCACACGGGATATGCATGGCGGAAACGGCATTTCAGAGGATTTCCAAATCATGCGTCATATGTGCAATCTGGAAACGGTGAATACGTACGAAGGAACGCATGATGTCCACGCCCTGATCCTGGGGCGCGCGCAGACTGGTTTGCAAGCCTTCTTTTAATGTCGCGAAATCATTGGCAGAATGCAGCAGTTGAACAGGTTGCGTTTCCACCTTTAACCGACAGCATCACAGTCGAACTGGTCGTGATTGGCGGCGGATTTACGGGGCTGAACGCGGCACGTGTTGCAGCGCAAGAAGGATTGCGTGTATGCCTGATTGAGGCGAACACCATCGGACATGGAGGGTCGGGGCGCAATGTTGGGTTGGTCAATGCGGGGCTATGGTTGCCGCCAAATCAGATCAAACAAACGCTGGGGGATGCGCGTGGTGAACGCCTTATTAATGATTTGGGAACGGGTCCTGATCGTGTTTTTGATTTAATAAAAACATATGAAATACAATGTGATGCGCATCGAAGTGGAACCTTGCATCTTGCGCACTCGAGTCAGGCAATTTCTGATCTATGCGCACGCGAAAAACAATGGCAAAGCCGTGGTGCGCCAGTAACACTGTTGGACGCGCAGACTACGGCGCACCATGTTGGCAGTGACATGTATCACGGGGCATTGTTTGACGCACGCGCTGGCGTTATTCAACCGCTGGACTATGCGCGCGGTTTGGCACGCGCTGCGGCAGACGAGGGCGTGCATATTTACGAAAAAACGGCCGCAGTTCGCATCAAACGGGATGATATTTGGCATGTCACGACAAGCGGTGGGCATGTGCGTGCATCAAAACTATTGATTGCAACAAATGCATATAACAATTTAACATCCGCGACACAGGTGTACGAAACATCAATAGTGTCGTATTTTCAGTGTGTTAGTCAAAAATTGTCGCAGCGTGATTTTGATGCCATTTTGCCCGATCACCATGGGTGTTGGGACACGGCATTAATTATGAGTTCGTTTCGCAAAACACGCGACAACCGATTGGTCTTTGGCGCCATGGGGGAAACTAATGACACGATTGGGCGTCACATTCACGACGGATGGGCGCAGCGTGCAATTAAGCGGGTTTTTCCAAATGTAAAGATCGAGTTGTCACAATCGTGGTCAGGCCGGATTGCGATGACGAAAAATAAAATCCCTGAAATCATGAGGATTGGCAAAGATGGGTATGCGGTTTTTGGCTATTCGGGCCGAGGGATTGCACCAGGAACGGTTTTGGGGGAACAATTTGGAAAATATACTACGACAGAAAACGATAGCGATTTGTGTTTAAAGATTACCGATAAGTATAGTGAAATATTTACCAATTTGCAATCTAGATACTATGAAAGTGGTGCACGCGTTGTCCATATAATTAACGATAGGTGAGACCTCAGTAGCATTGATTTTTTATCACAGCCGCGCGCAACACATTATCAATACATTAATCGTATAATGTGAATTATGTTAAAAATATAATTAGCAAAGAACGCCGGTGAAGATGGATCTCACGAACTTCCTATTCAAAATGAGCGCGGCAAAGGATACAGATGAATTGTGGAACCTGCTTCTTAAGGGTATGGATTATAACGGTTTTGATCTCCTTCTTTATGGCTTTTAAAGGTTCACAACAGGCACAAGTGTTGGTGATCCAAATGATTTTCTAATTCTGAGCAATCATCAAATAGATTGTTTAGAGGGTTTTGTTGATACTTAACACTTAATGAATACGCCAATGGTGAAATGGGCCATTCAAAAATGACGGTGCCCGTAGTTGGCGTTTTATACAAAGTCTATATACCAAGAATCAATTGGACAAACAAACGCGTGCGGTTGTTGAATTCAATCGTCAACATAATGTGAATGCGAGCTATACGATCAGATTCATGGGTATTTCTTCGCTGTCGCGCGGCGCGATTTCGTTGACTGCAAAGCCGCAACTCTCACAATAGGACGTTGATAAAATTTGGTCCGAGAAAGGCGAAGAAATTCAGTTGATCTACAATGTTGCGCATTTGAAGATCATGTCCCTCCCCCATTTGACAACATCTGGTAAACGGTTAACGAACTGTCAGCGAGAGGCATTGGAATGGGTGTCAGACGGTAAAACAACGCAGTATATCGCAACCTTGATGGGACTGACCCAGGCCACGGTTGAAAAACACCTAAGATTGGCAAGAAAGGTTCTTGGCGTGGAAACCACTGCGCAGGCCGCTATCCGTGCGGCGTTTCAGAACCAAATTTTCCTTAGTAAGTTATTATTCCCGTTTAAGGCGTTTTTGTTGCCTCTCTATCGCCAAAAGGTAAGCTTTTCCTTACTGGTAGATATATGATTTATCTGTAATCATAAGTTTAGTTTCGTGAGTAGTGGTTAAGCCATTGGGACGTTGAGTGGGTACATAACTGTTTAATTTCTCAGCTCTGCGCACTCTTTCTGGTTTACTGGTGGTTGGTTGGGGCGTGTATTTTGACTACCAGCCAACGCTTTTATACTGAACCCTGTCTCATCCACAGATTGTGTTGGGTCATATAAAAAGGGCGGCGCAATTGATTGCACCGCCCATTTTTGCGTTGATGTCAGAATTAGCCTTGCGCTGCTTTTGCAACTTCGGCGGCGAAATCTTCTTCTTTCTTCTCGATGCCTTCGCCCACTGCGACGCGCGCGTAGCCTGTGATTTCAACACCTGCTTCTTTTGCGGCTTGTGCAACGGTGACGTCTGGGTTCACAACAAAATCTTGGCCCAAAAGTGTGACTTCGCCCAAGAATTTCTTCATGCGGCCAACGATCATTTTTTCGATGACGGCCTCCGGCTTGCCGCTTTCGCGCGCTTGTTCAGTTAGAACCGCTTTTTCGCGTTCAACCAATTCTGGGTCCAATGAACCTTCGTCCAATGCCGCAGGGTTTGCAGCCGCGATGTGCATTGCAACCTGACGACCGAACTCTTCGTTTGATCCGTTCATCGCAACGATAACACCTATTTGGCCCATGCCCGCTGTTGCGGCGTTGTGTACGTATGATGCAACGCTTTCGCCGTTGATTTTCACCAAGCGGCGCAATGTCATGTTTTCACCAATTGTCGCGATCTTGTCAGTTAGGATGTCGTTGACTGATTTGCCATCGACAGTCGCGTTGGCAAGTGCCTCAACATCTGCAACACCCAATGCCGCTGTAGCAAATGAACCAACCATTTGTTGGAATTCTGCGTTTTTTGCAACAAAGTCTGTTTCTGAGTTCACTTCAACCGCAACCGCTGAACCACCGTCAACTGCGATTGCAACCAAACCTTCGGCCGCAACACGACCAGATTTCTTGGCTGCTTTTGCCAAACCTTTGGTGCGAAGCCAGTCTACCGCTGCTTCAAAATCACCTTCTGTTTCCGTCAATGCTTTTTTCGCATCCATCATGCCCGCGCCTGTGCTCTCGCGAAGCTCTTTTACCATTGCAGCTGTAATCGCCATCTTTGGATCCTTTTTTTTAAGAACAAGATAAACGCGGGATGAACCCGCGCTATGGTATGCTTTGGTGCAGGGCCTTTAGGCCTCTGCAACCGCTTCTTCGACTGGTGCGTCTTCTAGTTCGCCCAAATCAACGCCTGCTGCACCCATTTGTGCGGTCATACCGGCCAATGCCGCGCGGCTCACAAGGTCACAGTATAGTGCGATTGCACGCGCTGCATCGTCGTTGCCTGGGATGATGTAATCAACGCCATCTGGTGAACAGTTTGTGTCAACAACTGCGATCACAGGGATGCCCAATTTGTTCGCTTCGGCAATCGCCAATGCTTCTTTTTTCACGTCGATCACGAAAAGCAATTCTGGAACGCTACCCATTTCCGCGATGCCGCCCAATGACGCCTGAAGCT
>Ga0255768_10000603_pt1 | contig 37157 bp, 74 predicted proteins | sample 071ome_33_FD_179983 | JGI IMG/M metagenome (GOLD analysis project Ga0255768, IMG submission 179983) | Coastal salt marsh microbial communities from the Groves Creek Marsh, Skidaway Island, Georgia - 071412AT metaG (version 2) | ecosystem: Environmental > Aquatic > Marine > Intertidal zone >... | reverse complement strand
CCGCCATAGAGGAAGTTTCCTGCCTGATAGACATATCCAGGCTTACCCACAATACCGTCTGCCCATGTGTAGAGATACCAGATATCTGGTGTGTTTTGTTTCATCCATTTGATTGTGGCAGACATCATCTGTGTCTCACTGTTGCGTGGCATCTTTTCATCCATACACATCTTACCAATCTCATAGTAATGTGATGTGGTTAGTTCTGGGAACATCTTCTTGATTGTTCCCATTGGATTCGTACCCCAACCTAGTGTGAGAATGCCGACAAGCTCATCTTCGTGGTATGCACCAAGATAATGTTTTGTGAGTTTAGGCATAACTGGACTATAGTGACGCTCTTGAACAAACAAGGTGGCGACTCTATAGTCCACTGGTTTCATTAGCATCCCACAGATTCTTCCTCAAAATCTTCTGGGTGTTCTTTGATCCATTCAACTTCTGACATACAGAATTCCCAAACCTTATCATTGATGATTTCCCACATTTCTTCATGGAATGTATCTTGTGCCTCATAATCAACCCACTCTTCTTCTTCCTTGTTGTAGGATTCTTCAGTCAGAGTTTCAGATTCCTCAATCACCATGTCAATGATTTCATCATAGTCATATTCGACAGTTTCATAAACATAGTCACTGTAGAATACATCAGCACCGACAAAGTTGGGGCCTTCATCCTCATAGGTCATCGTTGCAATGATTTTAGGATCGTATTCCTTTAGGATTTCTAGAAGTTTGACTACACCCTGTGTTGGTGGGCCCCATGCTGCTTCACCATTGAAATATGGTTCACCTTCTGCATCATAGTCCTCAAAGTAACTCCATTTTGGGCCAATGTTTGCAGTAGTCCATTCATACTTCTCTGTCATCTCATAGGTAGTATCACCCTCTACGAACATATCAGAGAACCATTTGTGTGGAGCATCCTCACGAATACGTCCAAACATCTCTTTTAGTTTTGCCTTTGCAGCATCGTTGATTTGGTGAAAGTTCACCGAAAAATGCACATGATTTGCCATTATACAGAACTCCCCTTACCAAATGGTTCTGACGTTGATGAATCAATATAGTCACCGTTAGTCTGATACTTGCGAGTTACAGTTTCTTTTCGCAGAACACCACTCACATAGCGATATGTTGTAAGTGAATGACTCACAACACCTTGTGATTCTAGTGCATCAAATGCTGATTTCAGCGGGCCATCTTTTGCAACCATTATTCAGTCTCCTCTTCAATAAGTTCATAATCAATTTCATAACCACCCTTACGGTCAGTCCACAAATCCTCTTCAGAATCTACACAGTCTGCACCCCATACGACTTCCATGAACATATCAGATTCTTCATCTGTTGGTTCATCGCCATATGGTTCTGGGGCATGGAAACCACCGCCTTGGTGTGATAGGATTTCTTTGAACCTGTCTACTGTCAGGCCCTGTTCTTCAATCCACGAATTGTCTACTGACATAGTTTTGTAGATTGTCATTTGATGGTATTCAGTTTGTTTAAAGTCTACGGTATCACTCATAATTATCTCCGTTTGCCCGTTGATGGGTCGTTTACTTCACTTGTGGACAACACTTGTAATCCACCCTTGTTATACGCTTGTCCAATGACAGCGTTGCCAGTATACACTGGTGTCTGCTTTCTGAAACCATTACCTACCTTATCAGATGTAGGAATGGCAGGGGAGCAGGGAGTCGAACCCCGGCTGAGTGGTTTGGAATCACTAGTGCTACCGTAACACCTCTCCCCTTTAGGAACGTAACCCATACGTTTCAGAAACTTTTCATGTTCTGCTTGTGCTGCCTGCATTTTGGCAGTAACCCTTTTAGGTTTTCTTTTCTTCTGATTCGTTGTCGTGTAGTACACCGGCAACATATGCATTCCGCTCATTATAAATCGCCTCCATTAAAATGTCCATCGGCAGATTGTCGATAGATTCACCATGCTTTTCTGCAAGTTCAGTTAGTGTCAATGCATTGTTCTCCTATGTTGGCGAATCAATGAATTTAGAACATTAGTCCAATAGTTCCTTGCCCATTCAGACATGACTCGTTCTTCCAACATATGGTACACAACGTCTATACGTTTGTGTAATAGTTCGTTATTAACCATTGATAATCTCATACGCTTCTGATACAGCTTCAAAACCATATCCACCAATATGCCAGTCATATTCCTCAGTAGGAATTCGTCCATCTTTCCAATTGTAGATGGAAAACTTGACAGGCGAACTATCTTCTTGAGGCACCATAACAGTCCACTCGCAGTTTACCTTTTCATAAGGGTCTGCATCAGTGTATGTAGGTTCTCCAAAAATCTCAACCAACTTATCATAGGTTGTTTTGATTTTACCTTGTAGCGAACTCATGTTCATATTCACATCTGTTTCAAAGTTTTTCATATTACTCTCCCTTCATTACAAATTCAGGCATTGGTGGGAAGTCAGTTCCCATCACAAATGCATCACAAATGTCAAACTCAAAGTCCTCGCCTTCGATTGCAATCGTCAGTGCCAACTCTTCTTTCGACACATTCATCTTTTCACAGTAGGCGTCCATCGCCGTGTAAAAAACATCAGAACCAAAATATTGTATCGACATATCTCTCACTCCTATTTCTTATTATAAACTATAATACCACCAATCGCAGCGATTGTCAACCCCAAAATCAAATTAATTGCCATCTCGCCCATAGTGCTTGCATACTCTATGCATTTGCCGTCACAATCTCCAGCGCTTCCAGCCATCATAAGCAAACCAACAATAATCATAACCATTCCAGTAATATTCAACATTTCTCTCTCCTTACACAGTCTCAATCATACAACCAAATGTCTCTTTAATGACAAAGGTAAAGTCAGTACCTTCTGCCATCTCATTCAGAACCATTTTCTCTTCTTCTGCATTACCCAAACATTGATGGGTAGCAACGATAATAGGTTGTTGATCTGGATGACATTCCAGAATCGCAAACCCTTGAATTGGATGTCCAACATTATTAAACATAATCTTACCTCTCTCTAGTTTAACTCGTGGTCTTGCCATGACCACTCTGATACTCTATCGTCAGAAGTTCTTCCAGCAAATATCAAAGTATCAGTATCCCAATCTATGTCACCATGACTACGATGGTCATGCCAACGATGAACAAAGTCTATCTGCCATATGCGAGAAACAGTTTGTATCTGGTCATCTGTCATACCGAAAACATGAACTGCCATTTGCGAATCACTCCTCACTTTCTATATAGATCATACCTGTTTTCACAACAAATGTCAAGGGCAAAAATCACTTTTTTAGCACTTTTTTCAACTTTTTTATCAGTTCATCTACACTATCTTCATCTGCTTGATATCGAATACCGATACCACCAGCACCAATCCAGCGTTTGATGTTATCTGGTTTATCGTCTACTAGGATGTTTGGTTTACCAGTTAGACGATTGATAGCATACTTGTGTTTATTACCAGTAAAGATACATTTCTCTACATCAGGCATAAACCCATGACGTTCTAGCCATACTCGTTTCCAGTATGCAGAGTTCATCGTATCTCCACGCAGTGGTGAAGAACAGATTCCCCAATCACCAGTAGAGCGAACAAAGTCTATCAGTTTTTGTGTTGTTGGGAAAACATCAATCCGATTGAAGAAGTCGGTGTTTCGAGCCTCTACCAAGGCACGTTCCTTATCCTTAATCGACTTCCAATGTGTTACGTTGTTTGCATTTGCAAACGCAGTAAAGAAGTCTGCAATCACTCCATCCATATCTAAGTATAAAGTCATATTTTATCCCTTCACTTTCTGCCGCATTGCAGCCATCTTATAATAATCTTCTAACCATTTCTCAGGCGACTTGATGGTCTGAGAAACACTCATCTTTACTTTGTGGGCACGAAACTGTCGTTTGAGTTCCTTTGCCACTTCAGTTCCTAAGAACCTTGAAATCAGTTTAACCAGTGTCTGGCGAAACGGTAGGTCGTGGTGCATATGTCCAGCAGTGTGTGCAAGTTCATGTAGGACAACCCACTTGTTCATTCCACAACTTGGTTGCAGTGCAACTCCACGCCATGATGCCTGTCCAGCGACACGAGCATTGTAGTTTACAGTTTTCATAATTCGTAGAGCAGGGTCAGACTGTCCTCGTTCAGTAACTAACGATTGATAAGTCTTAGACTTGACTACTCGTTTGAAAAACTTAGTCACCTCTTTTTCAGTCATAGACTGTTTGCATTCTGGGAACTTACGTTCAGTAGCCCACTCTGATTTGTAGACTTTGTTCCGTCCACTATCAACATAGGAATTCTGAAGGCGTCCAGTTTTCTGTTGTTTCAACTTCTTACCAACATAGTTCGCATACTTGTTTGCAAGATCGTTACCCATCTTGTTAGTAGCAAGGGCGGCTTTGTAGGCGTCTGTAGAACTATAGAACATATTCTCTCCTTTTCTCACTTTCTATAGTCATGCTATCATGTTCTAATAACAAAGTCAAGAGAAAAAGTAAAAAAAAGACCCTGTAAAAACAGGGCCTTATGATTTTTTTTGAAATTATTTACGGTTTTTATCGTTTTTTCTTAGCAAGTTCCTGTGAAATCCACCTCTTTGCAATGTGATTCGTTACTTTTTTCTTAACCAACATTGCGATTCGCTTCCATACCTTTTCAAAAACATCCTCACCAGCATTATTGTTATCAACGATAATCATACTGCTACTACCAAACAGAGATTGAAACTTACCAATGTTCTTTTGAACACCTTTCCACATTTCCTCAACCTGTTTTTCTGGCAAGGTGCGTTTTCTCATTTTGTTTCTTTCTTGTGCAGTTTCGAGTGATGTGTTTACAAAAACCATGTAACACTCATAACCAATGTTTTTCAATCCAGCAACTTGTTTTGCAATCTTGTCATAGTCTTTACCAGTGCCATCAATGATAAGTCCAAGTCTACCCTCTAAGAAGTTACCTTGCATACGTTTAGTAACACCTTTTGCTCGCACACGAATCTCTTGTCCTTTGTCTGAAAAGATATCCTCTGGTGTAGTTTCCAGCCCAGCGTCATTTAACATCTTTTCATAGATATCATCACTATTGACAATCTTCATACCTAATCCACCAGTGGTGCGCCTAACAACGTATGATTTACCGCTGCCGGGCCCACCAGCTAGGAAAATTGCTTTAAAGATATTGGGATCATAAACTCCCTCTTGCAACTCCGTAAATGTTTTCATGTTTTATTCCTAACAACTCCATAGTTCGTTTTGTATAGATTTCTTCATAGTATTTAGTTTCCTCGTTTTTCTCAATTTCTGTTCTTCTGCTGATTTGTTTTTGAAAAGACATTTTCTGAAGTCGGTTTTTGAGTTTTGAAGTCATGTGATTCCTCTTTCTATGGTTAAATTTTCATAACAAAGCGAGTTGTTGTTTGGCCTCCTTAAAATACAATATCGCCAGGATCTGATGATCCTCTTTGCACGATTTCTTCTGTTGAATTACCACCATCTGTAGCTGTTACACCACTGGATGGATATGCCACTTGAACTGTATCACGAATACAATCCAAGAGAATTTCATGTCTCATTTGTCCAACACCCTTTGTGAACTCATGTTTTAGTTTCCTAACAAGGTATCTACCAGTAAGATATGGGTCTTGAGCAGACTGTGCGCCTGTTTGATTCTTGAGAATAATCCCTACCAAATCCCCAGCTTGAATTGTAGTGTTGCCAGGCACTTTTATTCTTAAACTAACAGCGGCATCTAGTGATGAAAATCTAGATCTTCTTCTTTGCAACCACAAGTCTGTTCCTCTATAGTTATTTGGTTCTCCATGTGCTGGGTCAAACAATCCCTCTTCTACTTCTCTTTCAATTGGCTGAACGTGAAGTATGGATTGTGGATAGTCTGAAATTTTATTTCCATATTCATCTGTAGCCAAAGAAGCAATTGGTGATTTTGCTGAACCATACGCATTGAATTCATCTACATGAATATTGTTATCAAAATCATCCAGATACTTATATTCATAATGTTTATATGATTTATTAAATACATCAACAAGAAGCAAATCAGAAGCATACATTCCAGAACGTGTATTTAAGATTGTATCTGTAGAGTTTGTTATTTCATAATCAAGAATGTTTGTTAGATTAAGAGCAACATTATTAACATCATCGTTTGGTGTTACTTCTCTAAACACCATACGAGGGTTCTTTCTGTCCATCATACTGTCGATAGTTCTGAAGTAGTAACCTTTAATAGTTTCATAGAATAGAAAGGTTGGAGCAAAGTTATATTCTTTTGATAAACATCTTTTAGCAACTGTGTTAATAAAATCAAAAGGCCGTAGATTAGGTGCTATCATTTTAAAAAGATTGGTTGTTTCTTCGTAATAAAATTCTTTCTTTGAATCGAGTAGTTCTGGATCACGAATAACTTTTTTGATAATCTCTTTGGCTGGTTCGCCTGTATATGATTGACAAACACGAATACGATTGTTTCTTACTATTTCATTAGTAGTGAATGATAGAGTAAATGCTTTTGTTCTATCATTAACATTGGTAGAAGTGCTTACTTCAAAAATGTGGAGTGGATTTTTAGAGAAATTGATAGCCATATTTCTATCAGTTTTATCTTCTGCATTGGGCGTTACAAGAATAAGTTTAAGTTTCTCTTGTCCAACAATTGATGCATTTGCAGTCAAATTATTGGTATCAACAAAAGAAATATTTCCAGTGATAGAGTTTTTAAATATATCCTCAAATATAGAAATTGAAGCAACTTGGTCTTTTAAGTTTAATTCTAAACCGCCAACGGTGCATAGGATACACTCATCAATGATATACTCACCAGCGTATTGAATTTCGGCCATTATATTATCCGTTCATCTTGTTCTTGAATTCTTTTACAATCCGTTCAATAAATCTTGGTTGAATCAACCGTATCCTTCTTTTCTTTTCCTGTACAGATTCTTCGTATTGATAGTTGGTAATTGGGGTTGCACCAACAGGAATAGTTGTGGCACTTTCATTAGGAAGTTCAATGGTAAACTTTGTGTCACCAGATTCTTGAATATATTCGTAGTGATGAATGGCATCTATATCATCATACTTTGATCTTACATATCTTTCAAATTGTGGAACTGTCATAGGCCAGTCATTATAGTAATCAATAATATCATTGGTATGAAGAATAATCCAGTGTAATTGTGGATCACCATAAAATTCATTAGCAATATATTCTGGGGTTTCACCAGACTTTACATCATAGAAATCAAAGTTTACAAAGTTTTCTTTTATATAACTTCTGAATCTTACTCTTTTTGTGATATTAATCATCAATTGTTGGTTGCCATCTCCACGAACATCATATAATACTTTTGGAAACTGTTGAAAATATGCCATTGCTTAGTATCCCTCTAGAATACGTTCTTTGGTGATGATTTCAAGTTCTTTAAACTTCAATGTTAATTGGGTTTCCACTGGTTGATCATCAGTAAAGAATTGAGTTCTTTCTCCACCATACTGCACCTCAACACTTTCTAATACTGATGTTGAAATTTTATGTAGGTGTATATTTGGTCTATATTCAATATCGAATGTTGATGGAACAATCATCGTTCTTCCAGCAAGGCTTCCTAATACTTCGGGCATAGAATGAAATCTAAATGCTGTTACAATATCTTCAATTGTTTGTGCTTCTTCGGGCGAGGTTGGTAACATTCTAAAGGAAAAAGAAAAATCTCTTCTTTCAATACCTTCAAATTTCATCTCTGTTCTATTGTTAGTTAATGTTCCACTAGAAATTTCAAATGCTTCCTCAGCCCCTGTAGCTACACCACCGATTACGCCGGCAAATGCCTTCGCTGTTTCATTTCCTAGACTCTTTGCCAAATCTCCAACACTTGTATCATCATCTTTAATGCCTTTGATTCCAGCATTTAACCCAGCTACCATTGCACCTATCTCTGCCTCACCATATTTTGCCGTATGTCCAACAGAAAGTTGTGCAGGCATATACAGTGCAATAGACTGTGCAAGTCTTTTGGTTGGGGCCCGTTTTATAGATAAAGTCGTTGCTTCACCTGGCGATCCGGCACCACTACTAGCAACTGCTCCATCTGAAAATGTAATTGCAGAATTTTCTTGAGCATTAATATAGAACATGACGTAATGTTCATGTCTTGCCATAGTTCCTAGTTCTTTGGGGTAAGCCATAAAGTTGCCGCCCAATCCTCCTCCATTTGGGGATGAACGTGTTCTACCGCTTTTACTTACTGTTGGTAATAGTGCCATATAAATAATCCTATATTCCTGTGAAAGTATTTATAACGCATCATGTCATACAAAGGTCGATACATCCCATCTAAACCACAAAAATATAAGGGCGATTCTTCTAAGATTGTATATCGCAGTCTTTGGGAACGTAAATTTATGGTGTATTGTGACAGAAGTGACAACATACTTGAATGGGGTTCTGAAGAAATTATCATACCCTACCGTTCCCCACTAGATGGTAAAATTCATCGTTATTTTCCAGATTTCTATGTCAAAGTCAAACAGGCGAATGGTTCTATTAAAAAGATGATTATTGAAGTCAAACCAAAGGCACAGTGTGGCCCACCAAAACAACTCTCTCGCAAAACCAAAAGATTTATACATGAGGTTCGTACATGGGGGGTGAATAAAGCAAAGTGGGAGGCTGCAATTGAGTTTTGTAATGACAGAATGATGGAATTTAAAATACTGACTGAGGATCATTTGGGTTAGTCGTATAAATAGAAGTATGACATACTTTGATGAATTACTAGAAAAGACAGGCGGCAAAGAACGCTCAGTTCGATGGTTTAGAGATAAAATCAGAGAGATGGGCGAACCACCAACACGACAACTTGTTACTGAGGGGTTGTTATCACAACGGCCTCAATACGGCCGTATGAATTTCTTTTTCTATGATGCAAAAGGAAAGAATGAACTACCATATTGGGATAGGTTTCCACTAGTATTACCGATTGGAGTGACACCACAACAAGAAGGATTTATTGGTCTAAACTTTCATTATCTATCAATACCAATGAGACTAAAACTATTGAATGTTGTTGCTCAATATTCCACAGACAATGAAATGAATGAGGATACAAGAATTAGATTGACATGGAATCGTATTAAGAGAAATCCATTAGTCAAGCCAACAGTTAAAAGATACCTTGCAAGTCATGTGCAGTCACGTTTTCGTGCTATCACAGCAGAAGAGATGATGGCAGCAGTTCTACTACCAGTACAGAGATTTGTGCCTAGAGGTGTTGAAAATAAAGTGTATGCAGATTCTAGAAAAGCTGCAAACCAAAGGAGACCATAATGTCATTTTTAAACGAATTTATTGCAAACTTCGATCAATATGGTGGTGCAGCATATCTAAACAGATTTGAATGTCTTATCATATCACCGTTTGAAGCAAACCCAAGTATCACCACTGATAGGTTTGTTTCTTTCAAAGTTGTTTCAGTAACATTCCCTGGCAAGAACATTAGAACAGTAACAAATGAAAACATCTATGGCCCGACACATGAAATGGCACAAGGATTGACTTATGCAGAGTCCGTTTCGTTTACATTTTATCTATCTGGACAGCACGTTGAAAGACAATACTTTTTAAACTGGATGGACTTCATTTACAAACCAGATACATATAATCTAGAATACTATGATAACTATAAAAGAAATATACAATTGTATCAATTAGACAGAGGTGATAAGAGGGTTTCTGGTTTGAAACTTTTAGATTGTTATCCAAAAACATTGGGTGCAATTGAATACGCACAAGACAGTGGAGATATAGGTACTATTGATGTTGAGTTTGCGTTTAAAGAACATCATATGACAGATGGCAATGGACAAGAACTAACTTCACAAACTATACCAAGAGTAAGTACTAGAACTGGAAATGAAGGCAGACGTTCTTTTGCAGCTTCAGAAAGTGGTACATTTACTTGATTTTTAATAATGCACAATAGGAGATAAATTATGGCATTACCAAAACTCGCCTCGGCGAAATATGAATTGACGCTCCCTTCAACTGGTGAAAAAGTTGAATACCGTCCGTTCCTTGTAAAAGAGGAAAAGATTTTGATGTTGGCCCAACAAAGTGGCGCACAAGCAGACATTCTTAGAGCAGTAGAAGATATTGTTCATGCTTGTACATTTGAAAAAGTAGATTCCAAGAAAGTTCCTTTCTTTGATTTGGAATATATTTTTCTACAATTGAGAGCCAAATCAATTGGAGAGATATCAACAGTTTCAGTTTTGTGTCCAGACGATGGCAAAACTAGAGTTCCAGTTGATATTAATCTGGAAGAAATTCAATGTCACAAAGAATTGGGGCATGATAACAATATTAAAATTACGGATTCTATTGGTATAGTGATGGACTATCCTAGAGTTGAAAATATATCAGTTATTGATGAAAATCTTGGAGAAGCAGAAACAGCATTTTCAATGATTAAATCTTGTATCAGACAAGTCTACGATAGTGAGAATGTACATGATAGAAATGATATGGATGACAAAGAATTGGATGAATTTATCGGTTCAATGACACACGATCAATTCGTTAAAATTCAAGACTTTTTTAATACGATGCCTAAAGTGAAACACTCTGTTAAAGTTAAAAACCCAAATACTAATGTAGAAAGTGAAGTTGTGCTTGAAGGATTGAATACTTTTTTTTAGTAGCCCTCTCCCACAATAACTTAGAAAACTATTTTAGATTAAATTTTGGGTTGATGCAACACCACAAGTATTCTTTAACAGAGATAGAAAATATGATACCGTGGGAGAGGGATGTATATGTTTCCCTATTACTTCAACATCTTGAAGATGAGAACATGAAGAATCGCCACGCACAAATGAATAGGAAACAATAAATATCACTGAGGAGAGTAATTGTGGCTGAAGAGAAAGAGAAAAAAACTGTTACCGTTGATGCAGAGGTAGCAAAAAAAGATACTAATGGTGATGGACACATCTCACAAGAAGAGATGGAGATGGATTTGGAATTTAAAAGAAAAGAACTAGAAGATGCTGACGCAAGAAGAGATGCTATGCGTCAAATGGCATGGTTCTCTTTATTTGGTATGTTACTATATCCTTTTGCAGTTGTTATTGCAAATTGGATTGGACTTGATCAAGCGTCTAAGATACTTGGTGACATGGCCGCAACATATTTTGTTTCAGTTGCTGCAATTGTTATGGGTTTCTTTGGTGCAAATGCATACGCAGATAAAAAGAAATAAGGTAAATTAAATGGCACAGACATTTGAAGCAGTTGTAGATGAATTACAAAGTGTTAATCAAAAAACCGATAAACTTGTAAAATTAACTAAAGAAAATGAAAAATCCTCTATAACTGAGGGAACTGGAACTATTCTTAAAGATGATTTGAAAGAAGGTTTTAATGACATTGTTGGAACTGTAACTGGCCCTCTAAAAGCATTTGCTGACTCTGTGCCTGGCTTGGGTACTCTTGGAAAAATATCTAAAAATATTAGTTCTAATGCTATCAAAACATTTAAAGAAAATAGAAAAGAAACCAAGTTAGATAAAAAAGAACATAAAGAGACTGTTCTAGAACAACAGGAAACTCAAGAAACTGTTGAGGAAAATGTTGCACTTCAGACTCCTATGGCAGTTGCTCTTGCAGAAATTAACGATAACACTCGTAGAATGGCAGACTCTTTGGGAATGCAAGGAGATCCAGATGAATTGACTGCTGGTGAAGTTGAAAAGAACAGAGAAGATGCTAGAGCTCAACAGAAACAAACTGATGTACTGAAACAAGTTGTAGAGAATACAGAAGGTCTTGAAAATCTGCCTGATGGTGGTGAGAAGGATAAGGGTGGTATTTTTGGTAGTCTATTTTCATCGTTCATGGGAATCAAAGCAGCCATTGTTGCAATTCCAGCAATCATTTCTGGGGTAGTTGCAGCGATTAGTGGATTTGCAGCTGCACTCGCACCTCTTGCTCTTCCTATTATCGCAGTTGTTGCTGGTATCATTGCTGCTATTGGATTCATTAAAGGATTTATGGAAGGGTTTGATGAAGGAGGCATCTTTGGTGGTCTCAAAGAGGGATTGATGAAACTCTTCGATTGGTTCATTGCACTACCTCTTAACATACTTAAAGATATCACTGTTTGGGCGTTGAATGCTCTTGGTATGGAAAATCTTGCATCAGCACTAGATGCATTTCCACTAGTAGAATCTCTAAGAAAAATGTTCTCCTTTGTTGTTGACTTGTTTGTTGTTCCTCTTGGATTTATAATGGATACAATTGGTGGTGTAATTTCATCTATCTTTGGTGGGTTTATGAAACAGTTTGAAAATCTAAAGAATTTCTTCTTGAGCGCCTTTGGAGCAATTGATGATATCTTTGGTGGTATTATGATGATCTTTAGTGGTGATATTATAGGTGGACTTGGTGCAATCTGGGATGGTATTAAAAATCTTATAATGGCTCCTATCAATTTAGTAAAAGATACTATAATGAATATCTTTGGCACTCTATTCAACATTCTCATGGCGCCATTTAATGCATTTAAAGATGCAATAGGATATATCTTTGGCCCACAGTCTGCACTTGGTGGAGTATATACATTCTTGGCAGATATGTTTAGTGGATTGTTTGATCTCATAACATTACCATTCAGAAAAGTGTGGGAATTTGTATCTATGATATTCACTGATCCTCTTGCCGCACTTCAATCATTGTGGAATGGTTTAACAGGCGGAGTTGCTAATCTATTGGGATTGATTACAATGCCAATTGATGCTGCAATCAATTGGGTTATGGGTCTGTTTGGATTTGGTGATCCAGATAAACCATTCAGTCTATTAGGATTGGTTGGTGATGCTGTTGGAAGTATTTGGGAATGGTTCAAAGGTTTGTTTTCTTTTGATCCTTCTGGACTCATGGACGGATTGTTCTCCATTGGAAGAATTATGAAAGGTCTTGCCAAAGGTGGATGGGCCGCTGTTAAAGCGATGTTGCCTGGGGGCGAAAGTCCAGGCGAGGCATTCAGTAGAGTTTATAATGAAGTTACTTCTGGTGGTGAGGGCAAGATGCCTACTGAACAGATGGAAAGTGAAGAGGGAGATATGTCTGATCCAGCACCAACTATGTCTGCTGATCAGGCGGCCGCAGTTAAAGCACAGATGGATGAGATTCGTGATAGAATTGAAAGATCAAATTCTGGTGAAAATGTCTATACTGGGCCGGATGCAATTGGTAGAAGTGCTGATCTTATAAAACTAAAAATGATGGAAAGGGAGTTTTCAAAATATAATGTTGAAGAAGCTCCTACAACTCAAACAGCACAGGTACAGGCACAAACAGAAACACAAAGTGTTTCTCCAGAAGTTCAGTCTATTGATGAGCAACTTGCAAAGGTACAATCTCAAAGAGAAGAACTAAAGGAAAAATTTGAAAGTACGCCAAAATACAAAAGATTAGAACAGAGAAGAATAAAAAGTGCTGATAGACAGTTAGCAGCACAAGAGAAAAAGTTACTTGAACAAAAATCAAATTTAACTGCTACAGAGCCAACGTATCCTAAAAAAATGCAATATGGATATGTCGCACAGTCAACAGAAAAGGTTTTCTATAAGTACAATCCAGACGGCAGTATAACAGTTCCAGAAGATCAAAATAAAGCTTCTTTACAGTATGGAATGGTAAATCAAGCAAATGTTCAACCAGTTCCAGAAAGTTCTGCAACTATTCAGAAAACAAATGCACTGAATAAAGAAAATATGACTGCATCAGAAATTTCTAGAGAGTATATGGGTACTGGTGGTAATACAACAGTAGTCAATGCACCAAATAATTCTACTAATGTTACTGGTGGTAGCCGTGGGGGAAGCACTATTATTCCAACTTCGATGTCAGACAATAGTTCTGCATCTAAGGCAGCTGTCGTTAATTTTTAATGATCGTAGATGTTAGGCCCGTCTTTGACATAGACAGGTTTGCAGTATGCAGTGACCCTATCTTTTGGGGGAATGTAATCTCTGTATTTGTAGTTACCATATTGTCTTGGTATGCGAGCTGCATAATATTGACACACATCAATACTTCTGAATATCATTGAGTTTGGTACTTGTTGTCGAAACTCACCACTTCCCAATATGACTACTAACATGAATGCGTGTATCACTTCTTATTTGCCCGTTTTTAGAGAATCTTCCAAACTTTTCATCATTTCCTCAATCATAGGTGTGCTTTTGTTTGGTTCATAAATGCATTTTATAACTCTAGGGCAATATTCAAATCTATCTATGAATACCGTATCACTGGTATTGTTTGCCCCAAGATATATACAAATTTTTTGTGTTAAAACTATTTTTCTTTTTGCCAATCGACAAGTGATGAGTTGTACATCTTTTTCCTTATTGCCGTTGTAAGTCCTGCCCTTTGAATCCGCTTCCGAAATTGGTATTGTTATTAGCATCATGGATGCTACTATTAAGTTCAGCATTTTTTCTTTTGATTTTCCACTCAGTATCAGCAATTCGTAGTTTTAGGCTACGAATAAGTTTTTCTTCTTCTGTCTCTGGAATATGTGGTGGATTGTTTACTTTATCATCCATCCACGCTACATAAAATAACGTACCAATTAAATATGTTATGATAACAATTAATGCAATTAACATTAGTAACCTCTATTTGCTTTGTACTCCACTAACCACCAAGCACCACCAATAACAATTGCCGCAGCAAGGCCGATCAGCAACACGATAGCAATAGTTTCAAAAACTTTTCTCTGTCTTTCTTGTTGATCGTAGATTGCTTGCTGTCTCTTCTTACGAATATCTGCTTCCATGCGTAGAAGCTCATCCCATGCAGAAGGCCCTCGTGTCCAAGAAATCAATTTCTTGAGTTCATCACGCATATCCTCTGCCTTCTTCTTTGCCATGAAGGCTTGCATAGCCTCTTCTTCGACTGAACCAGCATTAAATATTTTTTTGAATAGGGGTGGTTTCTTGGCGTATTCGTCTGCCTTCTTGAGGTCAGACATAGCGCCCATCCAGCGCCCAAGGTCTGAGCCCATAGATTCAACATCTCGACCGACTTCAAAACCTTTTTTGATAAGATTAAATGCACTCGTGGCAGTCGCCAGAGCGGTAATTGGATCTATCATTTGTGTTTCCTTGTTGTGTTACAAATGATAAAGAATAGTATTGTTTTCTTCTCAACTCACAATACTATTTATAAGGATGGATTAATCAGTGATATTAAATTTTAGTATAAAAAGGGAGACACCATTTCTGATGCCTCCCACTTCTTTCTAATTAGTAGTCTTTTTATGTGGTGTTACGACTCAGAGAGACTTACTGCACAAAGGACTTTACTACTATACCTTATTCATTCGCCAACTTTTCAAAGTATGACATTGCGTCATCATCGTCATCATCCACTGATGCCATAGCAGGAGCAGGTTCAGACTTAAAGGTTGGTGTGAATGGTACTTCATCTTCTTCTGCCATTGCAGCAGCAGTTTTTGTTGCAACAACAGTTCCAGATAGAACTGCATCCAAACGAGTTTTCAATTCATCATATGATTTGAAACTTTTGGGTGCATTGAACTCTGCAAGAGAGTGTTCTGCATTATAAATTGCTTCGAGTTCCTCATCTGTTGATTTCAGTTGAGAAGTGCTCTCAAAGCCAGACTTATCATAGTTCCAGTAACCATCTACTTTACGAATCTTCAACATGAAGTTTGCACCTTCCCACAAATCAAATGGGTTGATTGGTTTTTCATCTGGAAACTCTGGTTGCATTGCTTCCATGAGTTTGTCAAAGATTTTCTTACCAAACTTGTACAACATCACCTTACCGTTGTTTTCTGGATTCATTCGATCCTCAACAACATAGATGTTTGCATAGTATGAGAGTTTACGCTTTTGTTTACGAGCGATTTCTTTATCACTCTCCACACCAGAGTTCCACAGTTGAGTATTGTACTCACTCACTGGGTCTTTCTGATTAAGTGTGGTAAGAGAGTTCTCAATATACCACTGTCCAGTTGGGCCTTGGAATGCATGATTCCAAAGTCGTACCCAAGGCATCTCCTCACCCTTTGGTGCTGGTAGGAATCGGATTACTGCGTAACCGTTGCCTGCCTTGTCAACATTGGGTTTCCAGAGCCGTTCGTCAACGTATGACTTCTTTTCGGTTGTAGGGGAATCGTCCTTTTGGACTTGTTGAAGTAGTTTATCCAGAGAGTTCTGGTTTCTTAGTGCTGAAATAGACATATGTTTCTCCTTATGTGTATATGTTCCGTATGTTTAAGTATTTCACATTATTCATTATATAATAGTATATATAATACTACATCATCCAACCAAAGTCAAGAGATAAATCTAAATTTTCTAGTTCGATGTACTGTAGATTATCACAGTCTTTCCACTCTTCAACGAACTGACAAGTGTTATCAGTTCCAAGTGGAGCAGGGTTCACTTTCCAGAACCTTACTTCTGGATATGCCAGAAAGTTCTGTTTATGTTGTTCTATCCAATTTACAGATGGGGTTACAACTGCACTATCTGATAGATAATTATCTGTTCCCTTATATAAATTATTGATAGTACCTGTCTTACTACCCAAATCAAAACCAATTAGAAATACATCTAAGGGGTCGTGATTTTCAATAGCAAGTCTTACTGCGATTGGGCCTGCACTCCAACCACCGTATTCTTCTGATATGATATGAACCTCATCATTTTCTTCAACCCATGTAATCCATCTATGATGTTTTGACAACAATTCATCAATAGTGTTTTTGTCAGAACCAAGTTTTACATGATATTCAAAAAGTTGTTTCATCTGATTTGGATCAGTACCATTTAGAACGAATTCTTTTCTGCCTCTTTTATCATTAGTGATAGTAAAACCCTCTTCATCCCACATTGTTCCTTGTACTATCATCTCATACATATCGCCAGGCAGTTTACTCCATGAACGAAAATAACATTTGTTTTTTAATGCATATCCAGATTCATAAACCTCGTGCATCATTCCACCATCAACACAAATTAGTGCATCTGGTGTGAAATCACGATAAAGAGCATTACAGCCATAGACTACACCTTTTGTTTTAAGATCGTCTAAGTCTACACTCTTTCGTGATTCACCATTACCAAGTACAAAAACAGCACTCATTACTTATATGTAACTTTCACGTTTTTATATGCCTGATTCCATTCTTCTGGTGTTGCATCATCAATACTATTGCGAACAGTTTCATCAAAACTATGTTCAGGCACGATGGCCAGATTACCATCAAAATTAAATCCAACTGCCTTGAGATACAACTCAAACTGTTCTAACATATCATTCAAGTCTGCATCACTAGGAACAGTGAACTCTACCTTAACTGGCAGTTGTTCTGGATAAGTATTTTCATAACTAAATTTATGCATTACAATTTCTCCATTAGTGGGAAGATTTTCGCAATCTCAATCGCACATTTCTGTGCAACTTCCATATGCTCCTTTTGCGTTCCGTTTGCAGAACGTAACTCAATATAGTGAATCCATGAACGTAGTGTTCCGTTCATATACAGTCGTGTCTTTGTCAAACCTTCTGGTAGGACTGCACGAGCCTGTTCTTTTGCAATACCATTATCAATCGCCCATTGGTATGCTTTACGAGATGTTTCGATAACACCTTGTTGTCTACGATTCCACTCGGCAATCAAATCTTGGTGTGTTTGATTTTCAACTAGAGATGGATCGTTCTCAATCTCAATAGAGTTTTGACGATTCTCAGTATCCTGTAGACGGCATTCTCTTTTAGTAAATGCCTCACCCATTGCAGACGGTTCTGCATACCGTTGTGAAAACTCTTGAAAACTAAAACTACGATGACGCACAATTTGATGTGCAATATCTCTTGTAGTCTCAACCTCTATGCAAGCGCTAGCCATCTCCAATGGTGACCAATGTTTGTGTTTACATAGATATCGTATGAGTTTTTCGCTCGTTTTGTGCGATTGTTGGTTCGCTGGATTGGAGACACGGGCGCAATACGATATAAGTTCCTGTACATCGTTACCGACATATAATTCTCCTTCTGGTGGTTGACTGTAACTAATGAGTCTTGCTGTTGTCAGCATTTTATTTATTTCCTTATTCTCCGTCACTATCATCCTCTTTCTTTTTCAATGAATAACCACCTGTTGGTAATTCTTCCCATAGTATTGTATCACCTGTATCCCAACCAACTTGATCTAACGAGCCAGGTGGAAATTCTATGAATAGTTCTTTAGTCTTGCCGTTCTCTTGAACTTCGACCATCCAACTATTCTGTGACATTTGTTTGTATTTCATGTTATAACCTTTGTAAAAAGTAAGCAGTTTATCTTCATACTTAGGAAGTATATCCTAGTTAAACCGTTTTGGTCTAGGACGATATGTGCCACGATTTGCATTTTCAGCAAGTCGCTTACTTAGATCTTGATCACGCTTTACAAGTTCTGCGTTATCAAACTCTAGTGCCTTCACACGAGCATTACTCTCATCAAGTTTTGCACGATAGAAGTCTCGTTCCCTAATCAGCTCTTCCTGTGTCATCAGAAAGTCTCCTTAATCAGTCTGAGAAGTTGCGTTTTGCATTTCTGTTCATCGTAGTTCAAAAATGCAGCGTATTTGACGATTAACCGTCTTTGGTCTGGCCATACTAGATCATCTTTTAATTCCTTATCCCATCGTTTCACATAGTTCAGTAATCCTTGTAAGATTACCATCGTTTCCAAACTAATTCGTTTAGCGAGGAAGTTCTTTAATAATACAGGATGTTGCCCCTTTTGTAAAGAGAAAATTTCATCAAAATGTGATATTTGTGAAAATAATAATGACATATCTGTGATAAAGTTATACGTCAGAGATTGTTTGTTCTTAGACCATTCTAAGTAATTTTCTTCTTTAAAATCACCTAACCACCCCTTTGGTGATTTGGCAAAGTTTGCAACAAAGTAGTCTAACGTCTTATCATCATACTTTCTTGCAACACGAGCAAAGAAATATCTATCCTTTCTTTTTAAGAATGATGCCTTTGATGCACGAGTTTTACCACCATATTGTGTGTAGTCATATTCACTAGTAAAGTGCAACTTGAGACCAAGATACATTTGGTAAGCTTCCCATGCCTCCATTGGAAACTCCTTAAATTGGTAGGGTTGCTACTCTTGGCAAGAAGTTAAGTTCTCTTGCATCAGCTTCTAGTTTTTCTTTGAGAGGTTTTGAAATGAGAGGAGCAACTGCATCTGGCTCCATCTGGTGTTTTGCACAGTAATCCAATACTGCATCCATATAGGTTGTGTTTCCTTGTCCTTGTTTTACGATATCTTCAATCGCAATTGCAAATTTCTTTGGTGTCATCACTGCTAGTTCTTCTAGATTCATTATATACTCCTGTTAAGTGATGGGGGGAAGCGAAAGGAATATTCTTCCCCCCATCTTATTGAGCAGAGCCAGTGTATAAGTGCTGGGTGCAAGTTTGGCATTAGTCCTTTTTAGTTATAAACTTGTAAAGTTCTTCTGCCTTTTCCATGATTTCTTGAGGTTGATACATTTTTGGTGTATACTTTTCAAAAACTTCTATGAGATCTTTTTGTTGAGTTTTTGCTTGTTCTAGCATTTCAAACATTTGTGTTTGTGCTGTGTCATACTGACGATCAAGCATATCTTTGGCGAGAGCCAATGTGTCGAACCGTAGTTCAAATGGGTTTTTACTATTAGACATAATATTCTCCTTTGTGTCTGTGTTGTGTGTTGTGGACTAACCGTTGATCCACACGGATGTATTAAGGCATCACCCTTCAATAAACTATCTTCGCAACCACAGTAGTTTAAGAAGTTTATTGCGTTTGTGGTCTTGTATCAATCTTCGATACATCCACATCTGCCAAAGTTCCATACCACTCTCCTTTTTACAGTTGAGTGCGTTCCTTCTGCATTATGCATACTTCCGTCCTCTACTGAGGATGAACGTGGTAGGTTATTCTGTTACTAGGAAACCTACCGAAACCCTATCCGTTTATGCTGCTAGAGCATAACCTTGAGGTGCAAAATTATCGTTTGCAGTTAGTTTTTTTGGACTATTAGGCATCCATCCCACAGTTCTACTCTTACCTATCCCCATCAGTCGATCCTATTTCGCCCCCATCATAAGCACATGACTAGTAAATTGTGCAGAGATTGAACTCTTACTAAAAATGGTAACATAGCAACTGCTACTAATACCATTACCAAATATATTATCCAAATTTCTCTATCCATGTGTTTATGGTGGAGGCGGCCGGTACTGCCCCGGCGTCCTGTCTAGTATTCGGTTTGTATCAACAAACTGTATTATATTTATACCACACTGATGTTCAAATGTCAAGTGCTTTTTGAACCAACAGGTTTACAAACATACTCAACAGAATCCCAATCACCATCTGGTGGTATCTCCACATACTCAATCATAGCATATTCGCATTTACTTTGAGTATCAAACCATTGAACATCTTGTTCAATACAAGTGCTTCCAGAACATACAGTCAATAAGATATGCCATATCAATTCCATTATGTACTAGTTCCTTGTTTACCAAAGGTAATATCACCTTCACCAGTTCCTAAAATACAAGCTTGATCACCTTGAGTAAATTCCAACAATGTCCAAGTTTTTGTTTTAGGATTCAGTGCAATAACAAACTTAGATGGTGCTGTTGCTCCGTTAGGAAGTGCAGTTACACCATTTAGAATGATTGTTGGCACTTCTCCATATTTCTTCACCAACTCAATAATACCATCTGTAGTTGAACATTGAAGTGGTTTTTGTGCCCAATATATTGGTGCATCTTCTTTAGCGAATGCACTAAGCGGTAGCAGTAACAGCGCTCCCATTAGTAGTTTCTTCATTTTCTTTTTCCCATTGTGAGGTGAAGTCATCAATGGTTTCTACAAGAAGAGGCAAATAATCGTGCTTCTCTTTGATGAACTCTTGAACGGCTCCATCTTCCGTTACAACAAGAATCACAATCTGATTGATTTCGATTCCTGTCCGTTCTTCAAACATCTCTGCATATGCAGAGGCTTGAATATAATACTCAAGATTGTAATCGTCCTTACGTTCTGAACGAGATGTCTTAAAGTCAATAATAGATGGAATACCGTTATATTCTGCAATACAGTCTACACGACCGGCAACACGATATTTCTCACTCCAAAGTCCACATTCTTGGGCATATATTTTATTTATACTGCTTTCCAGAGTTGGTTTTAGTTGTGAGAACAAACACCAAGGCAGAAAGTCTCTACCTTCTTGTGTTACTTCAATGTTGTTTAGAAAATCTTCACACATATGGTGAACAGCTGTTCCACGAGATGCAGCAGTTCGCATAATGTGATTGGCAACATCATTACCTACACGATTACGCCACTCTTGCAATCCCTTTTGTTTTTCTTTACGAACACCCAATACGGTTGTAATGGATGGATACAGTCCAGTAGGTGTTACATAGAAACGCTTACGGTTGACTGTTTTAGTAGATACCTCTGGGATATCTACTGGTACATGATTAAACATAATATAGTCCTCTTAGTTATTAAACTTTTTTACCACCACGGCGCCACACTTCTGCAGCTGGAACACGAATCATTCTTTTATTCGTTTCGTTCTTATTTGGGTTTGGAATAGTCAACATGACATTCTTACCCCTTAAAAATGCAGCGAGTTGATTATTCACTCTATCACTACTTTGCATATAGTCTCTACGCAATGCCTTTGTAGTTGCTCTTGCAACACATCTACGTTCACCTTTAGAGGTTTGTGTAGAACGCTGTTTTTTCTTACCCATTTTCTTGTTCTTTCTTAATCTTACTGATAAGGTATTCTTTCACCATACCAGAGCGAACAATGTCGCCCAATGTAAATTCAATATTTGAGAATGACTGCATACCTCTAAGAATACTCATAAAGTGTTTGATGCCTTCTTTCTCTGAATGTTTCTGCAAATCAGATTGGAAGAAGTCGCCACAGAACATAATCTTTGAATCCATGCCAACACGAGTAATGATTGTATCAAGTTCATGGAAGTTTAGATTTTGAGCCTCATCCACAATGATAATTGCATTGTCCAATGTGATACCACGCAAGAATGAAGTTGTAAGGAACATCAACGAACCTTGATTCTTTAGTCTGTCGTATAGAATATTAAACGCCTGTTCATTAGGTTGTTCAAACATAAACTTTACCATGTTCTGATAAGGAACTTGGAATAGTGCTGTTTTATCTTCTTCATCGCCTGGCAAGAAACCAATTTCACGAGTTGGAACTGCACTACGAACAATATAAACACAATCGTATTTTGATTCGTTTCTCAATACTTCTTGCAGTGCAAGATACAGTGTAATAAAAGTTTTACCAGTACCAGCAGCACCATACAAGAAAAGGTTCTTTCCAGCCTTGTAATCAGCAAATGCTTTCTTTTGATTTTCTGTTACTGCACTAACAGAAACCATATTATCAATGCGAATATCTTTTGCCTTTGCCATTATTGTTTACTCCATTTTTTTCGATGCTTTGCAACTACAGCATCAGTCTTTGCTTGTTTAATAGTTTTCTTACCATACCTATCTGCGAGTGGACTGTTGGGATGTGCCTCTGCGGCTTTGGCGAATACTTCATCTAAACCACCACCTGGCTTTACACCACCACTACCCAATCCACCAACAATTGCTGGTGCAGTAATAACTCTTTCTAAACTAGGATTATCTTCTTTGAACTTATCTAGTTCTTTCCAACTCATGTGATGAGTTTCAATTTCACCAGTGTTCACATTCCTAAAATCATAATTTGGCATATACTATTTTTCTTCCATAATACGTTTGCGATGTTCTTCCCACTTCTCTTCTTCATATGGAGTCAGTGGTTCTATAGAAGTAGCATCTCTTAGTCTATTTAGTACACCATAGTAAGAGCTAGTTAGTTCTTTCAAATCGTGTTTTAGTGCTTCGTTTTCTGCCGTCAAATTTGCAACCTTTGCCCTAAGTTCAGGCAGTTCGTAATCCCATTTGTTCATACCAATTTGGTGCTCCTCTTTTAGTCCATTTTGCCAAATGTTGCTTATACTTTATATAGTAGTTTCGATAAGCCATAACTGAACATTCGTGTTTTACATCATCAGGCATTGCTGGAGTTGGTTGTGTGAATTCCCCTTCTGGAATATTCATAGGAGGCAGTGCAAGTGCCTCATGTAACTTACGATAACTCTCATGTGGTACATCTTTGTTGTAACGATACATAAACTCATCGTTTAGATGTGTCCACAATTCATAGAGGTATTCATAGTTCGCTCTTGATTGTCGAACCCAAATACCACTAGGATGATTTACATGAGAGGCCTTGTATAGAACTTGTTCAAGATTAGAATTCAGTTTCCATCGTTTAATCTTGCGTCCATTTGCAGTCTTACCATAATACTCTTCACCATCCAACACACGATGTGCAGTAGACATAAGTTGAGCATATTCAATAATCATTTTACTTGCATGACTATCAACGTGCATCTTTGCACACTCATCGACATAGTTACTCAAATAAAATATGTTCATCGTTCCCACCTATAAAAGATATGATCTTCAATTTCGATAGTTTTAGTTTTCGTCTTTGCCCAGGCTGGTTCTACATAATCTGCATGATAATGTGTTGCACCATCTGTTACATCCAATAGTGTTATTGTACCATCAACTAGTCCAGATGTAAAGAGAAAAATATCATCAAATGTTTCCATATCATTAATACGATCTGATTTACCATCACAATACCAACTGAACTGGCATCTGTGTTTAATAGGAATCATAACCGTCTGATCCTTCCAACTTGGCCTTGATGGGCCTTCTTTGACAACCTCACAAACTGTATTAGGAAAACGTGGATCTGATACACGATTGAGTGTTACAGACATGACTGCCATCTGTCCAACTTTGGGTTGATTTCGTGCCTCGTGATATACATTCTCTGCGAGACAGTATGCCTCATCAGCCAGAAAGGAATTAACAGAACTATCTGTCACTCCCTGTACTGGTGATGTTGCAACTATTAACGAAAAAATCAGTTCATTCAACATTATTGTGTAAGTACCTTCATGTTGTTTTCTGATTCGATGGCATCACTTTCTTTCTGTTCTGTAACAGAATTATCAAGTTCTTCCCATGCTTTGGTAGAGCGTATCTTCGACAAGAGCATTCTATCCTTACGCAGGCGATTCAAGATAATCTTGTTTGCCTCTTTATCAGAATACTCCAGCAAAACATAAGCACGATATTTAGGGCCATTAGAAACAATCTCTGTCTCTGACACCTTGTATCCAGCAACATCAACATCTGCAATGATGTTCTTTGTTGCCCGTTCTACTTCTGATAGAACTGAACTACCAATTTCCTCATTACCAATCTTTGCAACGAAAGATTTGGTCTGAGAACGAACACGACCATTAATTCGGTCAGCAAGTGTAGTCTTTGCATTCAATACTGCAAGATCAATAGACAACTGTAAATCTGATGTTGCCGCTGTTCCTGTAGAATAGATTGCAGTTTCGCTCTCTGGCATCTTCTTGAACCAATCAGGCATAACCTCAATCTGTTCATTCACTACCTTAGATTTGTAGACATATGTACTCGTATCTACAATAGAGTTTGGTGGAACTGTCATTGCAGTCTCCACTACCTTATTGGAACTACAAGCACCAAGCATTGCAACAGCTCCAAGTAACATGACTTTTTTCATAATTAAACCCCTTCCAGTAAGTCTACTAAGTCATCACGAATGCCAGACTCTACAAATATATCAGAGAGTACTGACCCTATCTGTGGGTAATATGTTATCAAAACAATACCCAACACAATTCCAATTATAATTTTACCCATTAGTAACAGTCCGTTCCACCAGTTCTCCAATTTGAGTAGCACTTACCTGGCTCTTTGTATCCGTTAAATCCAATCGTAAATCCTCCGATTGAAATTGTATTTCCATTTGGTATATACTGTACCACACTATTGGGTGTGCTGTCAACAACTTCTGAAGAAATAATTCTTTCAGTTACTACTGGTTCGCCAGTAATTACTACTGGACTCTCAGTAATGTTTACTTCTGGTTGTGGAGCAGCAACGTGTACTGGCATCTCATCTTTAGTCGAACAATTCATATTTGTCTTTGCAGTTAGAACCTCTGGTGACACTTCTGAAATAATAGACTTCTTAGCATTTACTGTGGCGTTATCACAAGCATCGTTTTCAGTCATATCAGGCCCAAAGATGTAATCACCCTCAGCAGGGTAGGTCTGTCCATTAATAGTAACATCCATAGACATTACACACTTACGAGTATTTTCAACGTAAGGAAACACATCACGCTTGACGTTTTCTGTCTTTTCGATTTGATGTGTCCAATTCGTTTGAATGTCCTTCACATAATCACATGGCGTATCTGCAACTGCATAGTTACAACTTGCAAGTCCTAGTACGCCAAATGTTCCAATAACAAATTTATTTACCATTTAACCAATCTCCTAACACCTCAACTGGGCATCTATCTTGATATTTGCACATTTGATATATTTGAGTGGAAGTTTCTATTGCACTACATCCACTCAATGTTATTATAACAACTACACTAAAAAGGAATCGTGTCATCTGTCATCTCAAAACCAACTAGATTCTGTGATACAGATTTGTTCCAATCCCAAGTAGCACCCATCTTTCCTTCGATTTCATCAATCACCTCACTGGCGTATGAACCGAATGACCATCCAAACTCTTCAATTGCCTTTTCGATGATTACCTTTGGTGTTTCAAGTGCTTCACCATCACTAGAATAGAAGTCATAAACAAAATCTTCTACATCCATCATCATACTTTTCACTGCACCCATTATATACTCCTCTGTTCAAAAAGGGTTTCCACTAAATTCTCTACCATTTCATCAATGATAGTATTTCCAGAAATTCCAGCCTTATCGACTGCATTCTGAAATTCACTAATAGTCATTGATTCTACCTCATCAAGAATAGACTCTTTGACTTGTTCATTCACTAGGTTACTCATACTGGTTCTCCGTCAAGTGTTTTAAATCCCATTGGAGCGACTACATACTTTTCAGTACCAACCAACATCTGATCACCGACTGAAGTAGACCTCAAACCGTATCCACTAGAGATATCACCCATGACTGTCACATCATCGTTACCATCTTCTGGCATCTTCAATGACCAACTATCAAAAATGTTTTGTGTCCAACGATATGCATACTCAAGTTTCTCACTTAAAGTCATATCCTCTTTCACGTTTACAAACGCAACGGTTGATGGTGAACCCTCAAACGCTGTGTGAATAACTGCAACTTGTTCCATATTCTCTCTCCTTATATAGCCATCTTTTGTGCAATGTAACCAAAGAAGTGCATTACATCACCATTCTTAAAATCAATCTCAACCAATCTGTTTTTTGTCATCTCTTGAGTTTTGGGATGAAACGCCTTGATTTGTTCAATAACTGCTTCCAAGGGAATTATATTCATTCCATAAACAGGGCCATTGTATTCAAAGGTATGATCCAAATCCAAACCCTTTTCTTCAACCAAAGTATCGATCCATTTTTCAAACTTCATAACTAACCTCTTTCTCTATTGTCTTTATAATATACCATAGTTATCATAACAAGTCAAGTACTTTTATAATATTTTTTGTATATTTCTGCTATTTTATTTAGCTCTGGATGTTTATGTATCCACTGGCCAGTAGAAGGGTCGAATTCTGTCTTGAAGAAATTATCCATCTTTTCATTGCCTGTGGTTTCATTCACCTTTATTTCTTTACAAAGACTGTCAAAGTCTGCATCACTCATAATCGAATCATCTTCCATTTCGTATGCATATGCAGCGACTGATAATTTAATTCTATTTCTTATTTCTTGATTAATCATTAGAAACCTTTTTCACTTCTACTTTTCCATTGTGTATTTTCTGTAATCTTTCAAGTTCTGAAATTACATTTTCATCATCTAACCAATATTCAACTTCTCCATCTGGATAAGTAACTTCTAAATAAACTTCTTTCATATTTTTCTCCATTACAAAATATCTGCATCCCAAACTAACTGAGCAAGCTTATCTTGCATCTTATATGCTTCCTTTTCCCAAGGCAAATCATAGTAGTTAGTTCCTTCTGGAATCACTTTCTTTTTCCATTTTACACCATAACAATCCATCTCATTTCTGGCATACTGTTTTACATGAACCATTTCATGGCAAACTGTAGTGACAAAATCTTTAAGGGAAAGGTTATTTGCAACATCAATTGTGAACTCACGATTTGTATCTTCTTGCATACACCAACCAACTGCATCACCAGTTAGTTTCTTGATGTTCACAGTAATCTCTAATGTCCTCATGCGAGGCATAAGAGTTTTAATCATTTGTAGAACAACAGTTTCAGCAACATCTCTTTGAAACTTCTTACCACCGTTGACTTCAATATAATTCATAAGAATCACTCCTCACTTTCTATAGCTAGTATACCATGTTCTCACAACAAGTCAAGAGAAAAATACAAAAAAAAGTCCTTGAGAATCAAGGACTTATGAAATAATTTAAGTATGATGAGGGGCAACCGAGAGAGAGAGTTGAGAGAGAAAGGTGTCACCCCTCATCATTGTTTTATAGTAACACTAAGTTACTGGAAAGTCAAGAGTTTTTGGCAAGTTTATGTGCCGATGAAGTAGTTTCCACTACTCTACGAGTCCACCCCCTTCCGAATGTTTCAAAGGTTGATAGTTTCTCGTAGTACTCTTGACGATTTGATTGATAGGTATCAATCGTTGCAGCAAGTCCTTCAACTTGTACATATGCTTCAAGTGCTTTGAGAGTGTTTGGGCCAATGCCACCATCGACAGTTGTGCCGATCATACTCTGTAGATATTTTGCCGCCCTGCCAGTTCCAGCATTAACGCCAAAATCGAAAACACAAAGGTCAAGTCCAGAAGGCAAGTCATCGCCCTTTACTCTATCCCAATATGATTTCTTATAAATGGGGGCAACATCTTCAACCGTTAGGTCTTTCATATCTTTGGTGCCACCATGTTCTTCCCATACCCTTTTGGTAACGCCAAGATTAGTCTCGCCGCCAGGGTCTTTTGGATGATTCACATAACCACCTTCGTGGTGCAAAATCATTTCCAAACAATGGTCATAGTTTTTTTTCATATTAGCTCCTAGTAAAATTATCGTTCCAACCGAACGCTTCTTTGACTACCTCTTTCGATAGTCCTTTGTACACTTGATGCAGTTTCTTATCTTTGGCGTCAATAAGAAGTTGTGCCTCTGTGGTATGTAGTCCTTCTAACATTTGAATAAACATATTCTCACGTTTGAACTGTGGTAGAGTAGTATCTCCACCCTTTATAAAACGATAAAGTTTTCTTGCTTCCTTACGAAGCATCGTATGTTCTGTACCCTCTTCTGATTCATTAGCTTTAAATGGAACTTCCCCTTCTGGAATCAACCATTCAAGATTAGGATCAAAAGATGATTTGATAACCATACGAAGCGGTTCGCAATCGTATTGTTTAAGAAGTTCAATCTTTTTTTCTTTAGTCTTTGCGTTATGTACTTTCTTTAGAACCTCAGAAAGTAGAGGTGTATATGTGTCTGGCATATTAAAAATCTCCAATGTCATTCATAAGATTTTTCAATCTCTTTTGTATAAAATAATTTAGTAGCTTTGATCTATCACCTTTTGGTGGTTGTTCAAATTGTTCTAGAATTTCCACCTTCAAGTCACTTGGAATACAATCCAAATCAATCAATGTTTTGTTACGCTGATAATTTCTCATCATTTCCTCTGTGCAAAAATCTTCTGGATTTTGATCAACCCAGTTTTCAATTTTCTTTTTTGCAAGAGGCTTCTGTCGTAACTCATCTACAAATGTATTGTCGTTTGATAGGAAGTTTGGAATACCATCACTCCTGTCACCCTTCAATATATGTTCTTTAATATATAGGTGAGGGTCAATTCCATTTACAAACTTCTTGAGAACAGGCGAATATTGTTTTACAAAGTTGTGTTTTTGCAACTGAATAAAATCTTTATCACCAGACAATACCAGAACCTTTTCATATGCAGATGGTGTTTTAGAAACATAATCTACAACAGTAGCAATACAATCGTCTGCCTCTGCACCGTCTACTTCTAGAACTTTATATGGAAATGTATCTCGTATCTCATCACGAATAGCATTGAGAGTTTCAAAGATTAGATTCCAATCAAGGCCAGAGTTTTCTCTGTCCTTCTTACGATTAGATTTATAGTTGGGGAAGTATTCCCTTCTCCAATATCTTTTGCTGTCATAACAAAGAACTAATTCGCCATATTCTTCTGAAAACCTAGAACGATACATTCTAAGAGAATTCAAAACCATATGACGAACCATGTCTCCATCGACATCGTTTTGTCTTTTAGAACCAATTTGCATCATCAGATTGCTGATGGTAACTTGGTTCATATCAACCAATATCATAGTTTTTCACCTTATTTTTCATAGTATTATATATTACCCTAAAATAGAACGATTGTCAATAGATTTATCTTTTACGTTGTGCCTTTATGCAAACCACTTGTTTGTTTGGTTTGCCTTTATCAATTCTTTCTAGTTTTCGTTGGCACTCATTAATACTGTAATATTTACCAATAACTTCTGATTCAACTATTGGAGTTGAACTATAACCCCAAACTAATTGCACTGCTACTAATATCCACATATTACATCCTTAAAATGGTGCTGGTTGAGAGGCTCGAACTCCCGGCCTGATGATTACAAATCAACTGCTCTACCAACTGAGCTAAACCAGCGTTATTCTTTTTCTTCGTCATCCATACCAACAAAATCAGCGAGGGCATCAATATCAAATGTAGTATACAAACCCTCTTCATCATCTTCGTCAGTAGTTACAAACATCGCTACAAGTTCTTGCATAGGATGTTTCAAACCCAAGCCTCTATAGATAAGAGACTTTACTAATTCAATTGTAAAACCAACATCACGAATAAAATCTTTATCGGATGTATCAATGCCATTTTCACCAAGATTGTGAATCAAATTCACAACTAATCCTTCAGTCAAATGATCAGCAAACTTTAAGTCATCATGCATTGCAAGTGCAACATTATCAACTTTAATGTCTGGTTCTGGCTTTCCTTTTAGGGGAAACTGCACAACATTGTTTTTTGGAATATTATCATTCATCTGCCATTTCCCTTGTCCACTCACATCCAAGGTCTGGATAGTAAGTTCCTATGTTTCTTTTTGGTGTGCCGTCTGGGTTGTATGCCATCACTAAACAGACATTCCTTACCTTATGTTGTTGGTGTTCACCATAGAACATATCACAGTAAACCCCATCCCTTAGATATCGTTGTAGGTTACGAATATACCCCTCATGTGAAGCAGCACGAGCGATTGCACCCTTTACATTTCTGCGAACATCACTCTTTGCAATAGACAAAAATTCCTTCTGTGTCTTAATCCATCGCTGAACATTCTTCATCGACATAGGATCATCCTCTGGCTTTGAGACTACAGATGGATGGATGTTTGTATATTTTGGTGGGTTTTCTTTTGCACGTTTTTCTCGTGCCTTTGCAAGACGTTCTGCCGCAGCTGCCTTTTGTTCAGGCGTCATTGGTTTACGTCTTTTGCGTGGTTTAGGCAGGGTTGAGTCAGTCTCCACTTTAGCACGGCGTGCCATTATATCACCTCTTATTAATAACCTAGTTCTTCAAATCGCTTTTGCATTTTGCGTTTGTATCTACGAGTTGCAGCGGCCTTGGCCTTTCTGCGTTTTGTTCCTCTACTTTCGTAGTATGTTCTTTCTCGTAGTTCTTGAAAGAAACCATCTCTGATAAGTCTCTTTTTCAAAACACGCATTGCACCATTAACGTCACCGTTACGAACTATAACAGTAGTACCGCCTAATGGTTTATCGTTCTTTTTTCCTCTATTCATTATTTCCTCATAGTTAGTTGGCCTGCCCTGTAGGACTCGAACCTACGACCTACAGCTTAGAAGGCTGTTGCTCTGATCCAGCTGAGCTAAGGGCAGATTCGCTCAACTATTACTTTTGAAATCTGAGTTTATACTGTCTACCATTGTGATAGAAAGTTACCACACTGTGAGAGTATACCTCTATGACTTCCTCATTATAACGAGTTTGAACATTACATACTCGTCTTGTTCCACCAGTGGCATTAGAATTATTGTGTCCAATAATACCACCAAGTAATGCACCAACAGCACCGCCATTGTCTACATTCTTAGTTACATTGTTACCAATGATACCACCGATAATTGCACCCTTTAATGCATCACCAGTTTTATCACCACCATATGATTGGTTGGTGCAAACCTCAACATTATAGGGAACTCTGTTCACAACTGTCTTGTTAAAATCTTGCACCGATTCTGCCATTGCAGATGTAGAAGCAAGAACCATTCCAATTGTCATTAAAGTTTTTTTCATTTTTTACTCCGTTATTTCCATTACAAATTCACCAGTTCCAAAAAGTTCATAACCACCCTTTGGTGCTTTGGTTATTTTCACATATGTATCCATTGCTTCAAACAACGCTTTTGCCGCAACAATGGCCTCTTCAATTGTATCGTAAATCAAAACATACCAAACCTTTCTCCGAATCACTCACATTACTTCTTATATTACCAAACTTTCTCATATTTGTCAAGAGGTAAAATTTCTTTTTCGCCAGTTTTTTTATCAACTGCAACCTTTATCATATTGTTCTTTTCGAGCATATTCAATGTGTGCTCGATAATATCCTCAACCTTTTCTTTCTTACCAACCCACTTGCCGACATAAAAGAATGCCGCAAGAAAGGATGTTGCTAAGATGGCGTGTTCGATTCCTGTCATTTATCGCTCCAATATAACGTAGTCGCCAAAGTATTTATCGAACACTGAAATTAAGTTTTCATAGTCACCAGTTGTCATTTCCTCAACAATACTGGCGCCATCGAAACCTAACTGTTTCGCAAAACTAGTTGCACGAGCTATTAGAGAAAAAGCATTTCCCTCTGGGCCAGTTAAGTCGATGACAATCTCACTAGGCAATTGCTTTTGACGAATCATCTGCAAACTCCTTTTCAAACTCTTCCACAATTTTCTCCTTCTCTTCTATCAAACGAGTAAGAGAGTTGAGCGCCATATGCTTCTCATCTGAAGCACCTTCACACAATGCTACAATAGCATTTTTCAAAACATCAATATCACGAATCACATCATTCATTTTAAGCGGCCTCCAACCATTCTTTATAAGTTACAATATTTTCCAACTTCTTCACAAGTTCCCTACCATAATCTGTAAACAGAATATTGTAGTCATAAACCCAACTTTCCACATCTTGTATGTGATAGAACTCTTGTCCAGCAGTCAACCAACGTAGTGCAGTTTCTTCATCACCAGCACCCAAGTCAATTGTTTTCTGAACAAGTTCTTTGAACTCTTCTACTTGTTCAGCATAGAACTTCTGTTCCCTCTCATACTCTTCATTAGCGACTTTGCAGAGATGTTCATACTCATCTTTGAGTTCTTCATCAGTCATGTTGTCAAAGTCATAATGGCGACCTTTAACACCATATGCCGACTTGTGCATCTCGTACACATCTTGTTCCAGCATATAACGATCGTACTCAGCAGGAGTCGTAATACCATACTCTTTCCAGTGTTCTGGATCAGTGGTAATCATACCAGCCCAACTGCCAGGATTTGCATCAATCCATTCTTGGGTTTTGGCATTGATACCCTCAATATGTGCAATCAAATCTTTCATAACGAATCACTCCTCATCTTTCTATTACATAGTACCATTGTTTTCACAACAAGTCAAGAACTTTTTTCAACTTTATTCAACTCGATCATGGATAGGAACAGCACCATAAAAGTGAACACCTAACATCTCTTCGATTTTAGCATCAAACCGTGAATCAGCAGTTGCGGCATAGTTACCACCCATCATAGTCTGTTTACCCTCTACTTCCTCTGGAATCACTTTCACAGAAGAACCGAAACCGAAAGTCTGTTTTACCAGTTTTGCGGCAGGGTAATCTTCACATGGCTCGAAAGGCCCATCCACGTTTGTCAAACAAAGTCCTTTGATGTTCCGAGCAGAAACACCACCATTTGTGCAATCATACTTGCCGTTCTTATATACGTCTACTAACAATCCCATAATATTCTCCTAACTAATGTTCCACTTAACTTCAAGTTTACCTTTTTTCAGGCAGTCGGCAAGATACTCCATGTATCCAATCGCCATTCTCTTCTCATCAGAAGCACCCTCTGTGAGATTGATGACAGCACTTTCAAGATTCTCAATCATTGACTTCTCTGCCTCACCAAAGTTCATCACGAACTGGCCTTCTGAATCTTCTACAAACAATTTCTTGTCCTTCCAATCTTGATAAAAATAACCCATTAGTTTGCACTCCATATTACATCATTATCTTCAAGGATAATATCCCTTACTTTCTCTCTGTCAACACTGTCAGCACAGAAATCCATTCCAACATTTGCAACGTGTTTCTGGACAGCCTTGATAACCATCATGTCTGTCATTCCAATGATAGGATAGATACCAGACTTTTCATTGTAGAAATCGTCAACATAGGCAACGAACTCACACATCATATTTGTAACTTTTTCAATATTCATCATCATTCTCCCTTAGTGAGTCTTTGTCATTTCGATTAACTTGATACCTTGTTCCATCAGAATTCTAGCATCGTCATCATCTTCAAAACCATACTCAGTAGCAAAGTCCATGCTGCTGGTGGTGTAGATTGTGTCGTTAACGATGTCGATACCGTAGGTATCCATCACATATTTGAAAGTCTTTGCAGTCTGGATATTTCCAGCAACCAAGTTTCCGGCACCCAAGAAAATCTCAAGGCCACCGTTGTTCGCACCGATAAAAACTGTTTTGTCTGTCATTTGAAGTCCTCTCTTTCAACTCATCTTACTTAATTAATATACCTTGTTATCATAACAAAGTCAAGAGAAAAATAGCAAAAAGACGAAAAAAAACCCCTGTAAAAACAGGGGCTTATCATTTTTTTTAAAATATTTTTATTTTGGATGAAGATATATTCCCAAAAATAGGGTTATTTCTCCGAATCGGTGTTAGGTGATTCGCTTATGCAATTACTGGTAGGGTTGTAACAACTCCTACAGCACCCAACACTACGAGAAGAGTTAAAATTCCAGATGTTATTTGCATAAAGTCTTTAATTTTATTCTTCATCTTTATCTTCCTTCAACATTAAATATTTTGCTTCCTCATAGTATCCCATACTGGAAAGATGAGATGCAGCTCTTGCTCTTCCAGCACTCTCGCCGAAAGCGATTACGGCAACGAATGCTATTTGTGTCATCTTTGCAATCCAATCGCAGATTTCACAAGTTTGTTTGTATGTATGATTTAGTACTAGTCCTATAGACATTATGTCTTTCTCCTTTTGTGTGTGATGTATTCATAATAAGATAGAACATCTTCGTCATTAAGATGTCTTGTGTCTTGGGCGTATTCTGTTCTAATATAACGAATAATATCGGTTGAGTTTTGTTTGCTACGGAACAATTTTGCTATCCATTTTGACATTTTATTTCATTCCTCTAAAACGGTAAAAGGGATGCAAAACGGCATCCCTAGTTAGTTTGGTCTTTGGGGTTGAGGTTCACTCAAGTATTGAGCTTCCTCATCTGTGTAAGGCCACATTATTGAATCTCCTTTGGGGGGTTTCGTATTTATTTATAAAACTATGTCAGTAATATTGACGTTTCATTGAGGTTTGTTTGTCAAAACAGCCGTGACAATTTCGCACAAGTCCACTTTGGTTGTGCTTCCATCCAATCAAATAATTTTGTGTATTCGTCTTTCTTTTCTTTACACTCATCAATGAAGTTTGGAATTTTATCATGCAATAGTTTTCCATCAGCACAAGGAATATCCACACCAGCAGTTTCAAACAATCCTTCGTTCTTCCAAGTGTTACCAGATAGAACTGTAGATGGACAACGTGCCTTGCAAGCTGCATACAGTTCGTGGTGTCTACCAGTTACGAACCAATCAGTGTTTCTAAGAGTGTTCACACATTCATTCCATTCTGTTTTGAAGATATCCAGAACAGGAATGTTTTCTGGTCTGTAATCTTGTTGCATAAAGAATTTGCCTATCACCAAATCTTTGTGTTCAAAGTTTTGTGTTGGTACATCGACAAAGTAAGACAAGTCTAAATGTAAATCTACCTTACGGCCAATAGTCTCATACATTGCATATTGAGATTTTACTTCACGAACAGAAATGTATGTATCAGATAATACGTCCTTAATTTCATCATTAATAGTCATAGACTGCCATACTGTATTAATTAGTGCAGTCTTTTTACCTAGTGTCTTTGCATTTCTTAGGATTGCAAGTAACTGTTGAGCTGTGGAAGCGTCATGGTGCATTGTTCCTTCACCATTGACAAGAATCATATCTGCTTCAATAAATTGCATTTCTACATTAGGAAGCAAGTCTCTGTTACCAGTAATAGAATTTAGGATTGTATGCCCATTGTCAATCAAGTCTTTATGTAAGTACTCCATCACTTTGGCACAACCATGATGGTAGTTTCTTGTATCATTAAATATCAGTATCTTCATTATATAATTTCAAACCTTCTTGCAATACTTTAGAACTTCCCACTCTGACATTGATAATGCCATTATAGTAATCGTCACTTAAAAGAACTTCTCTATCAAATTGTTCTTTTGCTTCTAGGTAACTTAACATTCCTTTACTTTGACAGTAATGTAATATCTCTCTAGTAAAGTTTTCTTCACCTAGTTCTTCAACATCAGCATTCAAATGGTCGGATGAACCCCAATAGGTTCTCCAATCACTTTCTTTTGTTGAACGTCTTTTATTCTTTTTACCTTTTAGGGGAGGCCTTGTTACCTTGAACCTTGCCAGTTTCTTACCAATGTATTTTTTATTATTGGTTAGATTCGTTATGATATAGACGAACCCCTCACAGTCCTCTGGAAGTTCGTCTACTGGATTTCCTTTGTATGTCCACATTACCATTCATCTTCATCAAAATCCTCAATCTCGTCTTGCTCTTCAGTATTTAGTTCGTCCGAGCAGAACGGGCAATGTTTGACAGAATAGTAGTGTTCTTCCATGTTATGTTGGATTCTAAAAACAGCATCACATGATTCACATAAGATTTCTTTTTTACTCATAAGCCTCTCTATGCGGCTTCATAAACGTCATCCCACTTACCACTTAAACCAGCAACCTCATATTCGGTTACTCTGTTCTCAAAGAAGTTAGTATGGTCTGCGCCATTCAGCACCCACTCCAACCAAGGTAGTGGATTATCTTTTACTTTGTAATTACCCTTCAACCCCAATTGAAGAAGGCGTCTATCAGTTATATATCGAATATATTGTTTGACTTCTTTACTATCTAGTCCTTCAATATCTCCAAGTTTGTACGCCAAGTCAACAAAGTTATCTTCCAGTTTGACTGACTGTCTAGCCATTTCATAAATCATACCTTTAAACTCATCATCAATGATACGAGGATGTTCTGCACAATATGCCTTGAAAAGTTTTGATACACCTTCAACGTGGATTGATTCATCACGAATACTCCACTCAACAACTTTACCCATACCTTTCATCTTACCAAAACGCTGGAAGTTAAGAAGCATTACGAATGATGCAAATAGAGCAACACCTTCATTGAATACTGACTTTGCAAGTGATAGGCCTAGGCCACGAACTGTGTTAGGATCACTATCCATCATAAATTCAATCTTATCTGCCATCTCTTGATATTCTAAGAATGCATGATATTCTGCATCAGATAAACCTAGTGTTTCGTTGAGGAGCGCATACGCTCTTTGGTGGATACCTTCTCTCGTTGCAAACGAACCCAACATATTACGAACTTCATTATTTTTGAACTTAGGTATAAACTGATCATAATAGTTCTGTCCTACTGCAACATCTG
>Ga0255768_10000597_pt1 | contig 37311 bp, 32 predicted proteins | sample 071ome_33_FD_179983 | JGI IMG/M metagenome (GOLD analysis project Ga0255768, IMG submission 179983) | Coastal salt marsh microbial communities from the Groves Creek Marsh, Skidaway Island, Georgia - 071412AT metaG (version 2) | ecosystem: Environmental > Aquatic > Marine > Intertidal zone >... | reverse complement strand
ATTGCCATTCTGACTAAGAAAAAGCATTCCAAAAACATTAAAAGATTTAAGAAATGGCCCTATTTGAACACTTTTTGAATCTAAATTTGGGCGTTTTTGAACTGTTGAACTTTGTCAGCAGCCTGAGGCCTCCTTTTGGAGGCCTTTTTTGTTTCCATAAGATCTCTCATCACACTAAACCGCCTCTTGCTGAGTGGAACTAACCATCTATATTTAGTCAAAGTAGATTAAGGAACCTCAAGATCGGTCGATAACTAATATTCGTTCCCGAACCTCATTCGCTTTCTCTAAGTCTCAAAGAAGAGTCACTGCATGAACCTACAAAGTCTGCCAATCAAAACAAGATTATCATTGTGCTTTGCCATCATTCTGGCTTTTCTTGTCATCATTTCCTGTCTGGCCTTCGTTGGCATTAATAAACAGGCAAAAGCATCCAAAGACTTTGTTGAGCACGATGTATCTCAGGTTCTGCTCGTCAGCGAAATTACCATTGAAGCGGAAGCGGCGGCACTGAACTTACTCGAAATCCTATCCAATAAAGATCGCAACGCCCGGATTGCCCTTTATAAGGAAATGGATCAACACAACAACCGAGTTAGTGAGTTAGTCAACACCTTACAAGAACAAGATCCGGCCAATATGAATAAGTTAGTGGCCCAAATCGCCAAAGACAGACAAGCCTACAAAAAAGCTTTCTTCGACACAGTCGATCTGGTCGAAATTGATCCAGAGGCCGCTATCAAGCAATTCAATAACCAAACCAAGCCAGCACTGGATCAATTATTAAAAGACATTAATCAGCTGCTAATGACCAAACAACAGCACATGATGATGGAGCAAGAAAAAGCAGAATCCGATAGCCATCAGTTATTAACCTTAATGGCAGTATTATCCGCATTTGCTATCGTACTTGGCCTAGTGTTAGCGACACTCACCAGTAAGAGCATTGTGTCTCCTTTGAACAAAGCAGTATCAGCAGCTCAACGCATTGCCTCCGGAGACTTTAGTCAATCAATAGCCTGCCGACGTAAAGATGAGATTGGCGATTTGTTAAATGCTTTTCATGGCATTACTGAAGGTTTAGGCAGCTTAATTGCATCGATTAAGAACTCTTCCGAAAGTGTTGAAAGTTCAGCTAAACACTTGGAAAAACCGGTACAAGCCGTTGTACGTGCCTCTAATGTTCAAACCGATGCCACCACGCGAATTGATGATGTGATTCATAGCTTTATTGACGACAATGTCCAAGCCGCTACCACTGCGACTGAAGCGAAGCACCAAGCAGAATCAGCACGAGATTTAGCAACGGAAGGCAGCAACCGAATCACTTCTGCGTCTCAGGAATTCGGCAGCATTGCTCAAACCATTAATCGTTCTGCTGAATCGGTCGATGGCCTAAGACAGCAGGCTACGTCAGTTCGAGACATGGTTACCTCGATTAAAGATATTGCAGAACAGACCAATTTGCTTGCACTAAACGCAGCAATCGAAGCCGCTCGAGCGGGAGAACAAGGTCGAGGCTTTGCGGTTGTAGCTGATGAAGTTCGTAATCTTGCCAACCGAACCGCTCAGGCCACCTCGGAAATTAATAACGTCATCGATGCCATTGATGACGCTACCCAAAAAGCCGTTGATCAAATTGGCTCAGGCCGTCAGGAAATGGAAGCCGGCGTGCAATTGATTGAGGACATGGTCGAACCGCTGATGAATCTTAAAAGCGGCGCTCAATCTTCCCTTGAGCAGCTTAAACTATTAACCACGGTGATTGATGAACAAGCGAAGAAAAGTGAACAGATTGGCCGTGATATATCAGAGATTGGTAGTCTGGCTTCTGACAACCGACAAGCTGTCACCGAAGTGTCGTCTTATACCGAAAACTTGAAAGACGTATCAAGCGATCTAGGAAAACAGGTCAGAAAGTTCATTTTGTAGAGAAACAACAAATAATACTTTTATCAATAGGATCAAATAGTTAGCTAAACAGACAAGTATTAAAAGCTAAAAGCAACACTTTGTTTACGTAAAAAGTATTGATTTTCACAATCAACAATTACAGAATGAGAAGCAATTCAACTTATTCTATTGAATAGATTTATCTATTTTTATGCTGATAACAACACAACAAGCGACTGATCAAAACCTTGTTACTTTCTCTAAGCAGCCTCCTGCTGTTTTGTTGTCTCAGCAATCCCCTGTTGCAAAACTCGTTCTCGCGGAAGTCCACGACGAGTAGATTCTTTTTATCTCTTTCGCACAGAGAAGTTTCCAAACATAACCTTCTATTCATTCCTTGTGCGTAAAAGTGAGATATTTTCTGTCGTACATTGACGGTTGGAACTTTCAGTTCTTAACTTTTCTAACAAACCCTCGTAATTACACATGGTGGGAGAATCATAATGGGAGAAGCTACTCCCCTGATCGTAAAAGACATCCACAAAACCTTTAACGATCTGGAAGTACTCAAAGGCATCTCGCTTGAAGCCGAAAAAGGCGATGTAATCTCTATGATTGGTTCTTCCGGTTCCGGAAAAAGTACCTTTCTACGATGCATTAACTTGCTTGAAACACCGACGTCGGGTGACATCATTGTTCACGGTGAGAACATTGATTTCAAAACCACCAAGTCCGGTCTGAGAGTTCCTGCAAATAACAAACAAGTCGAAGCCATGCGCTCACGTCTTTCCATGGTATTCCAGGGCTTTAATCTTTGGTCTCATATGACTGTGATGGAAAACATCATTGAAGCCCCTGTGAATGTCCTGGGCAAATCCAAAAAAGAAGCCACAGAACACGCCAAAGAGCTGCTTGAAAAAGTCGGTATCTACGAACGAAAAGACTACTACCCGTCGCAAATGTCTGGTGGTCAGCAGCAGCGAGCAGCCATTGCCCGAGCGCTGGCGATGGAACCTGAAGTTATGCTGTTCGATGAACCGACCTCTGCGCTGGATCCTGAACTGGTCGGTGAAGTATTAAAAGTGATGCGTGGTTTGGCCGAAGAAGGCCGTACTATGATCGTGGTTACCCACGAAATGGCATTCGCTCGAGATGTATCAAACAAAGTGATCTTCCTGCACCAAGGAAAGATTGAAGAACAAGGTTCTCCACAGAAAGTATTCGAGAACCCGGATTCTGAACGAATGAAGCAATTCCTTGCACCTAAATACTAATGATTGAATATCAGTGCTTGGTAATTGAAGACTAAGAATTAACCCGGAAGGGTAAACAGAACTAACCATAACCATACGAGCGCTAATAACAAGCTCATAAAGTTAGTAACTACTCACTTCAAGGAAATTACAGAGGATAACAAAATGAATAAAATCGTTGCAGCTGTACTAGCATGTGGCATGGCCATTACTGGCAGTGTTGCTATGGCTAAAGAGTATAAAGAACTGCGTTTGGCAGTAGATGTACCGTACGAGCCATTCGAGTTTAAAGCACCTGACGGCACGCTAACCGGTTTTGAAATTGATTTAGGTAATGCTGTTTGTGCTGAAATGCAAGTTAAGTGCGAATGGGTAATTCAAGCGTGGGATGGCATCATTCCTGGTCTTCTAGCTCGTAAATACGATGCTATCTTCTCTTCTATGTCGATCAACGAAGATCGTGCCAAGAAAGTATTGTTCTCTGAACCATACTACAACACACCATCTTCTTGGTTTGGTCCTAAAGCGTCAAAGAGCCTTGACGTTGCAAGCAAAGAAGCCCTTAAAGGCAAGTCTATCGGTGTTCAGCGTGGCACAATCCAAGACAAGTATGTAACGGATAACTTCGGCAGTGTTGCTGATGTAAAACGCTACACAACGTCTGACGACCTAGTACTGGATCTAAAAGGCGGTCGTCTTGATCTTGTATTCCTTGACTACCCAGTAGGCGAAACCACCATCATGAAAGATGATAAGTTCGATTCTATCAGCGACACCATTCAACTAGGTGACGGTGTGGGTGTTGCCATGCGTAAGCGCGATAAAGCGTTGGCTGAGAAATTCAACCAGGCACTTAAAACCGTTAAAGACAACGGTACTTACGACAAGATCATGAAGAAGTATTTCTCTTACAGCATCAAGATGTAAGTAAATACGTTCGTACGGAAGATCTCGTTTACGGGATCTTCCAACTGATCGACCCGATATACCCAAGAAACGAACAATAGCGACATCTTTATGATTGATTTTCATGGCTACGGCCCGTCCATCTTTTCCGGCGCAATTCTCACCATCGAGATTGCATTTTTATCCCTACTGCTTGCCGTAGCTTTGGGATTGCTCGGTGCCATCGCCAAGATATCCAAGAATAAGGTTGCTAATGCTATTGCTACCGTTTACACCACCGTCATCCGAGGCGTCCCTGATCTGGTATTAATGCTTCTGATTTTCTTTGGTGGTCAAATGGCGATGAACAATTTGTCAGACTGGCTATACGAAGCCTATGAAATTGACGTGTTCTTCAATATTAACGAATTTATTGCCGGTGTGGTGACCATTGGATTTATCTTTGGTGCTTACATGGCTGAAACCTTCCGTGGAGCCTTTCAATCCGTCGACAATGGCCAGATTGAAGCGGGTAAAGCCTACGGAATGAATAAGGTACAGATTTTCAAACGCATTATGTTCCCGCAGATGATGCGTCATGCTCTGCCAGGTTTAGGTAACAACTGGATGGTGCTACTGAAAACCACGGCGTTGGTTTCTATTATTGGTTTAGCAGATATGGTTCGACTGGCCTCCGAAGCAGCCAAAGCCGTTCATGAACCCTTCACATTCTTTATCCCTGTCGCTGCCGTTTATTTAGGACTGACCGCCATCTCGGAAATCGTCCTTAAGAAACTGGAAATTCGTTACAGCGCTGGTGTGGTTAAGGGGTAATAGAGATGGAAAGCTTAATCGCACTGATCGACCAAAACGAAATATTTAATGTACAAACCCTACTCCATTACTGGGACGGGTTGGTGATGACTGTACAACTGGTGTTCCTTTCATTGGTTATCGGAGCCCTGTTATCAGTCCCTCTTTCTATTCTTAGAACATCCGATAACCCATGGATCTCGCGACCAATTTGGTTCTATACCTATATATTCAGAGGCACACCATTACTGATCCAGCTGTACATCATTTATTACGGTGTGGTCTTTATTGAAGGCATTCAGGATTCCATGTTCTGGCCTGTGGTGAAAGAAGCCTTCTACCCTTGCCTTCTGGCGTTTGTATTGAACACAGCGGCCTATACGACTGAAATTCTTCGTGGCGCCATTGTCGCTACGCCTAAAGGTGAAATTGAAGCAGCCAAAGCTTATGGCATGTCCTGGTGGAAAATGACCTGTCGTATTGTTCTCCCTAGCGCCTTTCGTCGTGCATTGCCAGCTTATGGCAACGAGGTGATCTTTATGCTGCACGCCAGTGCCATTGCCAGTGTTGTCACTATCGTAGATCTGACCGGTGCCGCTCGAGACATTTATGCACAGCACTACGCACCGTTTGAAGCTTACACCTTTGTGGCCTGTATTTATCTGTGCTTAACCTTCGGCTTGATCTACTTATTCAAATACCTTGAGAAGAAGATGTTGGCCCATTTAAGACCACTGTCTTAAGCATCATCAAACCCTAAACGCCCGCACTACAGACGGGCGTTTCTTTTCATAGAAGCGTTCAGACTTGGGATACCTCAGCTATGGCATTTTTTGCATCCAACCAAGACTTTCTATCAGAAACACTGAATGACCTTCAGCCACCACCCGCTACGAATACAGAGACACTCGATGATGGCGTCATTGTTAATCGCCATGCGTTAGGTATTATCAGTTTTACGCCAATAAATGCCGCTAATTCCCAGCTACTTATTTTTTCCGCTGCTGTCCACGGTAATGAAACCGCACCGATTGAGGTCTGCAATCAGATCGTCAATGACATCTTCGAAGGTAAGGTCGAAGTCACTCGTCCAACCCTATTTATTCTCGGCAATCCGCCCTCAATGCGAATTGGTGAACGTTTTGTGGAAGAAAACCTGAACCGACTGTTTCTAGGTAAGCATTCTGCAAAAGGTAAAGAGCAAAACCTCGAAACCCAACGCGCGGCATTACTGGAAATCGAAGTAGATAACTTCATCAAGGCTCACCCGAATCATCAGGGAATCCTCCATTTTGATCTGCACACGGCCATTCGAGGTTCACACCGCGAAAAGTTCGCGCTCTACCCTTTTGTCCCTGAGCGAACACCGCCCACGCAGTTACTGGCGTTTATGTGCGCTGCTGATGTCCATACGGTGTTGCTGCAAGCAACCCCTGCTGGAACCTTCTCAGCATTAACGTCAGTGAAGTACGGTGCCGAAAGTGTCACCATTGAATTAGGCAGCGTGAAGCCCTTTGGTCAAAATGATCTGACTCGCTATCAAGGCATCCACACATTGTTGGTTCAACTACTCGAAGGACGTGAACACCACATCTCTGAACAAGAAGCTGAGAGTGTTGATCTGTTTGAAGTCTGCCATGAAATAATCAACACCGGTGATAGCTTTGAACTGAATATCGCTGAAGACGTGTGGAACTTCGCTCCGTTCGAGCAAGACAGCCTAATCTGGAAGGATAACGACCAAGAATATCGTGTGACTGAGGCGACTCAATACATCGTCTTTCCCAACAGCAAAGTCCCGAAAGGGCAACGGGCGGGGTTGATGCTTCAAAAAGTCCGTAACCCTTCATAAAAAGTACAATTTAATCCAAAGAACGACCTAGTCAAAAAGAACGACCTCATAAACAGAACAGCCTTATCCACTGGTTGAACAGACGAACTCGGCGCCTTGTGCTATACATTTCTATTATCACAAGGAAAATCATTTATATGGACAGTCGCTTTGTTCGAAGAGATTTCATTCGAGCCGCACTTATGGGCAGCGGTTATGTTGCTCTGGGGTCGGCAAATATTCTTGCGCCTCTTGTACATGCCTTTGGCAATATCCCTGAAGAATTACCACCCGGTCAGTCCATTTATGACATGAACGGCGAAGTTTATGTCGACGGCCAATTAGCCGATAAATCGACATTCATTACCGCGCAATCTCTTGTCGAAACAGGCAGTAACAGCTTCGTGATTTTTGCGGTGGGTAAAGATGCTCATATTTTAAGAGAAAACAGCCAGTTGCAATTGGAAGGCGAACAACAAATTATTGAAACCGGTCTTCGTCTGGTCACTGGTAAACTCTTGTCTGTCTTTGGAAAACGTCCCGAAGGCGAAAGCCATACAGTAAAAACGTCCACGGCCACCATCGGTATTCGAGGCACCGGGGTATATACCGAATCTGAACCCGACGTCAGCTACGTCTGTACCTGTTATGGACACGTAAACATCGCAGCGATCAACGATCAACAAAGCGTGGAAAACATTATTTCCAAGCACCATGACGCACCAAGATACATCCTTGCTGATGGAAATGCCGGTAAATTAATTACAGACGCACCGTTCAAAAATCATACGGACGAAGAATTAATGCTGATCGAGGCAATCACGGGTCGTGCTCCACCTTTCTCGTCAGTCATGGGTTACAGTTCTCCTCGTCGCGGTTACTAATGAACACAACGCCAAAGGCGAGCAATAAAATTGTTCAAAGCCTTATCTCAAAGCGTATCTTCAGGATCTTTTTCAGTTTATTGATCCTGATGATGTTTCTATTTCATGCGTCTGGTCGACTGGAGTTGAGCCTGCTGGATGCACTGGAACGTTTCACCTACGATGTCAAACTGAGCAGCTCTGCCCCCTACTCTCAAGATGAACGCATCGTTATTGTGGATCTCGATGAACACAGCCTTCAGTCTGTTGGGCAATGGCCGTGGAATCGTGACGTTCTGGCCTTAATGATCGAGCAATTATTTGCCCTTCATCAGGTGAAAAGCGTCAGCTTTGATATGGTCTTTGCCGAGCCCAGTAAATCCGATGGTCTGGAATTACTGAATCAGGTGAAAGGCTATTTACCTAGCCAGGTTGAACAGCGCTGGAAAGATAAACTGAATTTCGACCAGCATTTCGGTAATGCATTGAACAACAATGAAGTCATTCTTGGTTTTGTGTTTAATCAATCCCAAGCCGAACCTATTAATACATTAACTAATCCTAGTACTCGCCTATCGCCTTCGATTCGAAAGAAGGTTCAGCTGAGCGAGCCACAATCCTTTACCGCTAACCTACCTGTGTTAGAAGCCAACAGTCCAATCTCCGGTTTCTTTGATAACCCCATTGTGGATAGCGATGGTATCTATCGAAAAGTACCTTTAGTTCAACAATATGGCGGCGGAGTTTATCCATCCCTGGCATTGGCAACCGTCATAGCCAATCAAGATTATCCAAAACTACTGCTCGACATTAAACAAGAGCAAGATTACGCCTCAGTCGAGGGCATCTATGTAGGGCAGACTTACATTCCAACCGGCAATAAAACGGATGTGTATGTACCTTACCGTGGCTATCAGGAAAGCTTCCCCTACGTATCCGCAGAACAAGTCATTAACAGCAACGAACCCATTGAGCAGCTCAAAAATAAGATCGTTTTATTTGGTACCTCAGCACCGGGGCTGCTCGATTTACGATCCACCCCGCTGCAGAAGAACTACCCCGGAGTGGAAGTGCATGCCAACCTAATCGCTGGCATTATGGACGGCACCACTCGCTATCGCCCCAGCTACAGTCTTGCCATCGAGTTCATTTCATTACTTGTGATTGGTCTGATGATCATCTTTTCGCCCTTCATCAACAGCCCGTTCAAACACTTATCCCTGCTGCTCATTCTAGGCATCTGCTATACCGGTCTGAATCTCTACTTCTGGCAGATGAATCTGGTTTTAAATCTGGCCTCGCCTTTAATACTGATTTTCACCTTATTAGCGTTCCAAACCAGCTGGGGATTCTTTATTGAATCCAGAGCCAAACGCCATCTTGCGCGCTTATTCAGTCAGTACATCCCGAAAGAGCTGGTTAGACGCATGGCCGAATCGCCGGAAAGCTTCGAGCTTAGCGGTGAAAGTCGCGAGATGACCGTCTTGTTTACCGATATACGCAGCTTCACGAACATTTCTGAAAGCTTGAAACCAAAAGAATTGTCGCAGCTGATGAATGAATATCTAACCCCGATGACCGAAATCATTCACAAGCATAATGGCACCATCGATAAATACATGGGCGATGCCATCATGGCATTTTGGGGGGCACCTTTGCATGACGAACGGCATATCTATAACGCCATTCATGCCGCAGAAGAGATGTTGGATGCGCTCAAGAAACTGAACAAGAAATTTCAACAGCGCGGCTGGCCTAAAATAGAAATTGGTATTGGTATCAACACCGGCATGATGGACGTCGGCAACATGGGCTCTGAGTATCGCATGGCCTACACCGTACTGGGTGATGCAGTTAATCTTGGTTCGAGACTGGAAGGACTCACCAAAAACTACGGTGTACACACCATTATCGGAGAAGAAACCAGAAAACAAATCGATAGCTTACTTTGTCGTGAACTGGATCGGGTAAAGGTAAAAGGCAAGGATCATCCCGTCAGCATTTTTGAACCCATTGGATATCAGGAGCTACTATCCCCTTCTGAGATAGAGCGAATTCATAACTTCAATGAAATGCTGTTGAAATACCGGGCACAAGATTGGGCCGGTTGTGTAGAAATTCTAAATACATTGATTAAAACGACCGGCCCGCATCCACTGTATAAAGTGTATCTGGATCGCATCAGAGCCTACCAATCGAACCCTCCAGGCAATGACTGGGATGGCGTGTTTGTGCACACCACCAAATAACCTATATGCCTTTATGAGTTTTCTCTCGGTACAGGGCTTCCAAAGCAGAGAACAAGGTTTCCAGGGCGGCATCAAAACGATCCCAGGTGGCCTGATCGTCCAGATCCAATCCGGCAAACGGCGAGGCCAGCGATTCCCTAATGGTTAAGTGAAGCAAGGCTGCGCCCAACAAGGCGGTGATTTCATGATCGTAACCGGACATTTCCAAATGATCCTGCCCCATCATCTCTTTCACCAAATTTAGAGAGCTTTGGGTTCGTGCCGAGATCAAACCTTGAATGGTTTCGTTATGTTCCACCATCTCCCAAGCATAAACGGCTACCGTATGAGGACGCTTTTTAAGCGCCTTCCGAAAGTTTCGAAAAATCGTTCGACAGCGGTTTCTCAGTGGCAGTTGCTTAAACTCCTGATGCGACATGCCCCTGATTTCATCCACCGAAGGCCAAAAACTGTCTGTCTCGCCGTAGGCTGAAATCAGACCTTCAAGCCCTCCAAAGTAACGATAGATCAAGGTCTTGGCGACCCCGGCCTGCTTGGCAATGCGATTAATGCCGAGCCCTTGATAGCCTTCATCAGTTAGCACTTCCTCAACCGCTTGAAGGATCTTGGCTTTGGTTTGATCTTTGTTCTTAACCTGCGTCTTCTGCTCTGCGTTTGACATAACACTCTCTGGTCTACTCAGGACCGATTTTAAACATCGCCTCATTCTTAGGAATGAATCATACCTTGGAGCAATCACTCTAAACAGTAACTGCCTCTCAAAAATGTTACCACAAGGTAACATTAGCATTGACGTACACTTTTTGAACACCTAAATTATGTAACCAGTCGGTAACAACAAAGAAATCAATGAACACGTTTTTTTAACAGTTGATTTCAACAACTACAAAACCGAGTAGCCGGAAGCATTTATCAAGAAGTTTAAAGACTCTTAAATTTTTATAAGGAATATTCATCATGGCTCTAGAGACTCTACTATCAGAAACGTTGGGCATCGTTCGCAAACCTATCCTTCCAAAAGTTCTTAATAAGAAAGTAACCTTGATTACCGGTGGCAGCAGCGGTATCGGTTTAGCGGTAGCACGTCAGATTGGTGAAGCAGGCGGCAAGGTAATTTTGGTTGCCCGTGGTATCGAGAAGCTGGAAGAAGCGAAAAAAGAAGTAGAAGAGCTAGGCGGTACAGCGTACATCTACAGCTGTAATCTGAGTGATACAGAAGCCTGTAAAGAGCTTGTAGAAACGGTTCTGAAAGAGCATGGTCCGATTGATGTTTTGATCAACAACGCAGGTCGTTCGATCCGTCGTTCAGTGAACGACGCTTATGACCGTATGCATGACTTCCAACGCACGATGGATCTGAACTACTTCGGTTGTTTGCAGATGATTCTAGGCTTCCTACCGTCTATGCGTGAGCGTAAAAAGGGTCACATCATCAATATTTCATCTGCGGGTTGTCAGTCTAACGTACCTCGTTTCTCAGCCTATGTAGCCAGTAAATCCGCTCTGGACGCATTCAGTCGCTGCCTTGCCAATGAAGTAGATCAAGACAACATTGCAGTCACTACGGTGTACATGCCATTGGTACGAACGCCTATGATCGCGCCAACCAAAACATACGACTACTTGCCAGTTATGTCACCTGAACGCGCCGCTCAATTGGTTCTGAAATCACTTGTGACTAAACAAAAGAAAGTCACCACGCCAATGGGCTCGTTTGCTGAAGTGGTGTATGACATCTCGCCAACCACTGCGACCCGCGTTATGAACCTAAGCTATCAATTTGAAGAAAAGTTGAAAGCGTATCAAAAGAAACAAAAAGAGAAGGCAGAAGCCAAAGCCGCCAAAACCGAAGCTGCTACCGCATAACGGCTCATAGCTCACCGAAAACGCCTCAAACATTGAGGCGTTTTTATATCTACCATTTAACTCTCATTGATATGACGAATGTATTCGAAGATGTCGTCTACATCCTTATCAGAAAAATCTCTCAATGAATCAATATTAATTTATCCAGTGCCAATCTAATTCCACAGAGATGAATACTTATTGTTGAGTTGCCGCCTTACTCAACTTCCCAAGGACATTGGATATTTTTGTGAAGACCTTGTCACAACCCTGTACTGAATGACGTTGTTTTAAAAAGGCAGGATCATTGTAGGAAAACCAAACCTCGCCTTTGTCGTCTTCCCAGATCAATGCTTTCTGAGGCAACTCAATGGCAACAGCTTGCGAGCACTGCATCAGCTTTGTCCCGATATTGGGATTCCCGAAAATAACCACTTCTGTAGGTCTAAGCTCTAGGTTCACGCCTGCTGCGTTCTCCATGTGGTTGATTCTGGTAAAAAGCGTCATCCCTTTTTTATCGATAATTTCAACGAAACGATCCGCCGTTTCTGTTGCTGAAAAATCACTTTTAACCGTTATAACGCCTTCGGATGCCAAGGCCGAGCATGATAAGAACGATCCCAGAACAACCGCTTTGATTTTATTTTTCATCTTCATTTCTATCCCTGAATTAAGAAAACATTTCACTGTTAAAAGCCTAACGAAAATCAACAGACTTTCAATTCTGATAAGTCCCATTTTTAAACAATATGTCTTCATGCATCACCTTTCTGCCTTTCAGACAAGCGGCCAGTAATCTCATGGTCTTTTGAATACCTTCATACAGAGCACTTCTATACTTAAGGAAGAGTCTAAAAGAACCTCACGAACAATGGTGGGCTTATGAAACGTCGCAACCTATTCACTCTGTCTTCTTTCATTTTACTTTCAGCCTGTGGCGGTGGTGGGGATTCTACAACCACGACGACATTAAGCTCTGGTCAAGGGTCCCTAAATGTCAATTTAACCGATGCGCCGGTGGATGAAGCAGCCAATGTCTTTGTGACCTTACGGGGCATTTCCTTGAACCGGGAAGAAGGCGGTTGGGTGGATCATGATTTCGACACACCTCAACGGATTGATTTACTCACCCTACAAGATGGCACAACCTTCGATCTGTTCAGTGATAATGCTATTGAAGCCGGTACCTATCAGGTACGCCTGAACCTTTACTCCGATGATGATAATCAGCTGGATAACTACATCGTTATTTCAGAAGGTGGCGCTGAATATGAACTCACCATTCCCAGCGGATTTCAAACGGGTCTGAAACTCACTCAGACCATCGAAGTCGCGGCCGATGGTTCAGCCGACTACACCATAGACTTTGATGTGCGCCAATCCATTGTGCTTCGAGGAAATCCGCAGAACAATAACGGCTACTTACTCAAACCGACGCTCCGTTTGGTGAACAACGCGGAATCCGGTTCAATCTCAGGCGTGATAACGGATACCAGCCTACTGACGACCGACTGTTCAGACCAAGACCCGCTTACTCATAATGTTATTTATGTCTTTGAAGGCGCTGATATCTCGCCTGACGACTACGATGGAGAAGAACCGGAAGCCATCACCACCGCCACGGTGGAATTGGATGATGACTCTGGAGAATATCGTTACACCACGTCGCCTCTGCCCGAAGGGGAATACACCATCAGCCTGACGTGCAACAGTGATTTGGAAGACACCGAAGCGAACGATGATCTGCTGTTCAAAGCCACTGAAAACAGAACCGTTGGTACAGTCGAAGATACTGAAGAAACACCAGAACAAACCGAGGTGCCTTAGCAGGGCACCTCCGATCAAACACCTCTGAAAACACGCTTAGTTCGGGCAGAAGTTCGTATCCGATCCGCACACGGCCCCTTCCTGAATCCAATTCAGCAGAGTCTGGTATTCTGCTTCGCCAGTGACGTTGCTTCTGAAAATTTGCAAACCACCACCGTGTTGCAGCTGAGTAGGCTTGAGCAATAACAAGCTGTCTTCTGGAACCGCAAGATTCACCCTAGCCAACACATCGAGATACAGGTTCGGATTATTATCATCGTAATAAACCGGAATACCTTGTCGACCGGTAGCTGCGTTATGACAATTACTGCATTTAGCCAACGAATCACTGCCCAGAATCGGACGAATATCATCCACGAAATTCAGAGCGGTTTGATCCTGCCCCTGGCTATCCAAAGTCAGTTCCATGGTCTCACTGTGACTGCCCAAGCCATTACTGACCGTCAAAGTAAGCTCGTAGGTGCCATCCGTATCCCCGGTAAACACCGGGCTTACCGTACTGGCATCACTGAATGAATAACTAGCCCCCACAGGCGCATCCGTCACCTGCCATTGATAGCTTACGCTGAACAGACTGCCTGAACCGTTAAGCTGAACCGGGCTTTGACTTCGGCGATGTTCACCAGGTCGAGCATAGGGCAAGCCGGGTTCAACCACTTCTCGATTGGCATTAAACACATCAAAGCCAGACAAGAAAGACGCCAGACGCGTGGGTGCACCGCTGGGATCATCCCAAAACTTTTCGTAATTTCTAAGGGACAGAGGCATCACACCTCTTCGATAAACATAATCAATGATCTTGTCGTTGTAGCTGATAAATTGCTCGTACGATGAGAAGGAAATCGCATTGGCCAGACTGATTGTCTCGCCATTCACCGTGGTGGTTTCTCTATCCCCGGCTTCCGTACCTCGAAGAGAATGACAACTAACGCAATGCGGTTCGAGGACTTCGGTATAAAGCAATTCAACCCCTTCGGGCCTGGTGGAAGAAGCCCGCCAACCGGAAGGTATCGCATCGGCCTGATACGTATCACCAGGTAGATTGGCACCGCCGTAGTGACCTTCCATAATTTCGACAGCAAAGTCACCCCACCACTTACCTCGGGTGTTGGGGTTTCGCTGAACGATCTCTTCATAACTTTGATGAATCCATTGATTCAATTGTTTGAAGTTGGCTTCCTGCCCTGCCCGCGTTTGATAATCAAGATCGCCGTATTCAAAGGAATCCAGTTCCAAACGATTGTATTTGGCCGTAAGCACCGATTGCTGAGGAAAGGAACCATCGGCATTTAAAGGAAGCATGCTGCCACCATGACAAACCAGGCACATGGTCGGCATATACTTTACACCTCGGCCATCAAGATTGGCTTTCACTAGGCGTTCTTGTACACCGTTAGCGTCTTCAGGTGCAAAGGTGAAAAATTTCAGAACTCGGGGCGAATTACTGTCACTGGGGTTCAAACGGGTAAACTCAATTGCGTTGGTCCCTATATGGCGTTCCCTGTCCTGCGCCAAAGCAGCATCCAGATTCAATGGCCCATAGTTAGCACTGCTACCCGGCTGCAAAATCACCACGTAGTTATCCACATAGAACGCCAGATCACCACTGTCCGATCGGCGCGCATACATATCCCGGCCATAACCTAAATCCTTGGTATCGCGGAACACCACATGGGTCCCTGAATCCTGATCAAAGCCATTCGCCTGCTTCCAATCCGCCAGTGTCGTGCGTTCGTCATTTGGGTCCACCAGCGCGTAATAGGCATTGGCATAAGCTTCGGAATCAATCTGAGACGCATCTACAGACCAGCTAAGACTGGTGCCACTGCCTGATTGATCGGCAATCACTGAGCCATTCTTCATCAGATACAGATGACCGGTAACAGTAGACTCTAACTGAAACGACAAACCACCACTCTGATCAATGCTGAAGCTGTGACTCGGGTTATTAGTCGGAGACGCTGAAATGGAAGGTACGGACGAAGAGATGAGCACCAAATCATCTGACACCGAAGGAGCAGAAGGAGATTCTTCAGCAGACGATGAGGTGACTTGCGGCCAACTGCCGGAAAAAGTCTGGCTACTGCCATCTGGCAAGGTCACCACCAACTGATACGTGCCTGTATCACCGTCCGTTTCCGGCGATACCACCACCTGATATTCTCCAACACCAATCCGGGCTTGCTGATTCACATAGCTTAAAAAACTGTCTGCCGTGACAGTTGCATCCACCGTCACAGGTTCAACCACTGTATCACCACGGTCGCTGCATCCGACCAAGATTAAAGTGATTCCGACAAAAACAGCCATTGAAAATCTCATTTGTTCCATGCAACCCTCATAAACTTAAGTCGAAAGTTAAAAGCGTCATCAAGGCAGTCAGTACAAGGCAAAAACTAACGAAAAACGGACGGAGCTGGCCATCCAGTTTATAAATCATAAATGAGTATTTTGAGTTAGTTTTTCCTCGGTACCCCCTTGAGGGGTAAACGAAGTAATGACCACGTCGATAGCTTTTAAAACCTTGCCAACACAGAGAAACGATATACCCGTCGATAATAATCATTATCGCCATCACCATTAATGGATGCCCAAAGCATCGAAGCATCCAAGGACATGCTGTGGCTGAAACCATAATTCAAGCCAGTCATAATGGCGTTGGTCGTACCATCCAAGCGATAGGCAACCCAGTCACCACAAAAGTCATTAGACAAAGCATGATCAAACTCAATGGCCGTCGATGACTGAATCAGGCCATAAATATCATCCGCAGCTAAGCCATTACAAAAGGTCACCTGGGCAGAAGACGTCACATCCCCCGTTAAAAAACTGTAGGTTGAATACAGCGCCAATCGTTTGGTTAACATCAGGTCGCCATTCAGGAAGAATCGCCAATCCTTGGTATCCCACACGGAACCCTCTGAATCCCGATGACGATACTCCACACCAAGACTCGAAGTCAGCTGATCGGTAATTCGTTTGGTTCCCGACAATTGCGCTTTGATCACATCACTGTCACGCTGTTCTTCGTCGTATTCATCCAGTTGTGCGGTGAGAGTTAAACGATAAAAAGGGGCTAGAAAACCAAAGGTTGGCTGATATCGGATAGACGCTTCCAAGCCCGCCGTGCCGCGATTTAAACTGTCCGCGGTTTCAAAGAATTGACCCGACAGGAACCCCTTGAAGGACATGGCGGTATTGAAATCGACCCGGTGGTTGTAGAGCATACCCAACTGGGCTTCAAGGAAATGATCTTCGACGGTATCACGTTCTCGTTGGGCTTGAGAGAGGTTGTCGTCATAACCGAATGTCAGCTCACCATCCACAAAAAAAACGGGTGCATCGGCCTTCACACTCCATGACCAAAGCATCATTGTGATCATCAGTAAACACTGCCCCAATCCTTTTGCAGGTTCTATCATTTCGTCCGTGCTCCTTCCCTATGAAAGTCGTCTCGTATCTTAATTTGGAACCGATAAAGTATAAGTAAAGCCAATAACGCGAGAATTGCCCAAATTCCTATACTGCCACCGGAACCGGAAGGTTGCCCGGTAGGTGGAACTAACGGTGTATCCGTGACAGAGGCAGGCAAGGCCGCCACACCACTGGGATCAACAATCACGCCATTTTCAACGCCGTCGGCATCGTTGGCACCGCCATCAGAAATATTGAGCTGCAAACAGTCAGCAAAGCGCAGTAAGCCGGTTTGATAGAGATCACTGCCTGGTTCAGGGCATAAACCATCCACTTTATTCGCCGATTCAATGAAATCCGTATCGTTCTCAATGAACTCGAACCATTCCCCATTTGAGAACTTGCGATAACTGGCGTCCGACGGCACGCTCTGGGTGAGAGGAATAACAATGCGAGCAACCCGATTCGCTTCCGAGAGACCTTTCACTACGAAGTCGTACAAACCACCGACGACATTAAAGTCACCATCCGTCACCACATTGCCATCGTCATCGGTGATGGCATTACTGTTGATCAAGGCCCCACCCTGTCCTCTTCCAAGCGCTGTCATCCCCATCGACATTTGAAGACCCGATTCAACCGCCATCAAATCTGCATCAGAATCACTGATGGTACCGGCTGACAACTTGGTAGGATCGTTTATAGCGTCCTGATAGTCAGGAATACCATCCCCATCTGAATCCGCCAAACCTTCTGAGACATCATCAATACCGTCGCCATCCGAATCGGTTTGTGCACTCAGGGTCGGTTGATTTGCTGCCACTCGGAAGGCCACATCCACAGCGGTCGACAGTACTCCGTCAGACGCAGTAACACTAACGCTGTAGACTTCATTATTAGTTAACGCCTGCGGATTAATGACCAGAGCGGTCTCCGTCGAGGCACCCTGATCAACAGCATCCGACACCGCACTGGTATCCCAGCTCAATGTCAAAGTATCGTTGTTAGGATCCGACGCGGTGGCCAACAGTGTGATGTTGCCTGCATCCTGAAAGGCCGTGCTGGTTGGCAGGGCATTCTGGGTCAAATCCAACGCCAGTTCGGGCGCCACATTTCGATCGACAATCAATACCTTGAATTGAGTTACCGCACCCAGATAAGCGCCGTCTGAAATAGAAGAAACGGTAATTATCAGTTCCTCATCCACCTCCGATATGCCATCGCCACTGATGGTTAAACTCACCGTTGCTGCATTACTTTCATCAATGCTGATTTGACGTTCGGACAGTTGATAATCACTCTCGGTCACATCGCCACTGACACTCAACTCCAGCGTTACCGGATAGGCCGTTGCGTTACCGGCCAAAACCACAGGAATGGAAAGCGGGTTACCCTCGCCTGATACTGCTGAGCCACCAAAAATCAACGCGGGCCGTAACAACACTTGCTGACTCACAGACGCACGATTACCCAGCTGATCTTCTGCCTGCCAAATCAATTCATAAGCACCCGGTTGCAGACTGGTTTCGCCCTGTACCAGAGAAACATTGACCGGGCCATCAGCTGCATCTTCGGCACTGACATCAAACTCAAGAGCAGTAATGAACTGCTGGGCATTTAACACCAACGGCGTTGTTAGGTTGATTTCAGGCGGAACGTTATCAATGGCAATTTCGGCACAGACATCATCCTGATTGGCCTGACAGATTTCGAACTCTTCACGATTGGTTAAACCATCGCGATCCAGATCCTGCTCGCCATCGGACACATCCATCGGATCAAGATTAAAGGCTGTTTCGGTTGTATCCGGGATGCCATCATTATCATCATCACGATCACACGCATCGCCTTGACTATCACCATCGGTATTCAACTGATCAGCATTGCTTTGATCCGGGCAGTTATCGTCATAATTCGCTATCGAATCGCCATCCGTATCCTGCAGAGCGACATCCAGTGTTACTAACAAAACATCTGCAAGCCCACCATCTTCCAGGCCATCTGACACACGCACGGTAACGCTATAGCTTCCGGCTGAGTTTTCTTGCGGCGTCCATTGCAACAAACCGGTATTGGATAGGGTCAAGCCTGTTGGTGCAGCGAGCAGTTCAAAGGTAAGTGCCACCCCATCATTGGCATCATCAGGATCCACTACGCCCAAAGCCAATTGCCAGCTGGATAATTCCGTTAATTGCTGGACACCGGGATCGGTAAACACAGGGGCATCATTCACCGAAGTTACGTTAATTGAAAAATTCTCGGTCGCGGTGAACTCACCATCAGACACCACAACAATGACCTCTGCCGATAACACCCCTTCTGCGGGAGACCAACGGATTAACCCTGACTCACTCACCGTCATTCCATCCGGAGCTTGATTGAAAGAATAACTGAGTGGATCGTTTTCAGGATCTGCTGCAACCACCTGATACTGGTATTCAATGTCTTCGATCGCTTCTGTATCGGCCTCACTGAAGATCACAGGGGTTTCATTGACCGGATTCACCGTTATGGTGAAACTTTGGGTTTCCAACAAGCTACCATCATAGGCTGTCACCACCACATCTTCCGACGTCACCCCTTCCAGTGGCATCCACTGTATCAAGCCGGTATCAGGATCAATCACCATGCCTACCGGAAAGGTCGTTAACCCAAAGATCACAGCCGAACCTTCTTCATCCGAGGCATTAACATCGTATTCGTACAATACATCCTCAATCGCCGTTGTTACCGGGGACGAAGTAAAGGCAGGCGGATCATCTACCGCAGCAACGGTAATATTGAAGATTTCAGTATCCGGTAAGACGCCACTTTCGCCGCCATCGGCAACAGTCAAGGTCACACTGCCTGACGTGGTTTGTCCTTCCACAGGCGTCCAGGATACCAACCCGGTTGATGAAACCGTCATCCCGGCAGGCGCGTCGGTAAGATCAAAGGTCAGATCAATGCCGTTATTATCATCATCCGGATCAGCCACCGTGACCTGATATTGATATTCCACATCTTCAGTCGCCGAAGTGGTGGCGGTTGAGGTAATCACCGGAGGGTCATTCACCGCATCCACACTGATGGTCCAATCTTGTGTCGCTGCCACTGCACCGTCTTCCCCGCCATCGGCAGCCGAAACGGTGACCAAGCCAGAGGTGGTGACGCCATTGGTCGGTGTCCAAGTCACCAGACCGGTATTGGAGACCGCCATGCCCGCCGGTTCGTTAGAGAGAGAAAAGCTAATATCCGAACCATTATTGGTGTCGTCCGGATCACTGATCGTCACTTGGTAAGAATACTCAACCGCTTCAATGGCTGAGGTGGATGGGCTCGAGGTTATCTGGGGCGAATCATTCACCGCTGAAACGGTCACGGTGAATTGTTCACTGTCATCACTGGCACCGTCTTCACCACCGTCCGCTACGGTCACAGTAACCAATCCCGAAGAGCTAATCCCTTCGGTGGCTGTCCAGGTGACTAATCCCGTGGTGGACACGGTCATTCCGGAAGGTTCGCCACTCAAGCTGAAGGTTAACTCCGAGCCATTATTGGAATCGTCAGGGTCATTCACCGTGAGCTGGTATTGATATTCCACATCTTCATCGGCCGCCGTTCCCGCTGTCGAGCTAATGACCGGAGCATCATTCACCGCCGTCACCGATACGGTAAATACCTCACTGTCCCCGGAAGCACCATCTTCTCCACCATCCTGAACGGTCACCGTCACCGCACCTGAGCTACTGACACCTTCGGTAGGCGTCCAGGTCACCAAACCTGTGGTGGAGACACTCATGCCCGCCGGTTCGTTGGAAAGAGAAAAGATTAAGTCCGAACCGTTATTTGAGTCATCAGGATCGGTAATGGATAACTGATAGCTGTACTGCTGATCTTCAGTGGCCGCCGTGCCCGCTGTAGAACTGATCTGAGGGTTATCATTCACCGCTGTGACCGACACGGTAAAGATTTCAGAATCCGAGGTAGCGGCATCTTCCCCACCATCCTGAACCGTCACCGTCACAGAACCAGAGGTAGTTACTCCCTCTGTGGGGGTCCAAGTTACCAAACCGGTGGATGAAACACTCATCCCTGCTGGCTGGTTAGATAATGAAAAGGATAAATCAGTGCCGTTATTGGAATCGTCGGGATCGGTGATCGTGAGCTGATAACTGTATTGCTGATCTTCAGTAGCTGCAGTACCTGCCGTAGAGCTGATGGTTGGCCCTACATTGCAAGCATCAGTAGTGAAATTCAACGTAGCCCCATCTTCTCCACCAGACGAATTGGAGCCTGTCATATAGAAATAATACTGGGTGCCACAACTCAAACTGGTGACCTGAGCAGTCACAGCGGCCGCAGTTAATCCCCCACCCGTTCCAGAAGGCGAAGTAGCTGCTTTCGTAAATGCGGTTGGCGGTGACGAGGTATCGTACTTAAAACTGACTGTGGTATTCAGACCGTTCTCATTCACCGTACCGTTTAGATAGGCTGAATATTTCCCGACCGATGAAGCAGCACTGGAAGACACTTCGGCGGCGGCATTTTGCAAAGAACCATCAGTTACCCACTGGGCAATAAGATTCTTCTCAGCCGTTGTGAGATGCACACCGGTGGGTGGCATAGTTCCCGCATTGGCTCGAATGCTTGCTCGAACGGCATTATTGTCATCGCCATCAATGACACCGCTGAAATCGAGATCAGCTACGGTGGCAGTGGCTTCGGCATAGTTATCAAAGTTCACCCCATCGGGGGCCGAGCTTCTATCTACAGCCCCCACTAGACTACTGTCATGACAGGAAGTACAGGCTTGTTGAGAATTGGAATTGAATAAGTCCGAAAGAACGCCGTCGGTACCATCGTATGTAACGACCGCCGAAGCATGAAAAGATAACAACAAGCCAGGTATTACCCATAAATATGGGGTTCTACATTTCATTACCATAAGAATGTCACAGTCACGTCCATTTAGTATCTGTACGATCAGCCAGAGCATCTCCTGACATCGCACAGATTTCACCGAGTATATCTCTCAGTCTAGTCAGCGATCCGTGATAAATTCTTATGGTAAGGGTTCAAAAATCAAACACTGCCTCTCACTTTTAGGCCTGATCTAAAAACTTTTCTCCAATGCCTCCATAAAGACCAAACAGCCTACATAACCAACGCCAATGGTGGTTGGCATAAAGCCGATACCCACTCCGACTTTTTTCATGAATCCACCTTCAGCGATATCCGGTTTGATCGCCTGAAGAATAAAGCCGAATGGATTATACAAAGCACCAATAAACACCAACCAAAGAATGGGCTCCGGCACTTGCAGCGACATACTCTGAACCATCAAATACAAAGCCATAATCAGCGCTGACATGATGAGATAGTCCACATGAGAACGCACCAGATCTTTATAGTTTTTAAAGATCCGCCTAAAGAAGGTCATTTTAAAATAACGAACCGAGGTCAGGATCCACGCCTGAACCAATGCGGTCAATAAACAGATCGACGCCGCTAATGGCATCAGATAGAAAGTATTTTCCACAGCCAAATCCCTTAAGTGATTATTATTGTGGAGCACACCATGCCATAGATAACAGAATAAGAAAAACGCATTAGAGGCCAGGCAGAACTGAACGAAAATATACAGATCTTAATGAAGACTGCTTCTTGAATCCCTATCTGGATTTAAAGGTTTGAACAGCTTGATGCAATTTCTACCAGACTTCTTGGCTTCGTAAAGCGCAGTATCTGCATCCCGAATTAAATCAGAAAAACCGGTATCTAACTGCAAACAGGCAATACCGATACTCACGGTCAACGGGATAATTTCTTCCTCAGAACGGAACGGATAATCCTTCAGTCGACTTTGAATGCGCGCCGCTAATTCATTAGCGCCATGCAGATCGGTATGAGGTAACAGAATCACAAACTCTTCACCACCGTACCGGGCAATCAGATCATTCTCCCGCATCACACTTTCACTCAATCGGCAGAGGTGAATCAAGACAAGATCACCGATGGAATGACCGTACTCATCATTGATGGACTTGAAATGATCTGCATCGAACAAAAGCACAGACAACGGCTCATCATGACGACGAGATCGTGCAATCTCAAGCTCGGCCTGCTCCTGTAATTTCCGACGGTTAAACACCTGCGTTAATGGGTCTGTACTGGCAATGTGTTTTAACGCATAGGTACGCTCGTCAATTTCTTTTTGAAGCGTATCTCTGGAAATAGTGGTTTCCTCCAGTGTCTGCTTCATATTGTTAAATTCTTTAATAAATTCACCAAACTCATCAGTGCCTGATGAGGCTAGTTTGTGATGAAAGTTCCCGGCTTCCAGTTCCTTTAATCCACCGCGTAAGGCCGTCAAATAGCCTCTAATTCTGTATGACAGATTTATGGCTAATATAGTGAGCAATACCGAACCAAGCAATAACAGTCCCCCCATCACAACTATTTGTTTGGTTCCAATTTCTCTCAGTTCCAGCCTGACCTTAACTGAAAGTTGATGACTATCCTCAATAATGGTTTGCAGTTGAACAATTAACTTTTCTTTGATGTGTTGTTTAAGAGGGGATTCGGCTTCAATCTCCCGCTTAGACAAAGTCAGTAGCCGCCGAAAAAGGACCGGCACACCGCGATTTAATCCTTTAATACTGTTTAATAAGGTTTGCTGTTCCGCAGGTAGAACCGGCGCATTATTAAGTACTCGGGTTAATGCTTGATGTTGTGCTTCCCAACGTTTTTGATACTGAACTGAAGGCTGTTTCTCGAAAAGGTAAAGATTGGTTTCCAGTTGATGAACACGTGTATTGATCTCTGTAATGTAATGTTCATGTGCATATACATTATTGGACTGCTTCCACAACCAATACATACTGATAAGAATACACAGCGTCAAGAAGAGGACGATCCCAGGAAATAAATAGAGCTGCGTTTGTAACTTCATAATTAGCGTTCTAACGGTTCAGGCATTAATAGATTTCGAAACAACTAAATCACTCAAGCATTTTTCCCTGCGTATGTTCGTCTTCACCACTTGAAGGTAGAGACGCAGCCTCGGGCTTCACCCTCATTAATGGTTCTGGATTCAACAACGACATAAAATCAGGCAAAGTTTGAACGGATTCGTCCCCGGTACTGACAACCCATTGAGCCTGACTTTTAAGATTCATTAACAGTGATCTATTTAACGATAACTTAAATAGGTAATCCGGCCAGATCCAAAATATGAAATCACTGTTCAAGTTAAGTCGTGACGCAATGATTTTATGTGTCTCATGCGGGTTCACGGAAATAAAATCAATGGCTTCACTGAGCGACTTAAGCACACATTCTGATGCTTCAGGTCGGGCTTCAACATCGGCTTTTAGGGCCACAAGATTGAAAGTTAAAGAATAAAGATTTTTGGTAGGAATGACCTTGGCTCGCCCTTCCAGCTTCTGCATGGTTTTAAAACCAAAAGGTTCCCAAGGCACGATAGCATCAACCACCTTTAACTCAAGGGCATCGGGCATTTCATTAGGTGGCATCCCCACTAGGGTGACGGTGTCCGATGAAACACCTTCTAACGCCAAGAAGGTACTCAAGAAATATTCACTGGCAGAGCCTTTGACCACCGCAATCTTTTTATTAGTTAAGTCTCTGCCCTGCATCTGAATTGAATCTTCAAGAGTAATGAATTTCACATCATTATCTGACTGAACAAAACTGGCCAACGCCACGAAATCGTTACGATTAAAAGCTTTATAAACCAATACTGAATCTGAGCTGGTAGCGAAATCGGCTTTTCCGGCTGTCATGCTCTCGAAACTTCGATTTCCTCCGACCACTTCTTTTAGCCGAACATCACCACAGTGTTTCTGAAAGAAACCTTTCTCATCTGCAATATACACAGGGGTAGAAAGCGGCGTTTTAGATACAGCAATCCGAATAGGAAAATTAGCTCGCTCTTCCGACTGACTGGAAAAATACGTTCCCAGCACAAAGAACCCACAGGTAAAGATTAATAAGGCGACTAAAAGATAAGAGCCACTGCTCTTGGTAGGTGAATTTTTCTTAACCAAAGAAGACGCTCCCTGTTCTAGCGATCATTACGAATTAGACTACCTACAAGCATAGACACATTTTCTGACTATTATTACCCGTTCCATGTCGTATTTAGCCCTACTAAAGCGTTCAGAAACACAGATAATGGCGCTCAGCCAGTTAACTATAGTTTTCTAACTGCCAATATTCTCTCTAGTTACCTATATTAGTAACCAGCCATTCTTTGATCTTGGAGTAACAGATGAATTCGAAGACCCCATCAACAGAGACTCAGGTTGAATTAGTCACCCGCTTTTACACTGCGTTCCAAAACAAAGATTACGTCACTATGATTGACTGTTATCATCCTGACGTTCAGTTTCAGGACGAAGCCTTCAATCTTCAAGGCAAAGCAGCCGGTGCTATGTGGCATATGCTGGTGGAACGAGGACAGGATCTAACGCTGGATTTTTCTGTGGCTGACCACAATGGCAAGGTGACGGCCCATTGGGAGCCAAAGTATTCCTTCAGCAAAACCGGCCGTTTTGTTCACAACATCATTGATGCCGAGTTTGAATTCAAAGATGACAAGATAATTCGCCACAAAGACCAATTCGATTTCTGGCGCTGGAGCCGACAAGCCATAGGGTTACCGGCCTACCTGTTAGGTTGGACGGGGTTTATGAGAGGCAAAGTAAGCGAGATGGCCAATGAAACCCTTCAGCGTTTTATCGAGCAGCACCCTGAATATCAGTGATTCATTTGACTCTAAATACATTAACTCTGGTTAGATAGATTCAAATTAGATGCAGCTTTTAACACTGCATAAAATGCCTGGACACTCGGGCGTTGATTGTCTTTTCGCCAGATGGCATGCGTCACGGAATGGGAAATATCCTCTGGCAACTGATGTGTGTTTAAACCTTCCTTGAAAGGATACAACTCGAGCAACTTCTCCGGCACCAAACCAACACCCATGCCAGCCGTTACACAGTTCAGTAGCGTGTGATAGGAATTAATTTCTAACACCTTGGCCAGACCTTTGCCTTGTTGAAGCCATTGATTTAAACGATTGCGATAAGCGCACTGGCTACTGAAGCCAAGCATTGTCGGGTTCGTACCCAATTGATCCGGATGAGAGACCTCCGCTAGAGCAGCACCCGACACCATCACCAAACGCTCCTGGAATACAGGATAAGAAGCCAGTCGATCATCTTCCGCTGGGTCTGCCACCAACGCCAGATCCTGCTCACCCGCTAAAACCTGCTCAATAAGGAGTCCGGTCGGTGACGTCATGATCTCAAGTTCTACCTCTGGGTGCAATTTGTGATAGTCCACCAGCACGGGGCTTAATCGAGAAGCCGCCACCGCTTCCATGCAGCCTACTTTCAATAATCCGGAAGGGGCTTCGTTGTTCAGTTCTTCCAGTGCTTGATTAGCCAGAGACAAAATTCGTTTAGCGTAATCCAGTAACTGCTCACCCGAGGCTGAAATCTTCAAGCGATTTTTCTCTCTAATGAAAAGTTCCTGATTTAATTCAGATTCGAGTTTTTGAATACGGGCAGTGATATTCGAAGGCACCCTGTGTAATACATTCGCTGCACGACTGATACCGCCCTGCTCCGCCACAGTAAGAAAGACTTTCAGATCAGATAGTTCCATCACAAAAACCTTCATTAATTATGAACATTGGATTCATTATTATTCAGTATTAATGAGTATTATAACCCCATACATTAGATAGCACAGCACATAAACCTCAAATCAATAAGAACCTGACATGGTGAATCAAGAAATCATTGCAAACAATCACACACTCAGAGGCCACCTCTTCGCCATTACGGCGGTCTTAATCTGGTCAGGCTTCATTCTGGTGTCCAGACAAGGCGGACTCAGCGCACTGACCGCCTATGATGTTATTGCCATTCGATACTTAACCTGCGCGGCGGTTCTCGCACCTATCTGGTTTTGGCTAAAACCTTTCAAACTGTTACAACCCAAACTGGTCATCAGCAGTTTGATTGGTGCCTTACTCTACGCCCTATTTGCTTTTAATGGCTTCCAAACCACTCCGGCCTCTCACACGGCTATCTTATTGCCGGGCCTGTTACCTGTCTTAGTTGCTGTGTTCTCTGCCGGATTATTAAAAGAAAGACTTCAATGGAAACGCCTGACAGGTATCGCTGTAATTAGCTTCGGGATTGCCCTGCTGTTCTTTCAACAGGTAACATCCAACCAACTCACTCTTGGTCATGCCTGGGTCATCATGGCTGGCGTTTTCTGGGCGCTGTATTCCGTGCTCCTGACCCGTTGGAAGATCAATCCGTGGCAGGCCACCGCCAGTCTGGCCATCATTACCTGTGTTATTTATTTACCTGTGTATATTCTGTTTCTACCCAAAACCATCGGGCCAGATACCTTTATACAGTTGCTTAATGGCACTCATATCGCTCAATCAGAACTTGCCACAGAGATACTGCGTCAGGCTATCTATCAAGGCATATTAGCCACCATCATTCAGATGCTTTGTTATGTACAAGCGGTGAAGCTCATTGGCCCTTCCAATATGGGCTCCATGATGGCCATTGTCCCGATCATTGCTGGCCTTGGCGCTGTGGTTATTTTTGACGAAGCCTTTAACTCAGTTCTACTGATCACCCTGATATTAGTGAGCTTAGGGGTTTGGTTAGCGAATCAAAAACCCACGGTTCAATCCACCCTCACCTTTAAAAAAGGAAACGCACATGCCATTCGTTAACATCAGAATCACCGATGAAGAAGTCACTGCAGAACAAAAAAAAGCGCTGATTGAAGGCGCTACTCAGCTGTTAGTCGATGTCCTAGATAAGAACCCAAAAACCACCTTTGTCATCATTGATGAGGTCAACACCGATAACTGGGGCATTGCAGGTGAACCCGTTACCGAGTTAAGAGCCACATCCAAGCAAGCTTAATTTTCGCCTGTCTATTTTTCGAGCAGAGGGGTAACACCCTCTGAAACAAACATGTAACTTTTACGCCAACTTTTAGGTAACACTCCAAGTGTAGGAAAAGACGCACATTAATCATCATTTCCAGAAAATACCCAACTAACTAACAAATCACTCAGTAAGAAACTGAAAGATATAACTTTTTTATCATAAGACTTTTGACTTACAAATGCTTACAGCCTGAACCGTTTCACTTGGCAAGCTATATGCTCCTCATACTTTATGTAAGACATAACGCACATAAAAATAATAAGGAGCTAGCATGAACACATTTCGCCAATTGCAAGCTGTAGCAAAAAAAGCAATGCGTCAGGTTGGTAAAGCAACCACGTTTGCAGCACTGTCGCTCACACTGTCTGTTTCAATAATCCAAAAAGCATCGGCAGAAGCGCACGATGACTACGTAGACTGTAAGTGGTGGGATGCCGCATGTGAAAGCTACAACCGTTATAACACCAAATACCCTATCGTTTTAGTACATGGGGTGAGTGGTTTTGATTCGCTGCTTGGTTTGATGGATTACTTCCACAAGGTACCTGAAAATCTAGAAGGGGGTTTCATCACTGGCGGTAAAGCAAAAGTGTATGTTCCAAACGTAACAGCCTGGGATGACGCTTATGTTCGCGGTGAGCAATTGCACGATTACATTGTAAATCATGTACTTCCGGATTCAGGGGCATCTAAAGTGAATCTGGTAGGTCACAGCCTGGGTGGACCAACTGTACGTTATGTGGCGGGTATTGCACCCGAACTGGTAGCATCCGCGACCACAGTCAACGCTATTAACTTCGGCTCTGGTTTCGCAGACTGGGGCATGGAAAACTTCCCTGAAGGCACTCTACGTAATGATCTGCTTGCTGGCGCTCTAAGTGCACTGGGTGATATTACCGATGCGTTGGCCGGTAACCCGGAATATGAGCAAGATGCTTTGCGCGCTGTGCTGTTCATGACAACGGAAGGTGCGAACGAATTTAATGCACAATTCACGGCAGGTATGCCAAGCAACTACTGTGGTGAAGGTGCTCAACAAGTTAATGGCGTACATTACTTCTCTTGGGGTGGTACCGGTACCTACACTAACATTCTTGATGTGTCAGATATCTTTCTGGACATCACAGGTAAGCTAGGTTTTGACAACTCGGATCATGACGGCTTGGTATCTCGTTGTTCAATGCGCTGGGGTAACGTACTTCGTGACACCTACGACATGAACCACCTGGATGCGACGAACCTGCTGTTTGGTTTCGCTGGTTGGCACGATCCGATCGACATCTACGAAAATCACGCGGCTCGCCTAAGAGATATGGGTCTGTAATCGACTCGACGCGAAAGCTCCATGCCTTACATTTAAGCCGGTTTCTTGAAACCGGCTTAAATGTATCTGGGGGTTTGAAGCCATATCCTAAACGAAATCACCGACACAACAGCGTTTGCTATTAACAGAAATTAACACCGAGCCTTAACTTTCAACCAAGGGATCATTAGCGAGCATAGTAATTACTTGTCAGGGAGTGCTTTATGCCTTTGCCTGAAAGTTTTAGTTGATATTCGCTACCATTCACCAAAACTCTTCTAACCAACAAGATAAAACCTCAATTCAAAGTCTCCTGCTGATCCTTCATGCGATCAATCACCGGAATTCGCATCAACTCACGACCACTGAAATGAGCCTCTCGTAAAGCTTCAATCTGGCTTTGCTTATCGTCTTCACTCAAGGTGGAGTTAAGGATCTGATTGCGTTCATTTCGATATTCAGTAACGCGTGTATCCCAGCCGCGTTTAGCTAAATCGGCGCGCTGAAAACGGTTCGCTTTTTCGGCACCCATCACTTCCAGACGCATTTGATAGATCTCCGTATCCGATGCACCTTGAGCCTGAGCGACTCGAATATCTTCTTCCAGTTGTTCTAAGGCGCGCTCTTCTTGTTTCTTTTGCTGAAGGTCTTCTGGCAGAACCTGCTCAATCTCAGCCAACTGCTGATTCTTTTCTTCTTGAGTCAGTTCTTCGTCTTTAAGGATGGTTAACTTACGCAGGGTATATTCATCCATCTGTTCGTCACGTTGATAGAACGCTTCATAAACCTCTTCACCAAGCAGTTCCAATCTCAAGGCTTTCTTACGATCAAAGATGTCCTGAAAGTTGGGTCTTGGACCACCCTGCGCTACCTCTTCCGACCATTCCGCTTCCATCGCAATAATGGCTTCCTTCATTGCCAGATAGGTATCCAATACTTGATTCGCCTGACTGAGTGCTGGCTCGTCGAGTTGAACATCCAGATATTCGCGAATGCGCTCAACTACTCGATCCAACGGTTCTTCTCCAACCGTCGTCAGAAAGTAATCAAACAGACGCTGCAAGGCTGCGGTTGGAATTAACTGGCCGTCGCTGTCCACCGACAAACCGGTTGGTAACGGCGCACCTTCCAAGGACCCTGGTAATGGGCCATAAACCGATTGATAGTCAACGTATTTCACCGATTTGATAATTACCTGGACATCGGTGTTGCCTAAAGAGTGGCTGAGAGATTGTTCTGAACCAGTTGCCTTAGACATATCAAGAGACTGAGAAAACTCGGCATCGGCTGGAAAAAAAGATGAGCTGGATTGATTTAAGTAGTAACGGGTACCCCCAATCACAGCACAGGCAATCACTATTCCTGCACCTATCACTTGAACCTTTGTCTTTGCCATATCCACGCTCTGCCTTTTAACTACTTAAAGAGGTAAACCACTTCTTTTAACGAACCACCCTAGATACGTCCATAGGCGTTCGTTCAATGATTATTTAAAGAGTGTGTACGAGAGTCAAGAAACATAATGCACAGGGTATTTTAGAGAGACATGATTAATTATGATTCCGTCAGTGAAGCTGAAATTGCACGGAAGGCTTCTACCGTCTCTAACGCGGATTCAAAGTTATTCTCCATAAAGCGAGTGTTGGCAGAGTTCTTAACAATCACCACACCAGCCTTCTGACTCACATAGATAAACTGATCATAAACGCCAATCGCCATAAACTCCTGATCGGCTCCTTCAGGTAACCACCACTGATAACCATAACCTAATTCAAGATCAGAACTTTCGCGCTTGCCGGGCATCAAGTGTGGCGCATCCGGCGTCACTGAATCTCTCACCCATTGATAAGGCACTACTTGCTTCCCTTGCCACTGGACATCTGCAACACATTCTTGATGCTAACACCGTCATAGCCACTGCCCTTCAACTCGGGTACGTAGTCCGTTACGGCCTGATCCAAACTGGCAATTTTGCCTTGATCTACAGCAATACCAAACATGGCAGACAAGAAGGATTTAGCCACGAACCAGGAGATCCTGCGGTCGTATTCCGATGTACCCAGATAATAGGATTCGTGTGTAATTTTATCGTCCTTTAATACCAACAACGCGGTGGTCTGGGTTTTCTCCAGAAACGCATCTAACGATTGCTGTTTTCCCTTGTAATTGAAAGTCTGAAGCATTTGGATCTCTTCATTTGGAAATACATACGATGGCTGGCTACTGACGATCTCTTTGGTCTCAAACAGTCAATCCATGTGCATGAGATTTTCAACAATCACATCCTGATCAAACAGATTCATCACATGATAGAGCTTGACCGCACGTTGCCAATTCCAGACCAGCACAACGGCCAGAACCAATGCAGAAAAGGACATCACCAGAACTGTCGTTTTTATTGTTATTTCATATCTGAAGATCAATCTGGCACCGTCAATTCAATCCAGATCGGATTAACTCGATAATATATTTATCACTTGATAAATTAACTTCTGATTTTGTTGTAAAGAGTATCTTTAGGACTGCTTTTTCAGCACAATAGCAGCTAATTAGAACGGCCAAGCTAACAGCGAAGGAAACGAGTAATCATGGGCAGACCCAGCAAAAGCGAGGAACGCAGAGAACAAATTCTGGACGCTTTTGAACGAATTATTTTGAAAGAGGGGTTCGCCAAGGCATCACAACGTAAAATTGCCCAGGAAGCCAAAGTGAATCAGCCGATCATTCATCATTACTTTGCTGGCAGTGATGAACTCCTCGATGCCTTCCTGAATCGTGTCATTGCTCGATACAGTCATGCGTTGGATACTTTCATCAAGGAATACGACTCACCTAGCCTGGAACAAATCATTCAGTTCGTATGTTCTGATAAGTTTCATAAGATCAGCATGCAGAATGAAGTGTTCTTCAGTTTGATTGGCCAGGGAGGTCATCAAGATCATGTGTTTCAAAAGCTGACAGCGGTCTATCAATGTTTCTACGGCGAGATAAAAAGCTATCTTGATGATACGCAAGTGAATAATTCAGAACACGTCAGCTACATGATTATGTGTTTTGTGATTGGCCACGATTGGGCGAAAAAGCTTGGATTCGGTGAGCAAAGAAATGACCTTGTGGCAGCCGACCTATTAAAACTGACCCAGTCTCACTAGCCCAGAATGGATAAACATTAACCCTTATGCTCCTTTCCTATCTTCTTATCGGCTTGGTGAGTTTGTTACTTTTGATCATCGTATGGATTGTGATTGGCACGCTGCAATCCGGAATTTCGCCCATGCCCAGTTCCAACAAAGCCTATCAGGCCATGTTGAACTTAGTCGATCAAACTGAAGATACCCACTTGATTGATCTCGGCAGTGGCTGGGGTAATGTGGTTATCCGATTGGCTCGACGTTACCCGAAACGACAGGTCACCGGTTACGAGCTGTCTTTCATTCCCTGGCTGGTAAGTTTGCTACTAAAGAAAGCGCTCAAGCTGGAAAACCTCACATTACATAGAAAGAACTTCCTGAAAGCAAAGTGGCCTGAAAAGGCCACGTTGATTTGTTATCTGTTTCCTGAAGTGATGGCAGGCGTTGCCGAGAAACTGGAACAGTCAGACCACTCAATACAATTCGTCATCAGCAACAACTTTGCACTTCCGAAGCACCGGCCTATCCACCAGCAACAAATCGACGATTTCTATAAATCGCCGGTGTATTTTTACAAACTAGAAAGTAACGGTAACTGACCCCACAGCTAAAGCTCAGTCACCTCTTCCGACATTTGATTGAACTGCAACTCTGCCAAACGGGCATACAGGGGTGACGATTTAAGCAGTGCCTGATGGCTGCCAACATCCACTAGTTTGCCTTGATCAAATACGGCAATTCGATCCACATGGGCGACTGTTGCCAGACGGTGCGCAATGATAAAAGTGGTTCGATTTTTCATCAGTTCATCCAGCGCTTGCTGAACCAGATATTCGCTTTGCGCGTCCAGGGCGCTGGTCGCTTCATCCAGCAGAAGAATCTTGGGATCGCGCAAGATAGCGCGAGCGATGGCCAGACGTTGCTTTTGCCCACCAGACAGCTTCACGCCCTGCTCGCCCAAGAAGGAATGATAGCCCTCAGGCAGCTGGGTAATAAACTCGTGCGCATGAGCCGCTTTTGCCGCTTCGATAACCTCGGCTTCGGTCGCATCAGGTCGACCATAACGGAGATTCTCCCAAACACTGGTACTAAACAACACAGGTTGTTGCGGCACGAGAGCAAACATAGATCGCAAATCCTTGGTATCCATCTTATCGATGACCATACCCTCAATTTTGATTTTGCCTTGTTGTGCTTCCCTGAAACGCAACAACAAATCAAACAAGGTGGATTTACCGGCCCCAGAAGGCCCAACCAAAGCCACTCGTTCCCCCTGTTTTACCGTCAAGGATATACCATCAATCGCCAAGGTATCCGGACGAGACGGATAACTGAAAGACACCCGGTCAAACTCTACCAGGTCGGCATTACTGACCGGGACAACAGCATGTTCTGATTTAACCGGGATATCAGGCATGGTTGCCAGTAGCTCACGAATACGTTCAGCGGCACCAGTGGCTCGCTGTACCTCACCATATACCTCGGTAACGGCTGCCAATGCTGCGGCCACCATGATGGCGTAGAACACAAAAGCGCCTAACTCCCCTGCTGTTAACTCACCAGACAATACATCACTGCCACCCACAAACAACATGGCAGCAATTGAGCCCATTACCAAAAGCATCACCAAAGCGATTAACAATGCGCGCTGACGAATACGTTTTAACGCAACCTGAAACGCCCCTTCCGCAGCATCACCAAATTGATTGGTTACCAGATCTTCACGAGTAAAGGTCTGAACCACTTTGATGTTTTGTAAACTTTCGCCTGCCCATGCTCCCACTGCAGCCACCCTGTCCTGACTTTCACGAGACAGTTTCTTCACCTTTCGGCCAAAGTAGATCAAAGGAAAAACAATCAAAGGCACCACCAGCAAAACGATCAAAGACAGTTTCACGTTGCTGTAAAACATCAAGGCCAGACCACCAATAAAGGTAAGGCTGTTTCTTAGTGCAAAGGAAAACGAAGAACCAATGACGGTTTGAAGCAAGGTTGTATCGGTAGTGATCCGACTCTGAATTTCACCACTTAGATTATCTTCAAAGAAACTGGGCGAGAGACTCAGCAGGTGCCGATAAAGCTTCTTTCGAATGTCGGCCACCACCCGCTCACCAATCCAAGACACCATGTAAAATCGAAAGTAGGCGCCCACGGATAGCGCCACCACAATTACACTCAACATGGATAAAGCATTGGCCAACCCCTCTACAGACTCAGCTGCAAAACCTTGGTCAAGCATCATTCGAACGCCTTGTCCAAGAGACAGTGTCAACGCTGTGGTAGCAATAAGCGCGATAGCGGCAATCACCAAACGAACTTTGTAAGGTTTAATAAACGACCAAAGCCAAGACAACATACACAGAACCTATAAAGATAAATTAATAAGAGTTAATAAATCGCCCCAAGGCATTCCACTTGAGTCAGATACAAACGGGATTCAAATTCCAACTGATGATAATCCGGCAGCATATGTTCACACAGGTTATAAAACCCCTTGCCATGATCTTTCTCTTTTAAGTGCGCCAACTCATGAACCGTAATCATGTTCAACAAAGCTTCTGGAGCCTTCTTAAATAGAGTACTGATTCGGATCTCATTCTTACTCTTTAACTTACTGCCCTGCACTTTGGACTTATAGGTATGCAACCCCAAAGCATGGTTTACCACATGAATTTTATTGTCATAGACCACTTTACTGAGAGGACCTGACTTACGCATAAATTGGTTCTTCATCGCCATCACATAATCTCTTAATGCCCCGTCATTAGTTATTTCATGAGGCTCCGGATACTTCTTCAATAAAAAGTCAGCCAGACGCTGCTCATCAATCAAACGCTGTACTTGCTGTTGGACCGAAGAAGAATAGGCGGATAAATATTTCAATGTGTCAGACATAACGAACTTTAGGCATTACCAAATAATTACGGGAAGTCTCTAGTGTACGGCAACCTTCACGCTATTCCTAAACAAGAAACTCTGGCCGACAGATCAAACTTACTGTAAGCTGCACGCCCCTTCGAAGATGTTCAAAAATTGTTCAGCTTCGTAAGGTCTATCCACATCTTCAGTCACACTAGAGAGACACTTTTGAAAAACACCATGAGCTTTGCCGAACTAGGTTTACTCCCTGAAATTCTTAAAGCAGTTACTGATCAGGGTTATGAATCCCCTTCACCTATTCAGGCACAAGCCATACCTCACGTTCTGGCTCGAAGAGACGTGATGGCCGCGGCTCAAACGGGCACAGGTAAAACCGCCAGTTTTACGCTTCCTTTGCTTCATCATTTGGCGCAAGAATCGTCTCCTAGATCCAACCGAAGCAATCAGGTTCGCGCTTTGGTGCTGACGCCGACCCGTGAGTTAGCCGCGCAAGTTGCAGAAAATGTCGAAGCCTATGCTAAGTATCTCAACATCAAATCTACCGTGGTGTTTGGTGGCGTTAAGATCAACCCGCAAATGATGAAGTTACGTGGTGGCGCAGATATCCTGATTGCAACGCCCGGTCGACTCCTAGACCTATACAACCAGAATGCCCTGAAGTTTGATCAGCTGGAATGTCTGGTGTTAGATGAAGCCGATCGAATGCTGGACATGGGTTTCCAACGCGATATTAATAAGATTCTGGCTTTATTGCCCAAGCGCAAACAAACCTTGTTATTCTCAGCAACCTTTTCGGATGACATACGCACGCTGGCCAAGGGCATTGTTAACGACCCGGTAGAAGTATCGGTGGCTCCGCCAAACACCACCGCCCGAACCATCAAGCAATGGATCAGTCCGGTAGATAAAAGCCAGAAAACGCCAGTTCTGATTAAGTTGATTAAAGATAATAACTGGCAACAAGTATTGGTCTTCACACGTACCAAACATGGTGCCAACCGACTGACAGAGAAGCTCAATAAAGCAGGTATTACTGCCGCAGCCATTCATGGCAACAAGAGTCAGGGCGCCCGTACAAAAGCACTGGCTAATTTCAAAAGCAATGAGATTCAGATCCTGGTTGCAACCGATATCGCAGCACGCGGCCTGGACATTGAACAGCTGCCCCAAGTGGTTAACTTTGAATTACCTAATACGGCCGAAGATTATGTCCACCGTATCGGCAGAACCGGGCGCGCAGGCGCAGATGGTGAGGCAGTTTCTCTGGTTTGTGCTGAAGAATTTGACGATCTAAAAGCCATTGAACGCCTGATTCAAGAACTCTTACCTCGTGTTGATATTAAGGGGTTTAAAGCCAGCAAAGCGTTACCTGAGTCAAAGCTGGATACACGCCCGATTAAACCGAAGAAGCCTAAAAAACCGAAAAAGCCAAAGCAAAATCATCAAGACGGTCAACGCTCAGTCGGCAGCAAACAAGCGGAAAAGAAACAGCAAAATGGCAGATCGCAGAATGAATCGGCCAGAAAAAGGCCTTCTCGAAACGATCAAGCCAATAAAGATCAATCGAATAACCAAAGCAAGAGCGAGCAGCACAAGCCATCTACACCGCGCAAGCGTCCTGCTCAATCCAGAAAACGCAGCACTCCAGATAATCCCTGGGGTAACAGATAAGTTAAACAGGTATCACTATGTCCAAGTTTTTTTACAAAGGGAAAATTGAGAAGAAACCCAAGTATTCAAGCTACGGGTTCAGTACTAACCGTGAAACACGACCGGGTACCGAAGACGCACCGCTACAATTAGTAATGCCGTCAGAATCCCGAGCAGAAGAAATTCAGGCGCTGCTTAACACACACGAACTATACGCTGAGATCGAGATCAACGCAGATAAGCCTGAAGACATCTCTGAGCTGGATGCCCTGATCACCACCCCTAAGACAACAACTGTCGAAAAAACACCAGGGCGAAATGATCCTTGTTCGTGTGGAAGCGGTAAGAAATATAAGAAGTGCTGTGGATAGATAATCAGCCATAGACACAAAAATGTATGGTTCCCCTCGATATTGCAACTAATATTTAGAGGGATGGTTTGCGCTAATGTATTCGGAGTCTAATTGAGGGGCTTAATCC
>Ga0255768_10000592_pt1 | contig 37432 bp, 6 predicted proteins | sample 071ome_33_FD_179983 | JGI IMG/M metagenome (GOLD analysis project Ga0255768, IMG submission 179983) | Coastal salt marsh microbial communities from the Groves Creek Marsh, Skidaway Island, Georgia - 071412AT metaG (version 2) | ecosystem: Environmental > Aquatic > Marine > Intertidal zone > Salt... | reverse complement strand
TTGAAGACTACCCATTCTTCAGGCAGTTGGTGAAAGCCTCTTCGAAGAACGCTTGCATCTTCCCTCATTTCTTTTAACTTTTCCCGATAGCGAGGCGTCTCGCTACGAAAACTATCCCTACCTGAAGGAAACAATTGCTGTAGCTGGTGAATATGCCAGGGATGTCTCCAGAAAAGCATCCACACGAGTGATTCAAAGTGCCAAATCCTGGATCTCGCTGGGTAGTTCCCGTTCTTCCATGGCGCTTCTTCCACTCGATCCTGAAAGACGGGAGGATTCAGGTTTGCCAGGGTGGACGCCTGTGGAGGCCCAGGCAGCCTATCTCAAACATTTGCTGGCAAGCCTTCCCGAATGGTTTGACAAGTCCTCAGCTCAGGCTGTGGTTACAATCCCGGCGTCCTTTTCTGAATACAGTCGACACCTGACTTTGGAAGCAGCAAAAACTGCAGGAATTGATAAACTCTTTCTTCTGGAGGAGCCCCAGGCGGCTTTTTATAACTGGCTTTATTATCAAGACAAGAAAGACCTGGATGTCTCCTCTGTTTTAGTAATTGATATTGGAGGAGGAACAACAGATTTCTCACTATTGACCCAAAAAGAGGGTCAATGGACCCGTAAGGCTGTGGGAAATCATCTTCTACTCGGTGGAGACAATATCGATTTGGCCATGGCGCTGAGTAAAGAAAAAGAGTTGGGTCGAAAATTAAGCAGTGATGAACTGGCTCAGGCTCTGAGCGTATGTCGGGATGCGAAAGAAAAGTTTCTTGGAGGAGAAGAAGGCCGACAGGAAGCTCAGATATTGGCATCTGGAAGCAGCTTGTTTGCTCAGGAGATACAGGTGGCCTGGGATTCAGCCGAGCTTCGAAAATTTGTTCTGGAGGGCTTCTTCCCTGCCTGCGACTTCAAAAAATTGGAAAATTTCCAATCTCTGGAATCAGGATTGCGAGAGTTCGGACTTCCTTATGAGAAAAATCCACGCATGACCGAGCATCTGGCAGACTTTCTTTACAGGTTCTGCCCGGACGGCCCTCAAGCTGTATTGTTTCATGGTGGTACGCTTCTTTCTCCACTCCTGATAGAGCGCTATATGCAGTGCTTTGAGGATTGGTTTGGAGCCAAACCACGGGTTTTGAAGAATCCAGACCCAAGGCTTGGAGTAAGCCACGGAGCCTGTATTTATGGTCTGTATCGCCAAGGGCATCGCAATTTGATTCAATCAGGGCTTGCACACAATCTCTTTTTGAAAATGGAAGGCAGTGACAAGAAAGAGATTTTCTATTGTGTTGGTAAAGTTTCTCAAAAGGAAGGGGAGGAGCTGGATTGTCTGGATGAGTTTCAACTGAAGGGGAATCGTCAGGTGAGTTTTCCTCTGTATCAGGACAATGGAGAACATTCTCATGAATTGGGAGAGACTCTTTCCCAGGATGCTCAGGAAAGTCTCATTGAGCTTCCCGCTTTGCTGACGACCATTGATAGCAGTGAGAACTTTGTACCAGTAAGCTTATGCAGTGAATTACAAAGCACTGGAGAGATTTTACTTTCTTTGAACAATCAAAGGGAAGATGAGCATTATCAACTCAGATTCGCTTTATCCGGACAAGGGGCTCAGTCTCAAGAAAGGGATGTGGTCAAAGCACCGGTGGAGTTAGCCCAGAAGTTTGAGGAGTATTATTCCCGCTCTTCGACTCTTGATAAGAAGAAAGTGCGAGGACTGGTAAAACAGGCAGAGAAGTTCAGTTCTCAAAAGCGCAGTGAGTTTGGTGCAGATTTTTGCCGATTTCTGGCAAGAACATTGATTGAAAAGCAGTCTGCAAGACGCAAGAGCGAAGTACATGAAGCCTCCTGGTTCAACGCAACAGGGTTTTTTCTAAGACCCGGATACGGGCATCCTCTTGATGAAAGCTTGATTGATAGTCTGGACTACGCCAACTTTACCCAGTTTCCCAAATCCGCCCAGAATCGAATTGAATATTGGGTCTTCTTAAGAAGAATTGCAGGGGGCTTAAGCGAGAGTTTTCAAACGACTCTCTACGACAGCTATGGAAACTACGTCTTTCGTCGAAAGCCCAGGGTCAAGTTGCCTGGAGGCGCCCCATCAGAAAAGGAGCGTTTGGAAATGTTGCAGTGCTTTAGCTGCTTTGAATTTTTAAGCTCGACCCAAAAGACCGAATTGAGCAGTTTTGTTCTGGATCAATTTTTTAGAAGAAAGCTGGACAAATCACAGTACTGGATTATCTCCCGACTGCTTGATAGAAAACTGTTCTATGCTGACATTACCAAAGCCTTACCAGCAAAAATAGTGAATGATTTCCTGAGAAAACTGGCTTCCCAATCTGTTTTGGAAAAGGAATTGGAGAACGTTGTTTACTCCTTGATTTCACGCAATCAAAATCGCTATGAATCAGTCGATCAAGGATTGGTGGAGGAGATGTCCTCCAGACTGAATACCAAGGAGCAAAAGACGGAGCAGGAGGAAGAGAAAATTCACTTTGGAGAAGTCTTGCCCCTGGGCTTGAAGCTGGTGAGTTGATGGAGTTGTTGCACGACAGATTTCGCATCCTTGATCTTGTCAACGAAGGGGGACAGGGGCGGATTTATGTTGTCAAAGAGCTCAAGTCCAACGAAATGAAGGCACTCAAGCTCTATCAATACAGACCGTCTCCGCTTGCTTACCCATACAATCCTGAGGAGTTGGAGAGTAAGGGCTGGCGCATTCCCAATGGACTTCGCGAGTTTTTGATCTGGGCATCGCCTGACCAGCGCATGGAGCGCTTTCTCAAAAGACAGGTTTTGCTGCAATCAAAGCTGGATCATCCTTCCATACTACAGGCTCAGGAATTGATTCTTGAAAAGCCTTACTGTCAGATTTTGCCTCTGGTACGCGGTGGCTCCCTTCGCTCTATGTCCCGCAAGAAGAAGGGGCTGACTTTTCATCAAACGGGTGTATATCTGGCTCAGCTTGTTCAAATTCTCGATCATTGTCATCAAAGGGGAGTGATCCATCGAGATATCAAACCGGACAATGTTTTGATTGGAGAGTCACAAAAAGTCATCCTCACTGACTTTGATTTTGCTCATTTCCCGGTGAATGGATGGAAAGAGATGTTTTTGACCCGTTACTATCGATACAAAGGGACTGCTTATTATATGTCACCAGAGCATTTGCGTGGAGCTTTCCCACATCCGGGAATGGATCAATACAGTTTGGCGACAACACTCTATGAAATAATGAGCCTGGAGTTGCCCTTTGGCAAAGATCTGCGATCTCGTGAAGATTTGAGCAACTACAAACCGCTCCCATTTTTAAACAAAAAGCAAAATGAGGCCTTAAAGGTTGCCCTGGAACCCAAACCCAAAAATCGTTATTCAAATATTGTGCAGCTTTACACGAATCTGTATTCCCATTAAGAGCGACCTACTTACAGCAGGGTAGGGTGAGTTCTATTCGGGTCCCATGGAGTTTACCGCCTTCTTCCTCGCTCAGGCTCTCTACTTCCATTGTTCCGGAGAAGAGTTCCATCCAGTTTCCCACCAGTTTCAAGCCAAACCCGGTTCCTTTCTCGCCCATGGTTCCTTTGCGGGTAAAGGACTTATTACCTGCGTTAATCATGCGAAGAAGTTGCTGTGGGATACCAACCCCCTGATCCTTGACCAGAATCTTGGTTACCCTGCCCTGGGTGTAGCACTCAACGGCGATGACTCCATTGGGTTAACTGAATTTGATCGCATTCGAGATTAGATTGTTGAGGACGCTCAGACCAAACCATCGCCGATCCGCCAGTACAGTACTTTTTTCATCAATCTGGCCAAGATCGAGAGTGAGGGACTTCTTTTCCAGTCGCTCGTGAAAGACCTTTTTCACTTCTTCAAAGGCAGATTTTACGTTAATAGTCTCCAATTCTACCGGTATGGTGCCCTCCGCAACCGATTGATATTCCACGATTTCTCTGAGATAAATATTGGTGAACTTAATGCACTCTGCCATATCATCGAGTGAGCTTTGAACATCAGTAGTCAGGTGCTGCTGCTCAAGATTCATTCTGAGCAGGGTAAAGTTCCCAGTTGATGCGGCAAAACAAATCCTTCAATGCGTTCTAAAGACCACTACAGTTTATCTGAAACAGCATAAACTTGCAAAAAGGCAGACAAAAAGCTCTGCCTCGAAGTCACCACAAAAAAGGACGGTTTCGAATGCATCAAAAACAGACAAGGAACTGCTGAGTGCAATGACGAATTATGTGAGAGGTTTGCTTTCCATTAAATTCCGGAATACTCATGTTCAGCAAAGGAAATAACGGATTTCGTTCAATTGAGCTTTTATTCAATGCACTTCAAGCAGCAGCTTGGGTAAGCTTGAATTCAGGTTTGGATTTACAATTTAAGAAAATTTCTTATTGCTGCATCAATTGTTCGTAGCTGGTACGAAACTGGTTGGCTTTACCGCGAATGACAGTCCAGGAATTGCGGATGTATTCGTTGGGGTGATAAAGCACAATCGCAGTAATTTGCTTGCTGATTTTAATGGACTCGCGAAGATGCTGCTCCATCTCGTGCTTGTTGGTCACGAAAGAGTAACTTCCAGAATGCAGTTTTTGCACGAGAACCTTAAAGTGATCTACATAGGCGATCAATCCGTGGTTTTCTGCATTGACCATGGGAAGACCATTCTTCAGCTGGTGGGAGAATTGATCTACCAGATCACGAAGCTCTTGAGCTTCCATCTGCAACTTCTTCAGAACAGGGCTGTTGAAGTCGATGGGTGGGGCTGGTTGAACATTTGTTCCTGTGAAGGCCTGAACCATCTTCTGATAAGTTTGCAAAGATGTATCCCACCCATGGACCACATGGGAGAACACAGGATTGTAGGGGAGAAATTGACTGACATAAGTCAGAGGTTGCTTCATTTGATAGAGGGCCTCTCGCCCTTGTGGGGTCCCCTCACCATGATGCAAAATTCCGTTAGCAAGGCGCAAAAGGTGATCCACAGCTTTGAGTGTTTCCACCTCGTTGGGACCGAAATGCCAGTTGTGCCGTCTTGCACTGTAAAGAAGATCTTCCAGCTGACGCTTGTAATTTTTGGTCAACTGAATGAACTGTGATTCCTGAGTTCGTACAGGCATCTGCATTCCACCAGGCACAATAATATCCCCACCTGCTGAGCTCTGAGCATCGCTGGTAACTTGGGCAACGGGAGGAGCCTGAATAGTTTCAGGTCCCGCAGTATCCTGTGCAAACAGTGGATTAACGGCTAATACTACAGATAATGCAATGGCAAATGTTCTTCTCATGATTTCCTCACCTCATGAACTAATACGCAATTGCCTGCAGGAATGTTTCAGGCTCGATTGCATTCTTGCAAAATTTTCTTTGCACAGTCCTTTGCTTTGTTCAGATAGTTTTTGGAGCAACGGGAAGATTTTTCGATATTTGCGAAGTTGATTCCTTCATCGATGGAATCGATGAGTAACATCAGGCGTAAGCGATCCACTGACTTGGGGGGGCCTTCCTTGCGGATAACTTCCACCACGTCAAAAATCGTCTTGCAGGGAATCTATTTCGTGCTCATTACCACATTATACAGGATAGAAGTTTTGAGTGAACAGGCTGATTAAAGTGCTGAAAGAAGATCTTTAATCTAAAACACAACAGCGGGCACGTCTCGTATCGCTATCATTATAATTATAGAAAGTGGAGTTTTGGTGGAAGTTGCACTGCCCGGTGCTGTAGGTAAATCCTATGATTTTGGTTGGACTGAAATTGGCCAGTACATAATTACCACCATTGGTTAAACCAAGCGTCCCTGTATTGGCTAGACAGGCTTGATTCAATTCCTGGAAATTGCAAACTCTGGCTTGTTCATTGGCGCTGCACTTTTCAAACAAGTTCTCCGGTGTGCCCGTTACGTCTGCATCTGAGATACAGAAATTGATGGTTCCCCCCAGATTACTGAAGCCTGTCGGGCAGGTGGTACTGTACATGTTGTGATCGTGGACCAGCTCCGCGTGACTTTCTGTATCATCTCCACCAAAATCAAAGATTTTCTGGAAGGTTGCGTCTCCCGAATTGAGCATTGCCTCGGTGATTGTTCCGTCAGCTACATTGGCCGCTGCAATGATATTGTCCTTGATTTGAGCCGAAACTATCAAATTGGCACTTGCCCCTGTTGCATCTGAGAAGAGTTCTGCATTACCGACTCCACCGTTTGCAATTTTTCCTGCAGTCGCGGCTCCGCTTGGAATGACGGACACATCAAGAGTTCCGCTGATTTTAGCTGCTGTCAGAGCTCCATCGGCGATTTTCACTGTTGCGAAGGTGTCGTCGGCAAATTCGCTGGCATTGATGGATAGAGCTGAGACTTTGGGGTCGGTTTTTAGTCTGGTGACCCAGCCTTCTCCTCCGTTAACTCCCACTGTCACATCGTTGTTTTGAGCTCCGACATTTGCGGAGACTCGAATACGGTCGTTACTGTCAATTGCCACTGAATATGCTTTGTCGGTGCCATCGCTACCCAGATTTTTAACCCAGACCAAACTTCCTCCAGCACTGACTTTGGCAACAAGGACATCGTCACTCCCATAGGTTGCTGGTATATCACCGGTATTATTAGAATCCCCATGCCCAATTACAACCAGAGATCCATCAGTGTGTTGGATAATATCGCGGGCTCTATCGTCTCCAGTGCCTCCAATGGTCAGGTTCCACTCAAGATCACCATAAGCATCTACACGGATAATCCATAGATCCTGGCTGCCATTGCCCCCGGTTACATCACCATCAGAACTGTTGCTGAAACCTGCAACTGCGTAGCCGCCATCGAGTGTTTTCACAACAGCTTCAGCACCGTCATTGCTCGACCCTCCATAATTCTTTTGCCATTCCAAAGAGCCGGCAGCAGTGAGTTTTACGATCCAAAAGTCGCGGTTTCCCTGGTTTCCTGTGAGATCTCCATCGTTTGAATTCGAGTATCCAACAACTACAAAACCGCCGTCATCCGCTTCGACTACGTCTCTGGCTTGTTCATCATTTGATCCACCAAGTGCATTCTGCCACTGCAGGTTAAAGGAGGCGTCCAGTCCAAGAACCCAGAAATCTTCTCCTCCATTGTTGCCAGAGACATCTCCGTTGTTAGAAGTAGTGTAACCCGCGATTACAAAACCTCCAGCTGTTCGTTCTATGATACTGTGTCCGGCTTCGTCAGCGGAGCCTCCAAATGTATAGTTATCGGTAATCGTGGTAGTTGCGTTGGCGATATCGAGGACAACCAGTTCGCTGGAACCACTGACTCCATTATCAATATCCCCGTCATTGGCAGCCACACTTCCTGTGATGATGTAGTTGCCATCGCCATCGATTACAAGATCTAATCCAAGATCATCACCCGAAGATCCGAAAAGCTTCTCTAATTCAACTGTTCCGGTTTCAGTAACTCGTCCCAATAATATATCAACTCCGCCGCGGTTCCCTGTGAGATCCGTTGAGTCAGAGTAGCCAACCAACACAGCCTTGTTACTACCATCAATACGGACTTTTGTGGGTGTATCTGCAGCATTTCCACCAAACCCTGCTTGATCCAGTAACTCCCCCGGAGCCTGACCACTACTCGAATCATCATTAAAGAGAGTGCCAGAGGTATCAAAGTCATCAAGACTAATCGTATTGCTCTGAATTTTAGATCTGGGTATATTTGCTGCAAATTTCGCTTGGGCAAAGTTCGTATTGGAGAACTGGGCCGATGTGATGGTGTTGTTTTGAAACTTCTCCCCAAAGATATCATCATTGAACTTGCTCCCATCAAGGTCCCCGTCATTGATTTGTCTCGAAGTTATTGCTGAGGTCACATCATCAAGATCCACCTGACTGTTGGCAATATGAGCAGAGGTTATCAGTCGATCCTCAATCAATGCATCGGTGATGGCATAATCGGCCAGATCCTCATAGAGAAGTTCTCCGTTAATCACATTTGCGCTGGTCAGGTTTCCGAGATTCAAACGGGTGGCATCCAGGGTCCCGTCGGTAATATCATCATTGTTGATGCTGTTGTTCTTAAAGTCACCTACCACAACAGTTCCACCAGCGATCGCGTCGGCGTTTATAGCGAAGTCAGCCAGTTTGGCCACAGGGACTGTCCCGTCATCAATATCTGCAGCTACCACAGCGTTGGCGGTGAAGTCTGCATCCACCAGGGTACCATTGGCGATGGACGCTTCAGTGATCTCTCGATCTCTGAAGTAGGTTGTAGTGAATCCTCCACCTGTCATGTTGCCGGTCTGTACTGCATAATTTGCCAGTTTTGAACCCAGAATCCCGGAGTTCAAACTGCTACCGTTGACAGTGTTGTTGATGAGTTTACCCGTGGTGATGGAGTCCGGTGCAAGGGCTGTTGTTGGAATACTGTCATCCTTGAATCGATTGGCATTCAATGTGGACACAGTGGAAAGGTCAGCATTGGTAATTGTGCCAGCTTTAATTCGATCTTGAGGAACGAAATCCTTAAACTTGGCAGTAGTAATTGTGTCATTGGCAAAATGATCTCCACCGATATTTCGATCTGCGATATGAGTGGAAGTGAGTGTTCTCAAGCCAATGCGTGAATTGGTTATAGTTCCATCCTGAATGACAGAAGAGTCGATGATTTGGTCAGCAAGATCCACATCCAGTATTCCATCAACTGCAAACACAGCTTCTCCAAGAGAATCGTTTTCGATTTTGGCCGTTGTGATGGCATTGTTTTGAATTTCTCTTTGGGTCAGACTATAGTCAGCCAACTTACCATCTGTAACTGAAGCATTCGTAATTTGACTGGTACCCAGGAACTGGTCTACAAACTCTCCACCTGTAAGTGTGGCCGCCTGAATCTTGGAGCCGGTTATATTTCCTGCAAAGTCTTCATTGAGCAAAGCAGAGTCCGCAATGTGGGTGCCTGAGACTACTTCTGAGGCCATGTTGCCTACTAAAATGGCGTCGTCTGCAATCTTCTGGGAGTAAACTCCGCCACTCACCAGATGAGCTGTTCGAACAGCATCCCCGGCAAAATTGGCATCATTCAGGCTGTACTTCTGGATGACTCGACCGGTAACAGAAAAGTCAGCAATTTTGGCAAGGGTCAGATTTCCGATTTGGCCCGCATGGATCAGTTTCGTGGATAATTTGGCAGCTGTGATGTTTCCAGCCAGGCTTGCATTGGTAAGAGTGTGGGAAGCTACTTTGTGACTGGTGATGGAATTATCAGCAAGTTTGGTTGCGTAATCTTCTTCAGCCTTCAACTTGGATTGAGTCACAGAACTGTTGGCAAGATCGGCGCTGAGGAGTTCATTGGATCGCATGTGCCCGTCGGTAACAATCTGGGCTGAGAGTTTGGAATTGATAAACATTCGATCAGCGATTCTTGTTGTGCTGAAGGCATCATCCGCAAATTTGACGGAAGTGTAAGTTCCTGACAAATGTCCTGCAGTAATGATGGCGCTGTCAAAATGTGAGGAAGTCAGCAAAAATGCGGGGTTCACGCTGAGCTTGCCCAGAATGATTGCATCTGTGGAAAACTCTCTGTCATCCAGTGAAAGGGCCTGTATTTTTCCAGCCGGGATGGAAGTATTGGCAAATCGGGCTCTTGAAAGGGTATTGGTTAGTATATGCTCACCTGAGACAGCATGTTGAAGTACTTTGCTGGTGGAGACGATGGCTGAATTTAGAATGGAAGCCAGGATAGTATCATCTCTCCACTTGTTGGTTGTGATGATGTGATCTGTGAGATCGGTCTGAACCAAGCCAGCTGTTTGGAATAAGTAGTGAGCCAGCGAGCCATCAGCGATAAGTCGGGAGTCAATTTGTCCATCACCCATGCTGGCACCAGTGAGCTGGTTGAAGTCCACTTTTCCATTCTGCAAGTTTAGATTGGGACTGACAAACTCGGAACGGGAAATACTATTCTCGCTGAAGTGGGAGTCGTTAAAGATCCCTGTTTGGAACTCGTTTTCTGTGATGCTCTCATCAATCAAATGCCCTCTGGTCACTTGAGAATCGGCAAAAACAGAACCATAAAAGCTCTCTGTTGCAATATGATAATCCTGGATAGAGCCATCGGAGAATACATCACTGCTCAGAACAGAAGGGGAGAGCTCAAAAGAGGAAATAGTTCCGTCTTTTATCTTATTGGTGTCGATGATCAGGTCTTGAAAGGCTTCCCCTGCTACACCGTCTGTTGCCAGCTTTGCATTGGTTATACTCTCATATTCAAAGAGATACTTGTCCAAGACTCTGGACTGGATATGCTGGTTGGAAACAGAATCATCAGCAAGTTTGCTCCCCTCCAGTGACTTGTCTGCGAGGGCTGCATCAGTCAATGCTCCCGGTCCGATATCATCTCTGGTAAGGGTTCTTTCTACGAATTGGTAAGCTTCCAGAGTAGAGTTGGTGGTGAATGCTTTGGAGCCAACTTCTCCAAAAGGCTGGTGACTGGATTGTGGCCTGATTACGTAGGTACCCAGAGCGTTTCCTGTTACCAAAACACGATCCTTGTCAATAACTTGCATGTGCTCCACTACGTTAGTGAAGTCAGTGACCAGATCCCAACTCACTCCGTCATCGGCAGTTCTCCAGAGGGCTCCATTGGTTTGGGCGACAAACCCGATTTTGCGGTTGATAAAAACGATATCTCGTATGGTTCCCTCTGCTGATGGAAAGGTAGTAGAGCGCTTTGGAGAGCCGCCAACGTACTGACTGGCCGTATATCTTTGCCCCAACCAATAGTCACCGTCACGAAAAGTATGAATATAGGGGCGATTCGGAAAGCCCGCACCCACTGAAGTCCAGCTTTGCCCACTATTTGTAGTTTTGTAAAGCCAGTCACCACCAACAGTTCGAAAGATGGTGAGGTAGGCAGTTGCCCCCGTTACGAACTCCAATTCATAAGGGTAATTGACGCCATCCGGGGTAATGACAATGGTTGCCTGAGTGGACTCATCCTTGATCTCAATAAAGGTCCCTTGATCCATATTGTATTTTGCTGCAATCAATCGGCTTTGATCATCCAAACCAACAGCGAAGAAATTGTTGGCATCGAGTGGGTAACCTGTATAAGCATTGCTGTTAAACGGTGTGCTTGTAATTTTTGTCAAACTGGTCCCCGCATCAGTGGAGATGATCAGGTTGCCTGAACTTGTACCTATGATCAGTGAATCTGAGCGGCCATGGACAGTTCGCAGGGTATCCGGGCTTCCATCGTAAATACTGGCGAAGCTCACACCCGAATCAGTGCTCTTGTAAAGATTACTTCCATTGACTGCATAGACTGTTCTGCCATCTTCTCCTACATGCATAAAGCGATAGCCGGTACCTGACACCATACTTACCAGATAATCACCATGGTTCAGAGAAGCGGCGCGAATATCCACGCTGCCAATCACACCGGTTCCAAAATTGCTGTTCGCTAAACTTCGGGGAGCAATGCTCATTGTTGTTAGAGCGGAACTGGCAAGTGATGCACTGGTCAGACTGGCACTTTTGATGTGGTCATATTGATTCAATCGCCAAATTTGATTGGCTGAGCCTGTATGGAAGAGAATCCCTTGGTCCTGAACATAAATCGGACTTTGGAAATGAGCAGGGTTGTTGCCGTTGATATCATCCCGACCAGTAACATCAGGTTCAATTTGAAAGAAGTCATTGTTGGATAGATTGTATTCCCAAACGCCATAAGTCCCGGTATTTGTGAAGAGAAAAATTTTACCGTTTACAATTACCGGCTGGTGATAGACATTGGAAGCGTTAAAGGCGGCCTGAAGACCAGCAGGTACGATCTGACTGACATTTTGAGTACCGGTACCATAGTTAGTAATTTCAGCCAGGTTGGTTGCTCCTGAACCATCCCAATAGACTGCGTAGAGTTTCAAATCTACTGGATTCAAGCGGAGACCGTAAAGCAAGGTGCGTGCGTGCGACCCTCCTCCATCAAGAGGCTCATTGGTAAAGCTTGCTCCCCGATTAGCAGATTTGTAGATAACTCCAAAGGTTCCATTATCCTGGTCCCCAACTACTACTGTATCTTCAACAATAGTCCAGGGCATGAGTTGAGTGACCGGAGCAATCTGAGTAGTCCAGCGTACACCACCATTGGAGGTGTACCAGATAGATTCCCTGTTTGTCCCGTCCTGGGTCATCAAAATCCCGTTGGAACGATCAAAGAAGTGAATGTCTTTGATCTTCTCGGAGATAGAGGTCACGATCGTGCTGGTGGAGGCCCCATCTTCAGTGAAATAAATGTCTCTGTCATCACAGGCGATAAAGCCTTCGAGGTTTCCAAGGAAAGAGAAACCATCCACCTCATCCCCATTACACAAGCCAGTCCCGAGAGTACTGTAGTTGGCAAAGTCAGTGGTATATTCCATGGTGCTTCCGGAAGTATTTCGAACAACATAGAATCCATCACCTACAGCCTGGACATCCTTGAGTAAGTCCGCGTTGGTGATTGTTGCATCATAGGTAGCGCCGGCCGTGTTGACAGAACTTAAGGCATTCACGACGTTATCAATGATCAGGTCCTGGCGGATAGCATCCGTCGCAAGAGCTTCGTGAATAAGAGAGTAACTCACAATGGACTCACCACGGATCGACTCATCAATCATATTTTGAGAGCCAAAAACATCAAAAGTAGCAAGCTTGATTTTGGGTACAGACCCATCCTTGATGTGGCTGGTCAGAATACTTGCGTCCACTATGCTGTCGGTAACAATTTGGTAGTGTGCGAAAGCAGCTCCTGGTATAGCGAGGTCAGACAATTTGGAAGTTGGAATGGTGGCTGAAGTGAAGAGACTGCCCGAGATAGAAAAATCCTCAAGTTTCGATGTGATCAAGTTGTTTATAATCAGATGTTCACCACTCAGGTTGGCACTGAGTAGATGCGTCTTGTTTATGCTGGAGTTGATGAAATCAGAAGTTTGCAGTGTGTCCGGCTTGATTTTGTCTCTAAGGATTTGCAGGTCAGCAACCCGGTTCGAGAGGATTTCGTTGGTTTTTACTTTGCTGCCTATGATTGTGGCTGTTGAGATTGCAAAGGTTGTTACCGAGTCGTCGGCATAATCTGCGGATGTCAGAGCTTTAAGAACGATTTGGGAGCTGTTGATCGAGGAGTTGGTGATGATTGCCCCGATACTCGCATCTGCAAAATCCTCTGTATTGAGAGACCAGGAGATAATATGTCCACTTCGAACTGCTCCCGTTTCCACCTGATCACCTGTAATGGTTCTCAAGGTGAAATCTGTAGTATTGAGAGTGTTTGTGGATAGCTGAAAGTGGGAGAGGCTTCCATCAATGAGGTGGTGGGTCTTGATTGTGTTCGCAGCAAAGCTTCGATCCTGCAGAGTATTGGCGATGATGAACTTCTCTTCGATTTGATGAGTTGCGATCTTGATTTCTGTGATTGACTGCTGAGCCAGATCATCGGATGTGAGGCTGTTTGTTTGAAACTTGGAGTTCGTGAGAACATCTCCCGCTTGAGAGCTGATCTTGGAGGCGAGAATGTTTGCAGTCGCGATGTGGCGATCACCCAGAGTCAGGTTTCGGACCATGGTGACTGAGTTGAAGGCATCATTGGAAAATACACGGTTGGTCAATGTTTCCGTGGCGATGAGGATTCGCTTGATGGATAAGTTCATGAGATGTCTGGACTTAATATCCCCATCAAAAACATGGGAGCTCAGAATTGCTTCTGTTGTTACAGTTCTGTCCTGAATGGAGAGATTGCCGATGTCTACGGTTTGAATTTCACTCGTGCGAATGTCCTCACCTGTTACTGCCAGAGCAGAAACTTTGGACAGGCTGATAGTCTGAAAAGCAATCTTTTCACTGGTAATTGCAAAGGGGTGCAGGGCGTTTTGATCAATAGCACCTTCGGACATAGCAGCACTATCTATACTGTCTGTGGCGAAATCACTGTCTTGAAGCGCCCGGTCGCTGATGACTCGGGAGTCAACACTGGCAGTATCAAGTTTGGAAGCGAGAATTGAATCCGTCATGAAATTGCTGCTGGTGAAAATCAGTTCGGCGATTGAATTGGTTGTCAGAGTATTGAATTCGATATCAACATTGGTGATTTCACCATCCTGTACTCTATTTGTTTCAATACTGTCAGTAGCGAAATTGATTGATGAAAGTGAATTCGTTGCAATGTTGTCAGACGTCACCTCGTTATCATCAATATGACGACCCTCGATAGAAGCATCCAGGAAGGGGTGCCAGATAAGGAGAAGGCCATTATTGCTTCCGTCAAAGGAGAGGATATAGCTACGTCTTTGGTAATAGACCAGTCGATTGTTGCCAGCAGGTCCGATGTTGATCTCTTGACTGGTGAGTTGGGTAATATTGTTGGATCCAAAATCCATGCTAAAGACTGCTGAACTGTCATCAGTTCCGCCGAGAGAGTATGGTGTATTGTCAACAATGACTACTTGAGCACCTTCCAGGTCAAAAGCCGGGTTCAAACCACTGGTTGCCCAAGCACCATTCAGGTCGTTGGTATCATAGCGGTTTCCATTACCAAAGACGTAGTAGGTCCCTCCCTGGTAAGCGACAGCGGGACGAACAAGACTGGCAGGAAGGTCAGTGTGAGTCGTCCAGTTGCCGGTGGCAGCGCTGAAGGAATGCACTTTGTTTCCGTGGGTTCCTGCACCACCTAACAGAATGAATTGATTGCCCACCATCAAGGCCGAACTGGAATTGTCGTTGCTACCCTCAAACACATCATTGCTGGCTACATAGGTAGATTCAGTATTGAAGTCGAAGGCGAGCAAAGTTGAGCTGTGAAACATATAAAAAGTCGTTGAGTTGTGAGCAAAGGCGCTGTTGAGTGCTCCCAAACCAGCCAGAGCCGTCACAACTTCTGTTTCCCTGCTAGACAGGTTGAGCTTGTATCCACCGGCCACACCTCCACCTGCAACGTAGAGAAAGTTCTCATACAAAGCGACAGATGGTTTATTTCTGGCTCCCAGGGCAACAGTGGCTTGAACGACAGAGGTACTCAATGCCCCCAGACCTCCGGAGAAAAAATGGCGGTCAATAATTGAGTTGTTTTCAAACTCAGAGGTATCCAAAGCTGCATCGGCAAGTTTTCCAATAGTCAAGGCTGTGCTGTTGAAGACGCTGTCTACAAGGGTGTCATCAACGATTGTGTTGGTGTCGATGGATCCGGGGCCCAGTTCACGGTTGCTGATGGTCAAATCAGCAATATCCACTTCCTGGATTGCATCTGTATCAATTTTGGTCGTATCGATAGCATCTGTATCAATCTTGTCCCAGGTGATGGAAAGGTCCGAGAGATTCTGGGTGGCGATACCTGAACTGTCATCGATGATGTTAGCGGACTGCAGAGCTCCCACAGTAAGCAATTCACCGGTAACGTTGTGAGCTGCGATGTCGCTGTTTTCTATGGTGTAGTTCAGAAACTTGTCACTGGTCAGCGTTAATGAGGCGATCTTGTCTGAAGTGACTGAAAGAGCAATCACATGGGTGGTGACCACACTTCCCGTTTGAAACAGGGAGTTGGTCATGGTAAGGGTTTGAATATCGATGTCCTGAATACTTCCATCCACAAAATGCTCACTGCTGAGTGTATTACTGGCAAAATCGGAATTGAGCAGAGTGAGGTCTTCAATATTTGCTGAGATGATAGTATCGCTTCGGATTTCTGTGGCATCGATCGTGTTTGTTTGAATATGAGTTGTGTTGAGTGAATAGCGATCGAAATCCACATCACTTAGAGTCGAGTCGGAAATACGATTGGTTTCCAGAGTGCTGACTCCCAAATGCCGCTCGAGAATGGCCTGGTTACTGATTTTGGTGGAATTGAGCACACTTGTCTGGAAGACTGTCTCATCCAGTCCATTATTGGCAAATTTGACCGAGCTGATTTGATTGTCTACGAAATGCTTCTCTTTGAAAGAGAGGTCCTTCACCTTCGCATTGGTGATGGCGTTGGTTTGTAAATCAGAGGCTATGATAGAGCCATCCAGGATTCCCAGATCTCCCGCCCCTCCGGAAACAGACTGATCCGTAAAATTGGCGGTTCCCACAAGTCTTTTGGCAAAAACCTTTCCTGTGGGGTCCATGGAGAAGAGTTCAATTGGTGTAGAGTCCGCATTGGCGTATGCAGCAGAATAAACCTGTACACTCTCCAGACTGTCGGGATTGGTCAGGATTTCAATCTGTTGGATTGAACCATTTCCTACAAAGTAGAAGGCATCGGTGGTTGCAGCCAGAACCCCGGAGCTCAATGCGGTTTGAACGACTCCGAGTTTGTTAAGTGCAAAATCATCAGGAAAATACTGATAGATTGTTTTGTTCTGCTCTTCGAACAGGTAAATCTTGTTTTTGTGTTGGGTTACCTGCCAGAAGTTGTCCTGGATTTTGGATTGAACATCATGGGCTTGCCAATTCAGGCCGGCGGCTCCTGCTGTAAGTACCTGGGAGCGGTAAAGACTGTTCTTGATGAATGTGTAGGCTCGATTCTCGAAGAGGAAGGATCGATTGCGATGAACTCTTGGCTCAAGCAATGAGCCAAAATCACTGGAGAGTTTTCCATTACTCCTAACAGTTTCTGTTCCGGCATAATTTTCTACTAATTGGAAACTACCCTGATTGCGTGAATAAAAGATCTTACCGCTATCAGAATCTATCGATGGATTCACAGCAAAGTCATTACCCGAATAATTTGTAAGAGCGACAGGGGAATCCTTTCCATTTTCGAGGTAATAAATATTGGTTGTTCCGTAGTGGCGTTGAGCGCTCAAAACTCTGTTTCCAGAGGAATCTCTAGCGACCTCATGCAGGACTAACTCTCCCTTGGTAGCAGGGTTTGCATGGATGGTGTCGATCACCTGAAACTGCTCTGTACTCAGGTCAGAGAAGTTGGTGCTGCTGGCTGAAAAAAGCAATCCGTCTCTTCGTTGCGTTACAACTGCATCTTCGTAATAAAGAGCCTGAGCAGCATTGGTAAATGAGCCGACTTCTACAGGTGGCAAACTGGCATTTATATGACTGTAGTAGACCTTTCCCGAATTCGTAAAGTAAAGCCTCTCATGGTCTTCTGTGAGAAACTGCAATGTTCCTGTTGCGCCATTGAGATATTCAGTGGACAAATTTGTATTTCCTGATGGAGCAGTAGTTATTCGAAAGAAACCTTGAGAGCCTGAGTCGTTTCGGGAGTAGTAAATCCAGTTGTTATCCCGAGCGAAAACCAATCCGTCTATCTCCAGAGTTCCCGCTCCTCCGACGATGATAGCGCTGTGAACTTTTGTGTTCAGATTATAAAGATTGATCCCTCTATTGCTGGGTTGGTAGGCAATCAGACTTTGATCCCAGTTGGGAGTGGCCAGTTTCCAATCTGTAGAACTTGTTTCCCAACTTGTAGTGGAGCTATCCAGGTTGACTCGGTAAATTTGTTGAAAATCACTCGATGAATTGGCATTTCTTGGGTGAACTTGCAGGATTCGATTGTCTTCTGTTCCCCCATAAATGTAGATATGCTGGTCATGTATAGATACTCCGAAACCACGATTTGCGAAGCGCAAATTTTGCAGACTGGTAAAACTGTTGCTTCCTGTATCAAAGCGATAGATCGAAGTTTTGGAACTAGCTCCTGTAGAACCTCCAAGAATCAGAATATGACTGGAATCTTCTTTCAAGAGTACTGGAGAGTGAACGGCTGTCCCAGGATACCCTCCAACTAACGACCAGGAGCCTCCTCCATCGTCGTAGATTTGATTGAATGCGGCTCCGTTATTACCAAAGGCATAAACTCTGGAACCCAGACCAATAATTTGCGTTCCTTCTAGAACCACAGCAGGAGAACTGGCAATACTCCAGGCTCTCGAGGCTACGTTGTATTCGTAGAAACGGGAAGGTGCAGCATTTGGTTGCTCAAGAAAGAAAACCTTGGAACCCGTTGGCAGGTAGGCCAGAGAACCTGAATTTGTGGTTGCCGGTGGGGGAATGTCTGGAAGGGCCCAGAACTTCTTTTGTGTGATATCGAAATAGTGAAACTTGTTTTCACTTTGAAAGTAGACCCGATTTCCAGAATCATAAGCACAACTAAAAGGAAAGCTGAAAGGAATTGTCTCGCTCAGGGTATGAAATTTATCCTTCTTTCTATCATACTCAATGATTCCATTTTGAGAGCCTCCTGAGCCAAAGAGGTAAACCTTTTGTGAGACTTGAGCACTACAAGCTGACTCAAAAATGGCCGGAAGTTTGTTCTTTTCTTGATAATATCCACTGACTGCTACCAATGCCTCCTGAGAATCGAGCAAAACAGGTCGGGAGTGAATCCCCTGAACAAAATTAGTAATTTGACGGGCATCGCTACCATCATGATTTAGTAGAAAAAGATTCGTTCGACTGTTGGAACTTGAGGCTGAACTCAAGGCATAGATTTGATTTCCATGGACCTGAGCTGAATGATAAGCAGGACCTGCCGGAAGCAAAGTCGATTGGTCACTATCATCTGAATCAATGGCGTCAAAGCTATTGTCAGCTCTCTTTACAAGAATTCTCTCTCCCGAAAAACCAGGTAGAGTAGTTCGTCCAACCATATCTACAGAGCCCGATTCGGTAATCACAAGATCTCGAATATCCAGATTGCTGGTTGTACTGATGACTGTGCTTCCGGTTCCATCTCTTTTGATTCGTGACAATTGGCCGTATGTTTGGTTGCCCGCCTTGTAATAAATCCAGTCAGATTCAGAATTGACGGCCCACTGACAATGGCCTCCCGCTACACCAAGGTCTGTTTGTTGCTCCGAGACCAGATTGTAGACTCTCAGTTGTTGACTGTCCGTGTGATAACAAACATCAATTCCGGCCGGGGATATAGCGGGGGCTCTGATCCCGTTGGCGTCTGTGTGTATCACTTGTTCTTTGCTGAAATCTACAAGATTTCGATACAGAGTATTCCCAGTGCTGTAAATGATGCTGGGCAAAGACATTTGTGAAGTGAAACTGATGTTGTTTCCATAAGGGAGCATGGACCCCATTGCTCCAGCTTCGGAAAAAGTGGATGGATAGATCATTCCAGAGGATTCAAAGTATCCGCCAAAAACGTAGAGATTATCTTTGTGACTCAATGACTGATGATAAGCTCTTGGTGTTCCAAAGCTGTGGGCACTGAATGCCCCACTACTAAATCTCTGAACACCATTGTTGAGTGTTCCTCCTCCATTGACTCCCCCGCTGAAATAGAGGTTCTGAGAGTCATAGTCGATACTTGCATGCATCGCCCTGAAGTTAAGCCCTGCAGCAGCATTGCCTTCAGTACTGAATGTTACTGAACTGGTGATGAAAGACTGCACTGTAGAATTTGGAGTGGATAAGTTGATGTCTGTGTAGCCATATCCAATGTAAAACCCCGAATTGTCTTTGGCTCTGGGAAGGACGTAGGGAAAGTGTGAATTGATGTTGGTAGTGCCAGTGTTCACCCAGCTAGCCCCGCTCGTACTGCCAGGATCTAAAATTACTGATTCCTGCTCTTTCACGAAACGATTGCGACCAAGAAAAATATTGGCAAAACTCTTTCGAGCAATCAAATCACCATCCACATTGGCAATCTCATCATGACTGTGTAAATGGTCTGCAAAATACTCGGGAAAGGTAGTTTGAAAGGTTAGGTTATAACTAGTATTGGGCAAAATTATCAATGTAGTCATGGACAGCTTGCCTATACTGGTTTGCGAAGCTCCTGTCCCCAGGTGTAGGTCAGAATTGATAATCTCCATGGTTCCGCGGTGATGGAAATCAAGATTGGAGGTTAGATGGGCCAGGCGGCTTAAACTGAAGGCGCTGTCAATACCAAAAACTGTAGCATTTCCTGTTGTCAGACTGGTCTTGAATTGTAGTTTGGTGTTGTAGACCTGGGTAGGTGTGGTATCCGGTTGAATTGCGAGAGAGTTGTTCAAAATACCGGGTGTATCTGCGGTGAGGTCACGGATTCGAGTATGTGAGGAGGGATCAATGACCAGTTCAGGAATCTCAAGGTCACTAAAGAAAGGGGAGCGAACCGGTACTGTGGGAACAGTGACTGGAACTGTTGAGAAAACAGCCATTTGGTTGAGTGTGTTGGTTTTGGAAGGCTCTGCTGAAAAGGTGGGTATGTCTGAATCAATCAGTTTCTCCATCTTCACTTGATTATTAACGGTGAAGATTCTTGAGGAGGCATCGGTAGTTTCGGTGATTAGATTCTGCGAGGCAATATCAAGGTATGTATTGTCGGCCCTCTTCATATCCAGATCGCGATACAGTGCGTTTTGAGGGCCAAGGTTCCACTCATCAGCCCTCAAGACCATATGGGCATTACCAGTCAGAAATCGAACATGAGTTACAGACTGAAGTCCACCGGATACAGAAAGTGTATTACCAGCGCTATCAACGGTGTAAATATTGTTTCCCAGTGAATCCCGGATTTGAAAGTACTGATTACTGTGAACATGAGCTGTTTGAAAGTAAGTAGGGTTCCACAACCGGGCATTTCGCTTCACGATAACATTTCCGGAGAGATCCCCACTTTGATCTACAGTAACAGACTTGGTGAAGACTGCACTTTTTGCGTAAATATCTCCCGGATTCTTGATTTCAAATACTGTGACCCCGGTGACAGTTTTCTGGCGAATGTCTCCCGTAAACTGAGAATCGGAAAACAAGCGAATGTGATTTCGAAAGTCAGCGTTTTGCAAGACGTTGAGATCATTTCCGATCTGAACATCATTTGCACTGAGATACTCGGTGCTCATCAAACTGTCAGATTCGATGTTTCGCATGCGGGACTGAAAGCCAGGGTCGAGGAGATAGCTGGTGTCGTTGTCGTCGATGAATCGCTGGGAAATCATGTCATTGTTAACAGTCAGATTTCTCTGAATAACCATTGTTGTTCCCTGAGAAACCTGTCCTGCCACAGCCATGATCCCGTTGAGTGTAAGATCCTCTTCAACGGTGAGATCTTGAATCAGACTGTAGCTATCTGGATCAATGAACATGGTCAGTGTGCCCGACCCGTTGTCAGAGTCAAGATCCATGTAACGGGAAGCTACCGTCTTGAGTCGGACAGTTGAATCGAGAGTGACATCTGCACTGGAGGCAGTGATTGTTCCTGTAATGGAAGTTTTTCCCTGGACAGTGATACTGGCGTCATTTCCTTCAAGCAGAAGAGTTCCCGTTAAGATTAGATTATTCCAATTGGAAGTCTGGTCCAGGTCTGTATTATAGAGATTGTTGGGGTGATCGAAGTAGTTGGCCTCAACAAAGCCCCCTGTAGTTCCTACCACAGCGTTGGCAGCTGTAATGTCTACGGTAACACTGAGAGACTGCAGAATGGTGACCGAACGATTTTTAAAGTCACCAGTTCCTTTCACGGTCAATCGATTGAGACGACTCTCCTGATCAGGATCCAGATAGAAATCATCATTGTCGAAATCGTAGAAAATGTCTGCACCGAGTTTTCCAACTTTGCGGAGCCCGGTGGCACTGACTTCATAAAGTGTTTCACAGTGAGTATATCCGGGAAAGCACCCGAAGATGCTGCGACCACCATCATTGACGAGGAACTGATCCACTGTCAGGTTGCCGTCGAGGGAAAACTCACCATGAACGGTCATATCTTCGGAAAAGAGAACTTCCAGTGGGTCGCCTGTTGGAGGTGAGCCCAATTGAAATGATGGTCCCGTGCCTGTTGCAGGTTGATCCATTAAGGTTAGTCCACCAGCTTCTACATCCAGAAAGCTGTCGGGATTTTTCAGGATCATGGATCGAAGAGCAATATTGTAGGTACCCATGTACCCGTAATTGTCGCCTGTATCATCATTGACTTCAGCACCAAAAACCTGCTTGACCCGGTTTGCCTCATTTCCTTCCTTGTTGTCATCCGCACCATAGGAAGAGATGATTTCTCCGCGAGAAAGAAAAGAGGAGCCCTGATAGAGCTGGGTTTGATCGGTGATTCCAAAGAAAAACTGCTTCTGCCAGCGGTTGAAAACAGGCATTCTGGCCAGAGATGGGTCAATGTTTTCGTATTCGATATAGACGTTGGGAGTGGGGGTGTCGCGATTGATAATCTCGATCAATTCCTCCGGGCCTGCCTGAGAAATGAGATCGTGGTTGTGGAAGTTGGTGATCTGATTTCCAAGAATTTCATCGAGAACCTCTTTGCTTAGAAGAGGATCAAACAAAACACTGACATCCCGGTTTCCTGATGTTCCCGGGAAGCGATTGGATCGAACTCTTTTATTGATAATGTTCCTCGCCAGAATTTTGTCTTCGAAATGAAACTGCAAAGCCCGCATTCGTGAAGTTTTGGAGGGTTTGATGTAGAACTCTCCGGCCGGGATGTCTTGATCATCAATGGGCGGGTTGACGAGTCTTCCTGCCTGGACCTTAAAGAAGTTGGGCTGTTTGTAATAGTAGAGGACATCAGTATCAATGGTCCCGTCTGGCTTGAGTCGAAACTTCTCCAAATCAATATTTCCGCTTCCCAGCAAATGGTTGAGTGTCTTGTCTGAGCGGATATCCATATTAATTTTCAGACCGGAGGTACCGGTGAAATTGAGTTTGGTAGTGTCCCCGGTCAAGAAAAGCTCGGAATCGCCAATCATGTTGAGGTTGGAGCCTTGCTTGAAAAGCAGTGTGAAAGGTTCACTTACCGTGGTTTGATTGGAAATTGTCAGGCTGAAGAAGTTGGATTGCCCACCGGGATCGAGTTTGTATTCCAGACCTGCGTACACACCACCCAGGTTTCTGGGGGCATCAATATCTTCAAATTTGGAGAAGGTCACCTCATCATAAGCATAAAGTACACCGTTAAGAGCTGTGCTAGAAGCATTCAAACAGGCTTCAGCATCAGCCATACAAAGACTGTTAAAGTAGACATTCCCACGCTCCAGAGTAACCTGTCCACCCAAAAGCATCTGAGAGTTTTGCAGGTAAACCGAGCCCTGGATATCGAATGCCAACTTTTCAGAATTCGCTTGATCCATACGGATCGTAAGCGTTGCATCCTTGAGATAGACTCCATGATTTCTTTGCAAATCACGAAAACTGTCATCAAGATCTCGATTTTCCAGAGTATCTGTTTCAAGAACTGCGCGGGTATCGTCCGGGTCCTCGCTACTCGCAACGAGCTTAAGGGAACCCGCTTTTTTATCATATCCAGTGAGGTCAATTGAGGAGAGGGAGAAGGGGCTTCCGTCGATATTGAAGTCCGGTTTGATTTGTTCCCAATCCTCGTTGGCAACCCTTTTCATGTAGATTCTGATTGCATAAGTACCGTCCGGGTAGACTGCCCGGGCCACAAGGTCCTGATTGCTTTGGGAGTCGAAACTATAATCTATGGCACTTTGAAAAACTCCACCCTCATCGCTGTTGGCCGAGATCCGTCGCCCTTCATCGTCTTCTTCAAAGTAGAGGTGAAGGTATCCGTTGTAGACCTCGATGTTTTCCCACTCTTTGTCCCAGACCACTTCTTCAACAGTTTCTCCGCTTTCATCAAAAGTTCTTTTGATGATCTGACCCTTTACAAAAATTGGCTGATCATAGGCGCCTTCGGCGGGGTCGACTACATAGGCGGTGAATTCAAGGACTTGCGAACTGGTGGCATGCACTGATGAAGCCATACCAAGGCAAGCCAGGATGACACCTAGAAGCAAACAATATTTTAGAAATGAAATCCTCATCTACTCGTCAGACAGCTATTCCTAAACCATTGGATGGAAGCCAGATTTGTACCTTGGGGGTCACAGACATCTTCTTGCTACTCGATTGGTAGAGTTGTCTACATCCACGCTTGATGGAGCCCCACCTCCATTTTGATCCAGAGTTCCATACTGCATCATCTTTAGTGTGGCGCCAAAACCAGCTGTTTCTACAAAGAAATTGGGTGCTACCTCGGTAGAGTCAATAGCAGCACTGCCGCCGGTGTCCTTGTCCCAAAGCCAGAGTTGCTCAAAGGTACAGACTCTTCCTACCAGATTGGTATAACTGTCCACACTGATATTTCCAGCATTGGTTTTGTTTGTTCCCAAAGTGGTATCGAAGCTTGCGTCACTGATGCAAAAACTCATATTGTTTTTGCCTGTGCCGGAATTGACAAGAGTGTACCCCGTGGGACAGGCGTCAATTTCCTGGTCAATTTTTTCGTGACGGTGATGGGTATCCGCATTTCCCCCATTGAAAACAACATTGAAGGCAGCGTTTCCTGCAACATTGAGTTTTCCTATGGTCACCGCGTCATTCGCGATTCTTGTGGAAGGGATTTGACTTCCACTGAATTTGATCACTTCAAAAGGGTCATCGGAATTCATTTTAGCCGCTGTTACAGCAGCGTCAGCGATTCCCGCGCCGGTGAGCGTGAGGTTGGCAATGTCATCAGTAGAGATTGAACTGATTTCCCGCTCAGTAAAGGCTGAATTTTGCAGGTTTTGAGTGTCGATAGCACCATTGGCGACTTTATTGGAAGTGATTGATTCGTCCAGGATTTCAGCGGAGCTGATGGCGTAAATATTTGCGGCAGTGAAGGTGCTGTCTACGATGTGAGCTGATTGAATACTTCCATCAATAAATGCCGATTGAGTAAAGGCACCGTCTTCCAACTCTGCATCGACGAGTACACCATTTGCGATATTGGTTCCCAGTAGTGAAGCGGTTTTGATTGTTGATGTGGAGAGAGAGGTGTTTGCAATCATGGAAGCCGTGATGGCATTTTCAGCGAACAGGTCACCGGTCAGTCCGTTAGTTTTGAAATGGGTTCCCTGAATGATATTGTTTCCAAGTCTCAGACCACTTCCTGCACTGGTCACCAAATCACTGGTTGCCAGTTCCCCTGTCGTGATGGAGGAGTTGGCGACATTGCGCGTATCCACAAAACTGGCCACGAAATCTGTCTGAGTCAGGCGGTCGCCACCTGTACTGAAGTTGGCCCCGACGAGAGCAATACCCTCGATGTTTCGGTTTTCAATAATGTTTTCAAAATGGCTTGTATTGAAACCCGAAGGCGCGATTTTGGCTGTGGTAAAAGCGCTGTTGGCAAAGCTGGAGCCCTCAATGACATCGTCACCAATCTTGGCATTGTCAATTGCATTGTCCGCGATTTTGGATGTGTCGAGTTCACCGTCTGAAATTTGGGTTGAACTGAGGATATTGGTTTGGAACTTGGCAATTGTGAAACTGCTTCCGATGAGGTCTTCATAGGTGAGTGATTTGGAAGCAATTTCCGAGTTCCCAAGGTTGGTATTGAGATCATCCCCGTGAATACTATTGTCTGCCAGAAGGGCTGTGGTGATGCTTTGTGCGGCTAGAGCTGCACCGGTGATACTTTCATATTCAAACGAAAGATTTCCGAATTCGCCGTCTGTCAGTTTGGCAGTTTCGATAGTGTCGAGTTTGATATTTCCATGGGTTACAGCGTCATCAGCCAGTTCACTTCCTAAATGATTATTCAGGGCCAGTAGGGCACTGGTGATTTGACTGGCCTGAACATGCCCACCGGTCACTGCGCCTGTGGCTATGACTCCGGCGTGTAACTGATTGACTGCAAAGTCAGCATTTAGAAGAGTCCCGTCTGAGAGTGTGGACGAATTGAGCTCTCCGGAGGTAATGCGATCATGATCAATAGCGTCATCATTGATTTGTGCGTTCTGTATTGTTTCCGCCTGAAACTTTGCAGCTGTGATATTGAGATTGAGGACTTTGTCTGCTCCGATGGTTCCGGAAAGTTTTCCATTGGTGAGAGTATTGACTGCAAAGTCATCGGTGAGAAGTGTTCCGTCCATCAAGTCTGCATTCTGGATCTCTCCGTTGAGGACAGCCCCGGAGCTGATTGCCCCGGTTGCAATGACCGAGGCGGTCATGTTTCCACTGATTTTTGGCTCCGTGATGGCATTGTTGGCAAACACCAGTGAATTGAGGCTGTTGTTTTGGATTTCATTGTTGTTGATGGCCCCATTGGTGAAGTTTCCATTGGTGAGAATTCGAGATGACCAGATTCCTGTAGTAATGGCATCATCAGCCACCCGACTCACAATCGTATCTTCATCGAAAGCGGAGTAGGGGATGATGTCGAAGTCATCGATGTTGGTTGCCGCATTAAGTACAAGTCTTGTAGTTGCCGGTGAGACACTGAAATCGATTTGATAGAGATCACTACTTTGCAGATAATAAACCTTGTCGAGCTCTTCACTTGGTCGAATCTGGTTGATTTGCGTTCCCGACTTGAAGACCTGAGAAGCTGCTCCGTTGTACTGGACAATCATGTAGTCGCCACTGTCGGTGTTGATGACATAAACTTTGCTGCCGTCCTTGCTGTAGCGGGGAGAAATATAGGAGAAAGCGCCACTTGTGGTCATGAGGGTTGAAGTAGTTGAACCATCCCACTCCACAACAGACTGAAGATCCTGAGAGACATAAACCAGTTTGCCAGTAGTGTGACTGTAATCAAATCCACGATCCCCGCGAACATTTTCGTCGATTACAGTGGAAGGGGTTCCATCTTCGTTTATGGCGAGTTGTTTGCTTGAGCCTGGGTAGTATCTTCGTAAAGTATTAAAGTAACTACCGGATTCTCCACCAATCACGTAAATTGCTCCATTATTTGCAACTGTTCTATGGAACTGAATGTTGACCGGATAATTGGCTGAAGAGGTCCACGAATTGCCACCAATGTCATAAATGTCAAGATTATTAATAGCGGAACCATTATGACCCCCTACTGTGTAAAAGAAATTACCTATTTTACTCCCTCCACCTGCACCATATCTTGTTCGAGGCATACTAGTAAGGTAAGACCAACTATTTGTTGATGGATCGTATTCTTCAACAGTTGACTCATAGACAGTTGGACCTGTACCACTCACTCCACCAAGCAAAATTACTTTTCCGTTATGGTAAGTAATATCTGGCCTGTTCCTTGCGACCTGCATTGGGGCAAGTGTCTCCCATTCGTTAGATTGAGGGTCATACGAATAAAAACTACTCTGAGGTGTACCTCCTACTTGCCCCCCGCCAATATATATTAGATCTCCACTACTTATGCATTCATGCAGAGCCATTACAGTCGGCATGGTTGAGGCACCACTCCAAGTATCGGTATTAGGGTTGTAGGAGTAATAATTGCTTGTTTCCGCTCCAGCTCCCGGTGTGCCACCAAAAACATAAATAGTTCCCCTATGTAAAACAGTACATGCTGAATGAATCCCTGCTGGTGCGTTGCCAAGTTGAGTCCATGTTTGGGTGTCGACATTGTATACATCTACCTCTTGATCACTAGATCCACCTACCCCACCAAACGCAAAAATTCTATTGTTATAAGATACTGCGGCGAATTGGGCTCTATTTCTACGCATGGAAGCCAAACTCTTCCAACTATCCCCCCCAGCCACAAAACTGCGGTTCATGTGCCGATCTCGGACGGTCCAATGACTCTGAGCTACGTCCAGATTGCGACTTGCTGTCCCAGAAATCACATCAATCTCCCAGGCAGTGGAGCCAGAAAGGGCAGTGACCGAATTCCCATGCACCGTGCGTTGCAATTTGTCCCAGGTCTCGGAGTTGTTTAAAACTGTGCGGTTGCTGCCATCAAAGTCGTAACGAACGACGGCGTTCGACTCCAGAGTCACCAGAAAACCATCACCGCGAGCAAAGGCCCCATCAGCGATCTTGGCGGTGGTGACTACATTGGCTGCGAAGTCATCTCCGGTCAATGTGGCTGTGGCAAGCTTGCTGTTGATGATCTGATTGTAGCCCACGTCGTCCGGGAGCACCGCTTCATCCATGATATTGGTGGTGACAATGGTTCCGTCCACAATATGAAAGCTGGAGACCTCATTGGTTTTGATATAACTGCCCGTCACAATATTATTCAATATCATGGAGCTGTTATTGATGAGGACATCCACCATATTGGTGGTCTGGATACTGAAACTCGAAAATTTGGCTTCCGGCAGAGCATTAAGGTTGACCTCATCTTCAGCGATCTCGCCAAAGGCAATGCGGTCCATTTCAATGCTGCCATCAGCAATTCTTGAACTCAAAATCGTGCTGGTCACCAGAATGTCTCCGTAAAGACTCAGGTTCAATAAATGACCCGCAGTCACCTGACCCAGAGCAAAGACCGACTCATCCAGCGTATCGGTGGCGATGATTCCTCGAGTCACCGCATCTGTTTGGATATGAGAGCTGGTGACCACCGCTCCACCAAAGCTTGCGGAGACGATGGAGAAGGAAGCCAGATGGCTCTCCTTGATACTGCCATCCACCACATTCGCCGATGCAATCTGCGCATCATAGATGGGATGACCCCCATAAATCCAGGCACGGGCCTTGTCATTGGCCGTTGTTAGAGAGACTGTTCCCCAAGTTTTTGTTGTATTCACCGTAGGCAGTTCACTGGAAACAATCTGGTTGCCAATGAAGTAGAAGACCCGGTCGTTTTGGGATGGATCTACCTTGATGTATTCCGGGTTGCCGGCAAGTGCAGATTGAGACACCCAACCACCAGACTGGCAGTAACGGATTTGATTGTTCGCTGTGTCAGTGATCACCACATAGGTCCCTGATTGAACGATATCTACTGTACCCACATTGGTTTGATCACAGCCGCCGTCGAAGCCGCCATTCGTCAGAGTATTTCCATTCAACCGAAGCCAGCGTGCAGGGTTACTGGGATCAAAGACCACTTTGTCCATTCCCCCAACACCAACATTATGAGCTACTGTGCTGTTAAGGTTCACCAGACTGTACTCCATAATGTCCTGGGCTGTTCGATCAAACCAGTAAAAACTCATTCCTCCAGTAGTCCAGGGGAAATAGGCCAGACTTCCAGTGTCCAGATCGATTCCAGTGTCCCTGATTTTGGTGAAGTAGCTGTCAGCCCAGTAAATCCTTATTCCGTTGGTGAAGGCTACCTTGGATCCATCAGGGCTGAAGCGAGCGTAGGTGATCTGTGAACCCACTGCATGATTTCCAATATCAGTTGTGGCAAGACTGACACCTGTTGCAATGACTTTGCTCGCATCGCTTTGATAAACCCGAGCCCCTCGAATACGAAAAGCTCCCGTGGCAAAATTGAACTCCCTCAAATCATCAAAATGACCGTCGGTGAGGGTTCGAGCTGCAACTTTACTCTCGGTTAATGTACCCAAAACCAGATCAACTCCCTGGAAGGTGTTTGCAGAGAGCTTGCTTTGTCCAATGGTATGGGTTTGGATGTTCAAGCCGGAAACAGATTGCTGGGCAATCTTGCTGGAGAGCATGTCACCGGTGGCTACGAAGTCTCCATAGACTGAACCGGTGCTGACTGAGGCCGTAGTAATAGCTCCGGTTTCGATTTTGTCGAGAGTGATGGATTGGAATTCAAAATCAATCCCTCTCACCGAGTCGTTTTGAACCTGGGAAGCGACGATGGTGTCTTCCTCCATGGAGTGGAAATCCACACTTCCATTGGCGATCAGTCCACTACTGAAAACTCTAGAGCGGAAAGGGTCTCCGGTGAAGCTGTTGTCTTTCAGGCTTGTGTTTCCTATCTGAGCATCCTGGATGACTTCCGACCAGAAATCATCAAGGCTCATGTGTGATGTCTGGATACTTAAGTTGGCCACATGGGTGGAAACCAGAGTGTATGGAGCGATGCGATTGAGTTCGATGGCTCCTGTCGCGACTACAGTTTCATCGAGAGTCCGATCCACAAAGTGACGGCCGTAGATAGATCCATCTTCGATGTGTGAGGAGCTGATGACACCGGATGCAATGACCGAGCCGTCGAAGGTAAAGTCATCAAGGTCATCTGTTCCAATGGCTCCAACTCCAAAGTCAGCATCTGTCAGCCGGTTGGTTTCCGTAGTGGAAAAAAGTCGGGAAGAAATGCTGTCTGTCTGAATCAGGATGTAATCAATACCACCAAGTTCGGAGAAATCCCCCCCGGTAAGAACATCAATATCAATTTTGCTGGCACCGTCAATGGCTTCGTAAGCGATCTTGGCATTGGTGATCGAGTAATCCTGGAAGGCTCTGGTAGTGACGATATCATCAGACATTTTGTCCGAAGTGACCGCATTACTATCAATTTGGGCTGTAACTATGGAGTTGGTTTGCCAGGCCAACTCATGAAGGGAGTCATCATCGAGTTTGCTTCCTTCAAAGCTGTCTCCTACGAAATGGGAGCTGTCAAAGGCATCTATAATTTTGGCTTGATCAATACTTGCAGCAGCGAGTCTCTCACCCTCAATACCTTCTCCGATACGGTAAACCAGAGTGGCTCCGTCCGGGCTGGAAAGATAGATGCTCTCGTCAGCTCTCCACTGACAATCCGTAAAGCGGGTGCTGTCATAACGATCGGGGAGAAGTTTGAACCAGGTAGTCCCGCCATCATAGCTCACTTTGGTGTCCTGGCCCTGACCTACTGCAAGGACCTCGTTTTGGGAGCGAGCACAGACGTCATAAACTTTTCCTGCAGCAGTGTAGTTTTCCAAAACAGTACTTGTGGCATTCCAGGAAGTTACCTTGTGTATCTGGTTACTGCTGTCAAGGATCATAAATCCGCTACCGGCGATTGCCAGAGCACGGAAATTTACCGTCGCAGAAACTACGTAGCTGGAAGAAGAATTGAATAAACCAGGGTTTGTATCCCGTAATAAGTTCCCACCATCACCAACCATGTAAACAGTTCCACCGGAGCCCTGGATATCATATAGGTTAAATCCGCCGTTTTCCGTTACAGCGACGACTCCAAATCCATCAGTGGACTCCCTGTAGGAAGTTTGGCCTAACTGCAAGGCGTAGACATTGTTGGCACTGGCTGCATAGAATTTGAACTGAGTAGTTCCAGTAACTGCTGAGGCAGACCAGGTGTTCCCTCCATTTCCACTGGAATTGATGGTGTAGGTGTTGACGCCAACCGTCTTGAAGGCTGCGAAACCATCACTTCCGTCCACAAAAAATGCATTGGAGATAAAACTCTGGGCTGTTCCAGCTCTGCTTAGGGAACTAAAAGTCTGACCATTGTCTGTGCTTCGATACAAATTGTTCCCGCGCACTACGAACAGATTACTCCCGTCGGGCGTTTGGATACTGGTGTAACGTTCCAGATTTGCTTGAGCCTGGCCTACACCCTTGAGTGTCCAGTTTGCTCCGGTATCGGTACTCAATCCAATCTTGATGGAAGTATCGCCAGCGTCTGTGTAAACCATGATCAGGTTATTCTCACCGAAGAGATGGGATGAAGTTCTGGTGATTACTAGTGCGAGATACTCAAATGTTTGATCACTTTGGCTCAATAGAGCGAAATTGTACTTCACGACTCTACCAGCATTATCCACCATCGAAATGTCTCCATCAGTATCGATGAAGGAATCAGTTGGACTGTAGGTTACGGGTACGTTTGTAGCAAAATCATTGTCCCAGTTGTCATTACTGGTACGCATCACATTATCAGACAGATAAATCCCGTTCGTATCACTGATCATATAGAAATTAAAATTAGCATCATTGGCATCTGCCAGCCCCTTGGTTTGGGTGTTGACGAATCGGTCCTCCGTATAGAACAAATTTCCATCCTGTTGAATCAACCACAGATTGCCAAGCTGATTTCGGGAGAACATATGCACGAAGTTGGTTCCCGTTCTGACCCTGCGAAAGGTGTATCCTCCGTCTTCCGTGATATAGGCATTGCTGGCTGTAACCAAAACACCATTGTATTCATCTTCAAAGCGGAACTGAACAATCGTTTCGGGGAAGGTCCAGGAGTGCAAAAAACGCTCTCCTTCAAATTCACTCACATGAAACTCATCACCAAAACTCACCCAGACTTTCTTGTCGATGGTTTGGAAATGGGAAGCATCACTGGTTATGGAGCCAACCCTTTGTGAGCGAAAAGAGCTTATGGAATCAAAACGAAAAATCCCTTCAGCACTGAAAACCAGAATCTTTCCTGATTGCAGACGCATCACATCATAAGGAGTAGCCAGCTCCGTGGAGTCGTTGAGTTGAAGAAAGCCGGTAGAGTAGGAGGGCTTACTCAAAATCTTGCCTGATGTGACTGAATTAGCCGCAAAAGCAGAACTTTCCAGAGTAAAGTCCTGAATATGAGTGGTCAGGATAGATCCCAGATCAAAATCGATACTTTCTACCTGGCGATCTGCGAAATGGGTTGTGAGTAAATTGCCGGTTGCAAAGTCCTGACTAAGGAGAGACTCATCGATTACATTGTGTGAACTGACAATTCTGCTGGCGAAGACACGGTTCACGAGTGCAGTACTGGTCAACTTAATATCAGTGAGACTCAGGTCATCAATATGGAATCCTGAAAGAGTGTCCAGCGCGATTTTACTGGATGTAATCAATTCATTCTCAAGAGATGCTGATGTGATTGTTTGTGGGACCACATGGTATCCGCGCAGAGTGTAGGACTCCCAAACATTGCTGCCGAGACTGTTGTTTGCAATTTTTCCGTCAGTCACAGAACCGCCGGCAAAATGAGAGTCCGTCAGGATATCGTTAGCAAAATCCGAATTGGTCAATGTCCAGGTCTTGATGTCTGAAGTAACGATTCCGTTTTGAATAACTACGCGGGTACCAAGTTGGTTGGGAGCAACTTTGAGATTCACCACTGCTTCATCCAGGAGGTGAGTGGTCAAAACCTGCGCATCACCAATCACCCGACTGGAAATGGTTTCCGTGTCAATGTGATAATGAAAGACCGAAGTTGTGGCAAAGTCTTCATCAACAATACTGACCAGGGCAAACTTGATGGTATCGAGCTGGTTTGTGGCAATCTTCCATTCAGTCACCGAGTTGGCAAGAAAGCGGTTGCTGGTGAGGATATAGCTTGGTATGAGCGAAGATACTATAGACAGATCAATGATGTTTGTAGAGTAAAGCGAATCGGGAGCGACGACTCTTGCATCGATTTGCAGATTTCCCAAATCTCCGTCTGTGACAGTCAAACTGGCAATTTTACTTGTGGTGATTTGCTGGGGGCGAATGTGTTCTGTCAGAATTGCTGCAGGTTCAATGGCAGTTGTGGTGATATTGCGAAAGGCCACTTCGGCACTTTCCACAGCACCTGTGTCCAGTTTTGCAAGGGTGATGGCAGCTGTGTTGACCTTTATAGAAGAGATGGTGTTGGAGGCCCATTTGCTCTCCACAAGCTCGTTGGCTGCGAAATCAAAATCCTGAAGGCTCAGGTCCTTGATGTGTGTACTGTAGACCGTGTTAGCCGCCACCTTTGAAAGCGTTATGGAAGCATCTTCAAAGGAGCGACTGGTAAGAGATCCTTTTGTAATAGTTGTAGAGTCAAAAACCTTGTCATCGATCTTGATTGCCAGAATTACTCCGTCATTGATCTGGGTTGTGGCAATGGTGAGATCCTGAATTTTTTCTCCTTGCAGGGTTTTGTTTGCGATGTCTTCGGTCAGGATCGTGTAAGAGGTGATCTGTGTGGATGTGACCGTATTATTGACCATGTGGGAGAGCAGGATATTGTCAGGAACAAAGTGCTCTCCCAGTATATTTTGAGTGAGTATTTTACTGGTCTCTATCGCAAAGTCCGCAATTTTGTGTTGAGAACTTTGAGCCGAAGGGGCAATAGTGTGAGTGCGAACATCAATCGCCAAAACACTAAGAGAAACGATTTTATGATAGCTGATGGAGTTATTGGCAAAGGCAGAGTTTAACAAAGTATTGGTACTGATACTGGCTGCGAGGATTCCACTCGTTGCTATCTTGGAACTTGTAACCGAGTCGGATGCGAAATCTGCATTGGTTACAGCCAGGCTGGCAAACTTGGAATTGATCACAGCGTTTGTCTGGATCTTCGATGTGGCTATCGAAAGATCGGAAAAATTGTCTCCGGTCAAACTGTCGATGATGATCTTGGAGCTATCGATGGCATCCGAGCTTACATAGGCTCCAAAGACGGAACCATCTTGTACCTTGCTTGTATCAATTGCTTGATATCCAATCACTCGACCGGTGATGGTTTGCGCAATGATCTTGGAGCCTGAGAGCGTGGCTGTCATCACATGATAAGCATGGATGGCACCATCTCTAATGACACGAGTGTCAATTTGACCCGTGGCAATGTGAGTATTGAGAACACTGTTATCGGCCAAATCCTGGGCAAAAACCTGGGCGTCCATGAGATCCGCAGTTTGCAAAGTCTCATCCTGAAACAACAGAGAGCTAAGGGCACCAGCCTGTATGTGACGATTGAGGATTACATTGGACTGAAAGTGAGACGAGTCCAGACTGTCATCAGCAACTTTTACCGTCGCAATGGAGCCGGCAACAATAGCTGACCAGGTGGTTCCGCCTCCGGAAATATTGGAGACTTCATCCCCTCGGCCTATGAACTGATTGGCAAAGACACTACCTGAGCTGTGGACAGAGAACTGCTCGGAACCAGAAACATCCAGCACACCAAAAAGTGGTTTGGTTCCTGAATCATTGGCTGGTCGTACAGAAAGTACCAGTCCATCACGAGTGTAAGTGTTTTGACCGTGCAGGGCCTTTCTCGGGTCTGTGGTGGGATCCGGAAGGAAGTTGTCGATATCCTGTCTTCCCAGATTGTAGATGGGGACACCACCTACGAGATCGTGACGATGAAGATAATCTGCGTTACTCCCGTCAATAAGAGTGGAGAGATCTCCCGGAGTCATAACAATACCGGTTCCCGTAGATAGAGAGGAAGCAATGCGCAAGCCTCCATTATTATCGTGGGCAAGCAGCATATTGTAGAACTCGGAGTTTCCGTTGTAGGTTATTGTTTGGGAGTCTTGAATCGTCAGTGATACTGTGTCCAGCAGACTGGTTCCCGGAGTTTGATTGCTAGAGTCGATAAAGATGGACTTGGCAAGGATTTGCTCGGAAGTGGTGTCATCAAGAACTTCCAGAGAAACCAGATGACTGTGGACAGAAGGATCGACGATATAATTGTTCTGCAAGTCCCTCATCTGCACTGCAGTCAGAGTCCACTGGGAGGAAAGGCTGTGCGCTATTTGAAGCTGGTTAAGCTGTGAATAGCTTGAGGGGTCGAGATAACGATTGGAGGTGTCATCAAGATCTTCAAATCTTCTGAACCAACCTGTCTGCGCTTGTAGTTCATCGGAACTCAGACCGGAAATCTTCAGGTCCTTTTCTCCCTGCACCCCAATGACAACAGTACTCAGGCTGTTAGAACTGTCAGAGAAGACCAGTAAGTTTCCTGCTTCTGTGGTCAGGTCGAGCTTGTTACCCACTCTCAACTTGCCCCTGTAGGAGACTTCATTGCGGGTGATGGTGTGTCCGAAAGGATCGATAGTGAAGTAGGTGAGGGGAGTACTGATGTTCATGCTGATCAGGGAATGGGTTTCGATTGCAAAGCGATCCATGCTGGTGTCAGCGTTGAATACGATATCACCTCCGTAGACTAACAAGCTACCTTCAGTATGAAGATCATCCAGCTTCAGGTCGGAGCTTAGCCTCAAAGAGCGTGCACTGAGGTTTCCGTCATAATCCACATGAAATGTTCTGGGGCCAGTCGCTGTAAACACCTGGGTTCGGGAGAAGTAGACGAAGTCGCGAACCACGCTGAGACTACCAAGCACTTCCACACTGTCATCTGAGACCAGATTTTGATTGATCTGTAAATCATTGTGAAAAGAGGTCAGACCAGTATTTGTATAGCTGACGGTCATATCGAGATTTTTGAGAATGGAGGTGCCGTTGGGGTCAAGCAGGTAATTGACATTGTCCACATCCAGGATTCGTGGCATCTGGATGTCTGTTTGAGAGGTATAGGTTCCATCGATTCTGGCATCGCCTTGGTGAGTGATTGCCCGACTCAGGGTGACACTCCCATCCACTGTCAAATGTCCTCCTGACAAGGACCCTGGAGGATTATCAATCAAATGCAGATTGCGAAGTCGGGTCATATCGCTGGGGTCTAGTTCGTATTGAGGTTGAGAGAAATCAAAAACTTGCTTGGACTGAACCGAACCCTCGGCATTATTGACGAAGAGGTTACGCTGACCAATGAAATTTCGTTGAACTTCTAGGGTTCCATCGATGTTCAAATTGGCATTAATGAACAGGTCTCCCTTGATATCAAGCAAGCGAGCGATGATGAGGTCATTAATTCTTGAGGTGTTCTCGGGGTCGACGTAAAAAGCTGGATTGTCAATATCGGAAAAAACGCTTGCCGTTATGGTACTACTTCCCACCGTTAGATCTTCTTCAACATTGAGATCATTCGCCAGAAAGAGGGATTTGCCAAATTTGGTTTCACTAAAAACAGTGATTGGACCGGTGACAACCAGAGATTTAATGATACTGGTTTCGTCGGGATTGATATAGTAATTGGAGTTATTGTAGTCTGTGTACTGGGTGGAATGCATTTCTGTGATGCCGACCACATCTCTTGTTCCACCCACGACTCCGTTCATTTCAATCTCTTGCGCGACGACTACAGGTCCACGGTGGTAGAAAAGTGGTGTAGTACTGTTTCCGGGTTCGGGGAGAGTCAGGTTTCCGCCGATAGTGCCACTCTTTTCAGTTACAAAGAAATCCTTATTCGATTTGACGTGGCGACCTATATCTACCAGTTGATCAAAGCGTGCACTTTTGGCATATAGATCCATTCCAATGGTACTGGAGAGGGTATTGTAAAAACCGATGGACTTTACGTCCGTTCTCAGAGAACCAATTTCAAGAAAGGCTCCTGATTTCACATCTTGCGATCCCATGTAAGCGTCCACCCGATAGAAGTCACTTTCCACCGATGGAGCTGCTACCCCGGGTCTGGCAACTCTGTGAGCTGCGACGATACGGTGAGCGGCCCAAACTTCTGTAAAGGCGTTGACCCCTGTCAAAGTGGTTTTTACCGTGAGGTTCACAGCGTCTCTGGGAAGGATATGCTTTCTGATGAAGAGATCGTCTGGAGCTGCATTGATAATGTCAACAATCGCTTCAGGAGTAGCATCTTCGAGTATGGAGTGCTTGTGATTTACTGTGAAGTACTTCTTTCCAGCGCTCGGATTTGAGGAGACAGCCTGAAAATTGGGGTGATCGGACTCGAGGGTTTGTAAACAATGAAGTCGATAGCCTCGTAGTCCCGTGTACTGGACTCCCTGACAAGGGTCGATATCGTAATACTTGTCAGTTGTCCCAAAATCATCACAATAGTTTTCCCTCAGTGCCATACAATACTCGTCATTACACTGGCCCTGCCCACGCACACAGAGTGGAGCTGTAGCCACAAGATCAAAAGCGCTGTACTGATTTAAAGGGGCCTTTGCTGCATTGGTTTCATCCACGCTGCCGTATTCTCTCTCTGGATTATCCGGATCTATGTTGATGGAGTCGTTGGTGATCAAAACCGCAGAATCCAGGACCGAGATTCCACCAGGAGCAATCTTGTAGTCCACATACTTGGTTTTGCTAG
>Ga0255768_10000583_pt1 | contig 37726 bp, 53 predicted proteins | sample 071ome_33_FD_179983 | JGI IMG/M metagenome (GOLD analysis project Ga0255768, IMG submission 179983) | Coastal salt marsh microbial communities from the Groves Creek Marsh, Skidaway Island, Georgia - 071412AT metaG (version 2) | ecosystem: Environmental > Aquatic > Marine > Intertidal zone >... | reverse complement strand
ATGGGACGAGTAATTCGCTCATCATTCAAACGGACGGCTCGGAGCGCCTACGAGTGCTTGCGACAGGTGGTCTCACGTTCAACGGAGACACCGCAGCGGCCAATGCCTTGGACGACTATGAAGAGGGTACCTACTCTGTAACTGATCAATCGGGAGCAGGTTTGTCGTTTACCGTTAATAGCAACAGATATGTAAAGATTGGCAAATTAGTTTGGATCGGCATAGAAATAATTTTTCCAACTACATCAGACACAAATATCGTTTACATATCACTGCCGTTTGCACAAAGCACAGCACAGAGAGCGTCACTGTCATGCGTTACAAATAGATCAGATGTAACTGTTCAAGGTTATGCAAGTACAGGGACAGCGCGAGTGGGAATCATAGAATCGGCTGCTTCTCCTGTAAGCGTCACAAATGCAAGTTTAAGCGGAAAATATGTAATCATTGGCGGTGTTTACGAAGCCGCATAAGGAGACTAACTAATGGCATTAACAGAACGCATAGAAGAAGACAAGATTGAAGTTGTAGGGCCGTATAAAACAATACAAGTCCGTACGGCTACCGTAGTCGAACGCGATGGCGTTGAACTGACTCGCGCATTTGAGCGCAAAGCACTCGCACCAGACGCAGACGTATCGGGCGAGAGCGCAGAGGTGCAAGCAATAGCAGGTGCAGTATGGACACAAGAAATCAAAGATGCGTATGCGGCTCATGTCGCATCACAGCAGACAGGAGAATAGACAATGCCCATGTACAGCCATGATTTGACCATCACTAATAGACTTAGAATCTCACCCTCAAAACAACTGGGTGACGGCAGCACGCAGACTGACGTTATCGAATCGGCAGTGTGTATCGCCACCTGCCAACAATTAGATGATGATGGCAACGTAGTTGCTACGGCTTCCACTGATCCGTGGGTGTCTATTGATCTGAGCGATGTAACCGCTGCTGACTTTGTTGCTCTGGACGCGCTAACAGGTCTACCGCAACACGCAGTGGATCAGTTCAGCGCGTGGCACGAACAGCAGAAGGCAGGTCTGGAGGCGCAGTTACAGGCGCGTGCAAGCGCACCCAAAGAGCAGACTGCTCCGTGGGCCAGTGCTGAGTAATGAGCGAGGTGATGCCGCAGGGGTCTGCTCCTACGCAGCATAAAAGCGGCAGTAACGGACGGACAAGTTGGGTGAGCAAACAGGCGATACGCCAGCTTATCGGCATATCGTTGACGGGGCTGGTTGTCTACGAGACGGTGGTGACTAACCAGATCGATGCAACAGTGCTGATCGGTATCTACGGGACAGTGTTGGGATTTTATTTTGGCGAGGGTCAATGACGGACGAAGAGAAGCGCAGTCTCGATTATTACAAAGCAGAGATACGCGCAGAGCTACAGCGGTTGGAAGCGCAATCGACCGCCAAAGATGTAGCTGGGAAAAGTATCGGCAAGCACGGGCTACCCTACATCACATCCATTGTGGTGATCGGCGTAGTAGCCAGCCTGTATCTGGAAGAGGCGAAAATAGCAGCTGTGATGGGGCTGTTGGGATCATCACTAACAGCGTTGATCTCTATGCTTAGTAACATATCTGGAGCAGCGCCCAAAGAAGAGAAACCGGAGTTCGCGGTCATCAACAAGCTGATTGAAAAGCTCGACCGTCTCGACAAAGCGGAGCCGCCTATGAGTGTTGACGTAGAGGGCGGTAATGTGACGGTCAAGCGCGGTGATGATGTGATTACGAGTAACGCAGATAATCCGAAAAGGAAAGGCCAGTAACATGCCAAACGTAGGCGGCAAGAAATACCCATATACAGCAGCTGGAATGAAGGCAGCAGCGAAGGCCCGGAAGAAGAAAGCCAAGGCCAAGCCCAAGGCTAAATCGCGCAGGGGGCGCTAATGCCAGCAAAGAAAGATCCCAGACTAGCACGGGCGGGTGTGTCTGGTTACAATAAGCCTAAGAGGACGCCCAACCATCCGACCAAATCACATGTCGTGGTAGCTAAATCGGGTGGGCAGGTCAAGACGATACGTTTCGGCCAGCAGGGCGTAAAGGGCGCTGGAAAAAACCCCAAAACAGCTAAAGAAAAGGCGCGTAGAAAGAGCTATTACGCTCGTCATAACGCGCAAGATTCAAGGCCGTCAAAATTGTCGGCAAGATACTGGTCACACAAAACTAAATGGTAATTGGCAATGGAACCGGGCAGTGATCCTGTAACGATGTTGTTGACGACAGGTGGTGGTGGATTGGGTGGTGGTGCGATCACGGCATATGTGCTGACGAAGTTAGCCGGAAAGAATGGCAACGGGGGGTCAGATGCCGCAGCAGAGATGCGAGCCGTAGCGCAGAAATTAGATCATACCAACGAGTTACTCAATGAACTCCTACGCGCACAGGCGCGGATGGAGGGCTTACTACAACACCATAACCAGCGAGGTTAGCAATGACAGTATTAGAGCGTAAAGAGCAGATCCAAGAAGAGCAGCAGAAGGCGTTTGAGGAGCTACAGGTAGCCCAGAATCGCGTAACCGAACTAACCGCACTCATACAGCGTCAGAACGGCGCTATAACGGCCCTACAGAGCGTGTTGGACGAGGAATCGAGTGAGAATGGCGCTGTAACTGCGGAGGCCGTAGAGGAGCTTGTAGAGGCATGAATATTGGGACGATTAAATCGCTGGTTAAGGGGGTTGCTAATAAAGCGGCCTCGCGGAAACTGGCCGTCACCGCTGCCGTGGGCGCTGCGGCTACAACCGGAGCAGTCGAGCTGACGTGGCCGATGGCCGCAGTGGCGATTGCCTACATTATCTCACAGGCCGTTGTGGATGTCGCAGACGGTCGCTGAGACACGTCGTATTGGTGACAAGACACTCTGCACAGAGTGGGACATTGGCGTTAATCACTGGGCTGGGTCGGTGCTATTTATGAGCGATCAGCATTTCGACTCAGCCGATTGTGACCGCAAGATGCTCAAGCGTCATCTCGACGAAGCACTGAAACGGGCCGCGCCTGTTTATATGCTGGGTGATTGGTGGGATGCAATGGGAGGACGCAATGACAGGCGTGGCTCAAAGTCCTCCCTGCGCCCCGAATACAAACGCTCAGACTACCTCAACGCCCTCGTAGAGGACACCGTTGAATTCCTCGCCCCCTATGCTCATCTCATTGCCGGATGGTGCAGGGGCAACCACGAAACATCAATCATATCACATGCAGAATTTGACCTGCTGGGCGCTACTGTGCAACAACTCAACGCGCAGACAGGCAGTGACATACAGATTATGCCGTATGCTGGGTGGATCATATTCCGGCCCTATCGCACCTGCAAGGGCAAGCGCGGTGACAACAGGCGTGTCATTGACAGTGTTTGCGTGGCCTATTCGCATGGCACAGGCGGTGGGGGGCCAGTGACCAAGGGCGTCATTGGCACTAACCGCAGGGCCACCTATCTGCCAGACGCTGATATTGTGATTTCTGGGCATATCCATGAATCGTGGATGGTCGAGCTACAGCGCGAACGCTGCACGGGCAACGGGCGCATCTACCAAGACACGCAATGGCATCTCCAGCTGCCCAGTTACAAGGACGAATACAAAGGCGATTCGTGGTGGGTGCAGACGGGCAAGAGTCCCAGGCCCAAGGGCGGCTGGTGGGTCGATCTATCCGTGCAGCGCGGTAAGCAGCATGGTAAAGAGGTCATTGTGCAGCCGAGAAGAGCCGCATAGAAAAACGCGCCGAGAGTCTATTAGAGTTGCAGCTCTAATTTCCCGACGCGTTTCAAACCCAAAAATATTGTCACGGCAGACAAGCGAGATGACCACCAAATCGCTTTTTTATTTTTGGTTACAAGGATAAAGATATGCCCACTTCAATCTAAAAGCAAGCCTTATATATGCCTTGTTTTTCCCACAAGGGCCGTTAATTATTTATAATACTGGGTAAAATCTGTATTATCAAAACAGCTACTGCAATAATCACTATCCAAGGGCTATTCGCAATCTTTTCAATCATCCTGTTTCTCCTGTAGCACCTCTACTTTTTGTATCCCATTATCAATGGCTTGCATGGCGGCTAAGATGTGACGGCATCGTCTTCGGTATGAATACCCTATGCATTGGCATTGCCAATTGCTTTCACCGTCACCGTCTAAGCCACCAACAACTGTGTATACTTTAGTTCTGTCACTGCTTGCAATCTGAAATTTTAACGTCATCATAGCACTTCCCAAAAAAGAAGTTGGCCCAACGCCTCTCCCCCGAAGCGCGTTGGGACTATCCCTTTGCGCTCCTGTCTGACGTTAGGCCAACTTTATTCTCGTTTAATATGTTATAAATCGCCGCTTATATCAACTGCTCTTGACGTTGTAAAATCAGCTTGGCTACCTCTTCCATCTCTGGAGTGTGCCAGCCCGACCATTCGCTTTGCTTGTGATCGTAGCTCATTCCTACGCGATACAGCGCCTTGAATGCGCTTTCTGGCAGCTCTAATGGCGGCGGCCCCTGTATCGTGTAGCGATGTGTCGGTTGTGGTTTGTATAGGCTCCTGTCTGCTGCCTCCTTGGCCCTCGTCTTCATGTAATCCAGCTCCTCGACTATCACATAATACAGCACCTTCACCTCTGGCTGGGCCAAAGTCGAGCCATTCTCCATCAAATTCTTCAGCAATTCGATTGCCCACAGAATGGTTTGATTTGAAACTGTATTGTCTGGGGGTGCGTCCTCCCTCGTTGACCACAGCGATACAAAGATTTCTTCTATTGTCACCTGGTCCAAGGGCTTCGATTCGCTTTTGAGTATTTCTGTGCCGAGTTCTAGCATTGGTTGCCATCTCCGTCAACAAAGGGCCAGTGATATGTATCCCTTCTGCCCAGGTAAACAAGGGTAGCTTTTTGCCTCGACCACCTATTAATTCTGGGTTATTCGCAGCCCATGAATACCCGTATCTAATATCTCTCTCTGCATTACCCTTCTCGAACTCCGTCATAGTTTTAGGCAACGCATCTCTAAACTGGCTCATTGTGCTACAGAGTGGCATCGTTTTGCCGTTTTTTTGCATCGTCAATTCGGGAAATTATAGCTGCAACCCTGTCTACATCTACCCCATATATATTATGATAATCAAGTTTCATATTTTCATTGCTGACACTTTCAATGCGATCAAACAATTCTGCTTCGCAAAAATCTTCAACGTGACCAACTGCAATTATAATTTTTTCACCGCTCTTGGTGTAACATATAATTCTACATTTATCGTTGTCATCAAGTGGATATGTCTTAAATTCAAAATGGGACACATTACGCATGGGTATTATGCCCGTAGTTCCGATTCCATCCTGTATATCCCTCTTATATTTCAAGCACTTTTCTTTTTTTTGTTCATCGCTCATCAGGTTGCTCCCTTAATATGACCTCTATGCGAGGATCGTCTTTGTCAATGTGAAAGGCGTCGGTAAATCCGCGCACCCATTGTTGATTATCGTCCGGTAATACGCCAATCAAAACCAACCCATCTAAAATGTATTTCACGGCGATGCGAATATTGTCTGGGTCACCCCGTTTAGTTTTTCTATAAAACGTAGTCTCGACCCATACAGGGTTTTTGACTTTTTGCATCCGCTGAACAACCGCTTCCGTAGCTACGGTTTCTGTCCATTTTTTCTTCACTTTACTATACTGCGCCCAATGCCGTTTAGAGGCGTCGATCACTTGATTGAGATTAGGTAACTCACCTCTAATTATTAGCGGCTTGTTCATTACTATTTTCTTTAATGACAGCTTGTAAAAAGTCAATGACGTTTTGAAGTTCCTCTAATACCCCTGGAATTACATCATCGTATGCACTTGGTGGCACTCTTGGGTCATTTTCTTCACATGCATATTTAACTACAACCCGCGGTTCTGGGCTTTTCATTAGCGCATCGTGATTATGGTCATACCGCCGTTCGTTATATGTGTTTACAACACCTGCGGCAACCTCAATCGGCCAATACTTCCAATATTCTGTCACGCTGTTGTGATCTGATTTATAGTGTTTTCCGATATATTTATCTTTCATTTTATATGCTATTTCACCTCTTTTTTTTTTAACGGATCATGCTCTTCCCAATCCGCAATCAGCATACCTCGTTCATGTGGCGCATTAAATGATAGTTTACGCGCCTTAATCTCTTCTAAAATATCAAAGTATTTAGGGTAGTTTTTTTCGATGTATTGCCTAAGACTTTTGTGGAATTTCCCTTCAACTTGCTTATCCACCCACTTATCCACGGCAATGCGCCAGTGATAGTAGGCCGAGTTTATCAAATGTTCATCGGTCATCTTGCTTACATCTAATTCTTTATTCATGTAAGCTTCTCGACTATGTCCATTGGTTCACTGTCGTATTTTGCCAGATCCATTTTGATGCTTCCGCTGCGGTATAGCTCTAACGTCAACCCTAAGATGGTGGATGTGCGATCAGCTTGGTTTTGCTCCTCACCGGATTCTTTCCAGACGTGACAAGCTCCAATCCAACAGCGGGTCATATGCCGAACTTGGGCAACAAACAGATCCTCGTATTCTGAAGAGGCTATTACGTTTTCGTTCCATCGCTTTCTGATTGTGACTAAATATTCAACACTTTTGTCATCCTCAACTTTTGCCTCAATTACAATCAAATCGTTTTGCCGCACCTCAAGTTTCGCAATCTTTTTCTCGATGTCTGCATGACGATCTTGCAATTCAAAAATCGTTGCGCCAGTATCGTCTACCGCTTTTAACAGGCTGTTGCCAATCTCAGATTTCCCGTCATACAGCACCTCAACGGGCGTGTTTGGCTTTAATCCAAATTTTTTAATAGACATTGGTTGCTCCCTTCAGTTGGTGTTGACCCAGAGCATAGCCCTCGCCATGCCCCAGGTCGGTCAAGTTTTCCTGTTTAATCAACTCATCTCCAGTAGCCATGCCCCTAAACTCATACTTGGGAAATGTGCCAATCATCAATGCGTAAAGATCTTTCTTTTCCTTCCACCGCACAGCTAAGAGCCGTCCGGTTTTATATTTAGTGGTTTTCACATCGACTGTTTTGCCCATCCAAATTGCATCCCCTGTTCGATCTGCTGACGGATCAGCTACGATAGACATATCCGGATAGACATTAAACAGTTTACAGAACGCTAACTCCGCACCGTAGCCCTCAAGATCTATATCAAATCGATCCTGTGAGCCAACTTGAGCGTTAGTGATACCCCGTTTTATGGCGTTGTCCATGCGACTACGCGCCATAAAACGGGCTAATCGTTGCTCTGCGTTATTGAGTTCGACCTGTGCGCCAATCAAAAGGGCAGGTCGTCGTCATCGTCTGTTGAGGGATTTACGGGTTTTTCTTGCTGATCGGGCTGACCAGCTGGCTTGATCTCAAAGTTGGCAACCGGTAGGGTTTCACCATCTTTCTCCCACGTTCCCATCTCGCGCTTAATCAAAAACGTAGAATTCGCAACGATCCCTGCCTGGAGCAGGGCGTTGTGCAATTTTCGGTTCGCAAATATTGTGACGTTCTCGTCAGCATACCTCGCGGCATACTTCATCGAATTGTATTGGGTGGGACGCGAGTCTCCGAATGGAAAGTGAATTTCATGCCACTCCCCATCTGGGAGAAAGATTTTCTGTTTGCCGTTTGGCGCAGCCTTGGTCGGCTCAGAGTGATTCTGCGACCACTGTAGGATGGGGTCGTACATAGTATCCATAGTTGCTCTCCTTGTAGGTGTGATGAATGGATGACACAATTTACGAGCATCCCGTTTGCATTGTCAAGCAAAAAAAAGCGCCAGACATGGCCCGTAGGGGTAACCACATCTGGCGCTCCATCACCATTCATAGGGAGCAATCCCATGATGGCTCAAGGGTAATCGATTTAGTTTATATTGTCAAGCTCAAGTGCTTCTCTAATCTCTCGCAGAAACGCTTCGCTATCCATCGTTTGACCCGTCATAAAGCTATTTAGCATCGCCATCCGGTCATAATACTGTGATAGTACACGGCAAAATGATATTAAAATCTGTGCGCTTTTTTGTTTGCCCCCCTCAATGCGCGAGATGGTTGAAACATCGTATTGCACAATCTCTGCAAACTGCGGTTGAGTCAATCCCAATTTTAGACGGGTGTGTTTAACGAGATTCATAGGTGTTCTCCAGGTAGTCTACGAGTATGTAAGTAATCTGCTCCATAGCATGTAAAGGACTCTCGTCCTCAAGATCGAACTCAAGCCGAACCTTGCCCTCTTCGATCAATTGAATGGTGTTTCTGGTTGGTGATATCATCAAATCGTTTGCCACTGACTTGCTCCCCGTATCAATCAAATCTCTAATCATTCTGGTTGCCCCCAATCAAAATGTAGTCGGACGCATTATCGTTTAGTGCGTCTCTGTCTGTGTAATATCGCATGGTCGTATTGACCGTTGCGTGTCTAAGATGACTCTGGACTTTCTGTATAGTTGCTCCCCCTTCCAGCGCGAGTGTAGCGCATGTATGCCTCAATGAGTGCGCGGTGATTTTAATGCCGACTTTCTTGCCATACCACTGAATGATGCTTGATACAGCCTCTGGGCGAATCCTGCCGCCCCAATTGTTTGCCCGCGACATCCCGACGAAGACGTAATCAAAGCCAAGACTCCGCACTGGCCCGTCGGAACTGCGCTCAAACGGATGCTCTGCCATTGACTCTCTGTAATAGTTGAGCAATGTATCAAGACTCTCGCATACCCTGTGCGATAGTTTGACTCTCTGCTCATGTCCCGATTTTGTGTCGCGCAAAACAGCTACCGTATGCTCTCCCTCGCGCTGTATGTCTGACCACTTAAGATTAGCCGCCTCAGAGCGTCTCATGCCCGTATAGACTAACAGGATAATCAGCGCACTGTCTCTAGCGGCCTTAACTCTCGTCCGGAGGTCGCAGTGAGGACGTTCGATTGCCTCGTAAGCGATCTCAATCATCTCCTCTATCTTGTCTGTGTCTACCGCTTTCCCCATGCTCGTCTGAGGCGTTTTATATCCTCTGACAAGCTCTGGGGACGCAGGGTTGCGATCAATCAATCCTATCGCAACGCACCGTTTGAAAAAGGATCGTAGGCTCGTCAGCTTACGGTTGATCGTTGACGGCTTGATGCCAACTGAGGCTAGTTGGTTTCTATACTGCTCAACATCCTCAAATCCCGTTCCCTTTACATGCGCCTCCGTAATCCAATCGATCCCAAAAAACTCAATCAGATCTGTCCGGTAAGCGGTGCGCGTGGCATCGCGCATCTGAGCAGATATGAACGGCTCTAATAAGTCTGATCCCCGTTGGGGAAGTGCTACAATGCTAGTCATTTGTTTCTCCTCTCCATCCCCGGGACACCCATTTACCGTCCTCGTCTTGGATTGGCTTGTCGAACGATGTGTGATACGGACACCAAGGCCATTCAGCCAGATAATCATCAATCTTAGCCTTTAGCTCTTCCAACGTGTTTTCTCTAAACGTGACAAATTTCATTCTTGCTCTCCTAAAATTTTATCGACAATCAAAATGCGCTCACCAATCCAACGCATCACCGGGACAGCCATGCTATTTCCAATCGCTTTATATCTGGGAGTGTCTGGGCAATCTTCAGCCGACTTGTTGCGCCAAGGGATGCGCGTGTGATCGTCAGGCATCCCCTGCAATCGTTCGCACTCGCGTGGAGTCAATCGGCGCACTTGCATCCCTGTAGCAATCGCATGGGAGTGCGCTTTGCTCAACGTCGGAACGGGATCTCCATCCGCGCCGATGCCAAACGTCTGCCGATTCTGATCAGCTCCTTGATCGCGCAACGCCGCCATCGTATTGATGGGATACACGGCGTGGCCGTAGTCTTTAGCTCCAACGGGCAAAGATTGATCTTCCGACGTTATCGGATCTTCTCTCGTATTTATGCAACCAAAGACGGGAACGGCACTCGCCGTATCCTCTCGCATAGAATCCGTTGGAACGCCCTTATAATCTCTAGCATACAATGTGCCAGATAGCCTATGGACAGGGATGAGATGCCCTGCATGGATGTCATCATTCGCTACCCCCCCGTTGCGCCCTTTACGGGCTGTTACAGGGCCGACAATCGGCACAATCGCATCGGATTCTACTCGCTCGTTTCCTGTGCGCGAGTATGGAGGGCCACCTGTAACAGTGGGGGCAGTTTTTTGCCCCTTTTTTCTGCTCGTCTTAGCACTCCCCTGCAAGCTGTTGGACTCAAACAATACCGCTGTAGCTCCTCGCTCATCGGCTCCAAGATGTCCGACAACGAACACTCGTCTGCGTCTCTGTGGGACTCCCCAATTTTGAGCGTCCAAGATTCTCCACGCGAGATTATACCCGCATTCAGCCAACGCCCCGACGATGCTTCCAAAGTCCCGTCCCCCATTTGTGCTAAGACAACCTGGGACATTTTCCCAAACGACCCATCGGGGCTGTTTCTCTTTTGCAATTCTACAAAACTCAAGTGCGAGGTTGCCACGCTCGTCATCCAATCCACCTCTGAACCCTGCAACGGAAAATGATTGGCAGGGGGTTCCCCCGACAAGAACGTCAATTGCTCCAGCTCTGCTGATGAATCGCTCATCGGTCATGTCTCCTAAATTCGGCACATTCGGCCAGTGATGATTTAGTACTGCACAAGGAAACTTCTCTATTTCAGAAAACCACTGAGGTGTAAACCCCAGTGGCTCCCATGCTAAACTCGCGGCCTCTACGCCGCTACATACGCTACCGTATCTCAACGTCATATTTATGCCCCCTCTGCGCGTAAACGCTTTACAGCCCATCTCAACCGATTCTCATCCACTCCACCCACACACGCCAAGTGCGTAGCCGTCCGACAATGCACCATGTACGAGTACGGATGAGCGCGTGAGGGGGAACGAATTCCACTACAGCACTCACCCGTTGTCTCCGGATACCAACGCCCCCCGTTATCAAAACTGCCGTCGGGATGGACTACGCGATCCTGTAGCGCGATATACTCCTCTGCAATCGCTCTCAGTTTTTTGTTCATGCGATATTTAGCCATTGTCGCTCTCCTCTGCTTCGTTGGCTTCTCGCTCTGCCTTTAGCTCTGCTATGCGGCGATCAATGTTACGTACAGCATCGCGCTTATGCTTTTTGAGTGCATCAATCAAACGATCCACTTGAAACACTGTGAGCGAACACGCGAAGGTATCATTGGGATCTGGCTCGTAATCGCCCTCAAACTCCTCGCGTCCATAATCGTCATGGATGCGGTCAAACGTCACATGTACATCGCCCAAAATTGTATACAGATTAGTCACGTACGATCCCTCTACGAAATCGCCCGTGACCATGGTCGTTGGATATTTTTTAGCCATTAGATTGCTCCCTCTGAATGTTTAGCCGTGTTGCCTTGGCTATTTGGATGTGACGGGTTAATGAATCTCTAAGCGTCTCAGCGTCCTCAATGGACATATCTAAAAACAAATCTGGCTCATCAGAGAAATTCGGATCTCCGCACTCTCTGAAGTCTACCCAAACAGAGCCACATGAAGTGTTGACTCTGACTAAGTGATAATTGCACTCACCCTGCATCTCTAACAGATCTGCCATAATTATTCCCCCTCCCCCTCGTCCACTTCTTGTAATCCGAATGCACCTGGGCCGTTGCCCTCCGGATCTCTCTCTGCCCAGATGACAAATGTTTTGTCATTCCCCGGAAGAGTCTTCCGAACGACCAGACCAACATACTGCTCGTTCATCTCACCCGGGCAATCAGCCAAGCCAACGATTTTCGCGCCAACGACGGGGCGCAGCAGATCTTCGTGATACGACATGAGGTTGCTCCCTCTATATGTGCCGCTGAATTGCGACTGAGACTAACCTACGAAATCGTTGATTTATTGTCAAGTGCAATCAAATACATTCTTAGCAATCAATTTGATTTGCAATCAAATCTACGTGAGACAGCGCAATCAAAATGAGTCTGATCGATCCCTGGCCAGCTGGCGCAATCGCAATCAAAAACGTGTCATTCTCAAAAAATTCCAGGGGGGCAATCAGATTGAAAATTGACGAGCAATCAAAATGACAATCAAAATGACAATCAAAATGATATTGATATACTCGTCGGAGCCGCCGGTGCGGCCAGGGCTGGTCGATTTTTTTGGGGGGGCGATATAGGCGCAACGTCAAGCGGTAGAACGACATAAGTAATAATATACTTGACAATATATCATGCATTACTATCTTAGAATATCATTCATCATTCATTCTAACGGGAGCTTTTAATATGACACGCCAACGCGATATCACACCTACCGCACTGCGCGATAAGAGAGGGAGATTTACGGGTCAGTATGAGTTCAATATTTACACATTTAACAAGCAATTCACCAATGGCGTTATATGTGGAGCATTCATTTCTGGCGTATCAATTTTGATCGCTATTTACATAGGGAGCTAAGATTATGAAAAATCTATTCACACGTGCTGACAGTAACACCAAGACAGCCAAAGACAAAAGATTCGAATCTGTGATATTGCACCTTGCACCGTACAAAGTGAGCGGTAAAAATACGTGTGCATTTGCAAACCAAGACAATACACGCTATGCGCTAGATACGCTAGCGAACGGTGGCAATATTGCTGTGGTTTTCAATGTCAAAAAGGCGGTAGATTTACCGCTTGAGATGTGGTCTAAAAAAGTAATAAATGGAGATGAAAGCGATTTACGTTTTTTAGATCCGGAAAATATTGTGGTTGGTCTAGCTAGCAAGGGAGATGCATTGAAAATATCAAACGGTTTCTGTTGGCAATATTGCCTTAATACTTCCGGAAGATCTAAGTTTGCGAATGTGCAAAATTCACGCATTGAAAAGACCAAACTATTCTATGAAAATAGAGATGCATTTATTTACAAGCTGTCAAGAGAGATAGAGAATTTACAGAAACGTGGAGAGAAAAACAGGAAGCCTTGTGCTGTTAGGCTGAATGGTACAAGCGATATTAAGTGGGAAAAGGTAGCGCCTAGCCTGTTTAGTGATTTTCCAGACATTGCTTTTTATGACTATACAAAAGTACCCAACAGAGAAACTCCGGATAATTATCACTTGACATATAGCATGCAATTTATACGCAAGTATAACGGAATGAGAGCGTAAAAAATGGACGAATTAATAGAGGTTTTAATACTAGCATTTCTAGTACTAGCAAGTATAAAGAAAGGAAAATAAAATGAGCATTATTTGTTTATACGATAACTCCGGAATCATGGCTAAACCTTGGGTACAAGGTGGCATTAACGCTAGCTGTTACGATATAAAAAACGAATACAGCCAAGAGCGGTATGCGAACGGTGCGCATCTCAATATGGTTAACTTTAATATCAATACAGAAACATTGAAAAGGTGTGCTAGGGCAATAAATAGGCTAGGTGGTGGAGAGGTTCACTTGCCGATTGACGTGTGGTGGGTACCTACTCCGGTCAAGCTCGTCTTTGCTTTTGTGCCTTGCACAGATCTTGCCGTATCCGGTGCAAGGTGGTTTAGTGCTAAACAGGAGAGAGATCCGGAGTTTCAACACAAAGCGGTACAACGCGCATTAGATGCGGTACAGTTTGCAAAAGACTTGGGAGCGGAGTATTGTATTGAAAATCCCGTTTCTATGTTGTCTACACTATGGCGTAAACCGGATTATACTTTCCATCCGTACGAGTACGGCGGTTATTTATCGGAGAGTGAAGCGGAGCATCCCTTATATCCCGACCACATAGCACCAAGAGACGCCTACTCTAAAAAAACGTGTCTTTGGACTAGTGAAGGTTTCAAGATGCCAGAAAGGAAACCGGTAGCGTGCGAGTCGTTCGGGAATAGTAGACAGCATAGCAAGCTAGGCGGTAGAAGTGAGAAAACGAAAACAATACGCTCCCTTACTCCGCGCGGTTTCGCGAAAGCGGTATACTTAGCCAACAGGTAAGTTTACCAGTTCAAACTTTTGTCCAGTCTAAACGCTCTCTCCGGTCTATGGATCGGGAGAGCGTTTTTTTTTGCATCTTACACACGTTGACACGTGAACACCTAGCAAACTGCAGCGGTAGTTCGACGTGGTCGACGTCGAAGCGGAGAGCAGAGATAGTGGAGAGAGACTGGAGAGAGAGACGGAGAGTAGGGAGAGACGGAGAGAAACGGGAGAGAGTAGAGAGTGTAGGATCGGAGATGCAAAACAATAAACACACGCAATCTATCACAATCGATTAGTGCGCGATCATTTATAAAGGCGCACACGTTGACGTGCTGGTGTGCATTGTTACGCGGAGTTTACCACGTTTATTGGTGTGTGTTATCGCATATAATTGTCAATATAGGCGGTAAAATATCGCGTTAAAATCGCGCAAAAAAATCCAGATTTGCCACCTCGGTGCGCGTCGGCCAGGCGAAACGACCAGGGGCCAGTTAAAACGGAAACGAACCCGTATATCCTCACCCATACACGTTCGCCCCCATAATTTTTCTAGATTTCGCACTCCCCCATCTCGGAGTTCGCGTTGTGCGTATATGTGCTAGTATGTGCGTATATGAGCTAGTGATACGTTGGAGAGCGTTTGCTTCTTGGCAGAGCTTGACCATAGCCTTAAGGTTTTACCCTGCCACTCTATGCTGTTGGGATTTTCTGGCTGATACGTCCGAGCCGCGCCCGCAACTGGCATCCATCGTTATGCACAACGATTGTGGAGTGAGTGACGCTTTTACCCCGTGCATGGGGCCGTAACAGGGATCGCCGCTTTCGCTTTAACCTTGGCCGTATGTACGATTGCCTTACCTCAGTGGGCCACTTCTACATAACACCCTGGTCGCGCTTTGTGTCCCGATGTTATGCATTGCGCCTCAATGATACGGTAAATGCTTTTGTAAAGCAACTATGCATAGATATTTTTTATAGCTTGACATGGGTCTATAAGTTTATTTTATTACGGCTATGGTAGTGGACTATACCCAACAAGAATGGCCCCAAGAGCGCTGGCCCAATTTTAGCCCAGATGAGCTTCGATGCAAGGAGACGGGCGAGTTGGTGCTATGCGAGGACATGATGGATGCGCTACAGCAACTACGCTGGTCGCTGGGTTCGCCCCTTGTAATTACATCCGGCTATCGCAGTCCTAAGCACAGCATTGAAGCGGCTAAGATTGCTAAAGGTGGCCCCGGTGGAGCGCACACTACGGGCAAAGCGGTCGATATCGCCTGTGACAGGGCGTTTGCCTACCAAGTGCTGTCATCGGCTTTGCGGGCTGGTTTTACAGGCATTGGCATTCAGCAAAAGGGCGATGGGCGTTTTCTCCACTTGGACTACATCCGACCTGGTGACGGGTTTCATGTGCCACGTCCGTCCATCTGGAGCTATTGATGGCGTATGATGCACAAAAAAGGTCAGCATACTACGCTAAAAACGCAGACAGAATAAAAAGCTATCAACGAGCGTGGAGACGGAAACGTCGTCTAACGCACCCAGAAGAAGCGGTTAGGAACAACCAGAGGGTTAAGCGCTACCAACAAACAAAGCATGGTCGCGCAGCGTTAAAAGCAGGGTGGATGAATACTACCGCGAAAAAGCGCGGCCAAGCAGGTAAAGTAACAGCGGCAGACCTTTTGGGCTTAGAGCGTATTTGTCGTATGTGCGGCGAACAAGACGAACTGCAAGTAGACCACATTACGCCAGCAATGAACGGCGGTTTGAATGTGGGAAGCAATTTGCAAATGCTGTGTGTTGATTGCCATAAAACAAAAACCGCAAAAGAGCGCTCAATACGAGTTGACGTATCTACTGCTCTACAAGAGCAATTAAGGCTGTTGTAATGGCAAAGAAGGCGTTTTGGGACAAAAAGAACCCACGCAAGAAGTCGAAGACGTTAACGACCAAGCAAAAGGCTGCTGCCAAAGCACGCGCAAAAAAGGCTGGCCGTCCGTATCCGAATCTGGTAGACAATGCCGCTGTAGCGCGAAAAGCAAAAAAGAAAAAGAAGTAAATGGCCCTATCTGAGCTACAAGAGCAAGCAGTGCAGTTGGTAGTGCTGGATCGCTGGAATCCCAAGATGGCAAACGACAAGATTGCCAAGACCTTGGGTGTAGATAAGTCTACGGTGTTCCGCTGGCGCAAAGACCCAGAGTTCGATAAAGCACTACAAACTGAGCTTGAACGCGACAGGGCAGACTTTGACGAAGTGCCACTAGCATGGCGCAAGAATCGCGTATTAGCACTGGAAGAGCTGTATCAAAAGATTGACGATGCCCGTGTATCGCTAAAGCTGAAAGTGCTGAAGGAGATACGCGAAGAGGTCGGTGATCACCGGATACAGGTAGATCACACAATCGAGGTAAAAGGGGCCAATCTTCCTCCACGCGCTGAGTCGTATGAGGAATGGCTCAAACAGAATGAGCAGATGGTAGAAGCGCAATACAGCGTAGACGAGGCTGCTGGATGAAAGTAAGACGCTTGCCCGATGCAGGGCCAACGCATCACAGGCAGTACATCCAAAGCAGAGGTAATTACCTGTGGAACAACCACCCTGGTATGCCAGACCGAACGGATTCGCGGCATCCCACCATTGTCTCGTCATGGGCTACATTGCACCGCGAAACGAATCGCAAAAGCTTCCACTTGGGTCGAGGCAAGTATAAGAAGCAATGACGTGGAAACCGCAACCGGGGCCGCAAGAAAAGGCCATACGCGCTTCGTTTGTCAACGAGCTGTTCTTTGGCGGCGCTCGCGGTGGTGGTAAGTCTGAGTTTTTACTGGGTGACTTCTTAGCGGACGTAGACACTTACGGTGAACACTGGAAGGGTGTGCTTGTCAGGCGTACCTACCCAGAGTTGGACGAAATTATTGATCGCTCTCGCCAAATTTTTCGAGATGCGTATCCAGATGCCGAATACAAGGTCGGCACACACCAGTGGAATTTTAAAAACGGCGCTACGCTAAAGCTGCGTCACTTGGAAAACGAGGCCGATGCCGACCATTTCCAAGGCCAGCAGTATACATGGATCGGCTGGGACGAGCTAACGTCTTGGACGGACATGAAAGCGTATCACAAGCTGAAAGCCTGTTTGCGAACGGGCGCAGCGGAAGTGCCGACTAAGCGTATACGGGCCTCTGGCAACCCCGGTGGGCCAAATCACAACAATGTCAAGAGCTACTTCATTGACAGTTGCGATGAGTCTACAGTGATACAAGGTGACGATGGCATGACACGGATGTATATCCGCAGCCTCGTTACCGACAACAAGATTTTACTCCAGCGCGACCCAGGCTACATCAAGCGGCTTGAAGGCGTTGGCGATGAGCAACTGGTCAAAGCGTGGTTGGAAGGCGATTGGGACTCCTTCGTCGGCCAATATTTTACCAACTGGAACGAGCCGCGCATACTCGTCAACAGTTTTGAAATACCCACGCATTGGCCGCTTTTTGGCGCGATGGACTACGGTGAGGCTGCTCCAACGAGTTTTGGCCTCTACACGGTTGATTATGACGGCAACGTGTATCGCATCAGCGAGTATTACCGGGCCAACGCCACTGCGTCGCAGCACGCAGCCAACATCGTGGAGATGATCGAAAGTTGTCCGTTTACGGGCGGTCGTTATCCACAGGCAACGTACTGTGACCCGTCGATGTTTGTCAGACGGCGCTTGAGTGAGGTGATCAACCACTCACCGGCAGATGTGTTTGCTGAACACGGCATCTTTTTGACGCGAGCCAACAATGACCGTGTAACGGGATGGCGTGTAGTCAACGACGCGCTGATAAAAGAGCAGTTGTATGTGTTTAACGGCTGGAACGATGCGCTTTGTCGCACCATGCCAGCTCTGCCACGCAGCAGCAAGAATCCAGAGGATCTGGACACTACGGCAGAAGACCATGCAGCAGACGAGTTACGCTACGCGATGATGCACGTTTATCGGCCTCACAAACAGGCCGATGAAATGCCCTACGAAGGCACGGGGCAAGAAGCGATAGATATGTTGGACATGGGCTATGGCAGACGCAATGGGCGGTATGCCACGGCCTAACACAGTGGTCGGGGCGCAGATGCGTACTGGCCCAAACTTAGGAGCAGGGACGATGAAGGGTTTCAACGGCACACCGACTACGACCAAGCCGAACAAGTCTGTCAAAGGCAAGGCGGTAAAGCCCAAGGCGGCTGGTTCAGACAACATGAAGAAGAGCGGCAAAGGTAAGTAGGTTGAAGCAACGCGAGATAGAATTCTGGCAAGGCGCTATAGAAAATAGCCGCAAATACATGCGGCAGCGCCATAAGACGTGGAGGCGGCTACTCAAGACGTATGAGCTTGATTTTGACGTGCCGGGTCTGGACGATGATAAGATCGTTAAGATCTCACGCATGTATCCGCTTGCCCGTCAAATTATTGCCAGTGTCTCGTTTAACTACCCGCACGTTTTCTTCAAGGTTGAGGAGCCGGGGCGTGAGTTTGCTGCTGAAATATTAGAGCGCGTAGCCAACGCAGCGTTAGAGCAGATGGACGCCAAGCGCGAGGTGCAACAGGCCATATTTGATGCACTCTTTTGTAGTGTGGGCTGGCTCAAGTTTGGTTACAACCCACCCGGCGACAAGGACATTGTTGCGCCCTACACGATCAACGACGAAGCCGAAAACGACTTCCCGTATGTGCATCGTGTATCGCCGTTTAATATCTACCTCGATCCACTAACGCCTCCACACAAGATGTCTTCTGCGCGGTACATTATCGAGAAGATGGTTGTGCCGTTGGAGTTTGTGCGCGAAGACTCACGTTTTGTAAACCGCCGTCAGATACAACCAATGTCGGACGATGGCTCGCAAGACACGTTTCTCTACGAAACGCAAGACGCTGAGTATTCGGACGAGCATGATGCAGTTACATCGGCTAAGGTGCGAGGGCAAATGGTCTGCTTGTATGAGGTGCATGACCGTTTACATAAGAAGCGCATTACGTTCGCTGACGGCGTTACTGAACCCATCGAAGAAGTAGACCACCCCATGCTTGCGATGGAGCCTGTGACGCAGCCAGATCCGTTTACGGGCGAACCAATGATGACGGGTGAGTTCCAACCTGCTGGTGGGTATCTGGTAGACGGCGGTTTCCCGTATCATGCCATTAAGTTTGATCAGACGGAAAAGAGTTTCTACGGCGAGCCGCCCATGGCGTACGTCGAAGATACGCAGAGTCTGATTGTAGAGTCGGTATCACGCCGAGCAGACTTGCTCAAGCGTTTTCAACGCATTGTGCTGGCCTCTCGTAGAGAGCGCGAAGCTAACCAAGACATAGGCGATACGCTAGAGTCGGGCCGCGATGGTGAGATCATCTGGGTTGAAGATCCCAACACATCCATGCGCGAGATGAATTTCGGCAACCCACCGCCCGATCAACTTGGCATTGAGTCCGATGCGCGTAGCTACGAAGAGCAAAGCCTCAACGTCAGTCAGCTGGCGATGGGAGGTGGGCCTAAGGTTACTGCCACACAGGCCAGCTTACAGGCATCGTTTAGCCAGATCAACCGTGAATGGATGCAGCAGTCGGTAGCTAACGCCTATCGCTCTATTGTGCGTAACACACTGCGTATGATGGCCGATGACCGTTACACGCCAGAGCAGTTTTTGGTCAACGTAGCGCGAGACACCGAAGATCCGGTCTACGAGGCGGTCACAGCAGACCTATTGCGCGTTCGATACAAGATTGAGATCAACGCAGGCTCGATGCAACCACTGACCGAGCAGTTAGAGCGCCAAGATGCGTTACAGCTGTTTAACTACACGATCAATCTGCCAGAAATTAACCGCATCGAAGCCATTAAGGGGCTGTTGTCCACTTTTAGAGTGCAAGACCCCGAAAAATACCTTGGCAACCAAGAAGACGGCGATACGATCAAGGCGGCTAACCTTGAAAACGTGGCCTATTTAATAAGTGGCGGTGATCCGGGCGTTACGCCGAATGAAAATCACCAGTTACACATACAAATACACAGCCAGATACAGCAGTTGCCGCAGTTTCAACAATTATTACCACAGCAACAGCAGCAAGTGTTGCAGGTTGTGCAAAATCACGTTGGTCAGCACCAGCAGTTCTTGCAGCAGATGGCTCAAGGACAAGCGCCATCAGCTCCAGCTGGGTCAGACCGCTCTGAAAGCGAGGGCAGCATCATTTCGTTAGTGCGGAGCCAAGCGCAAGAGGTCAGCCAACAGTTACAAAACGCACCGGGGCAGGGATAGGCCATGGTTTTTCACGATTACGAATGCAAAGAGTGCGGCCATCGGCAAATAGATGTGCCGTCAGCCACCCATGCCCAGATACAACGCATTTTGCCTTGCACAGAATGCGACGGCACGGCGCGGATGATCTTTGTAACCAGCAATTTTATCCATAATTCGCACTCTGGCATGTATGGCAAGTTCCACGCTGGATTTGGACAAGTTGTTGAGTCATACAGCCATAAACAAGAACTGTTGAAGAAATACAACGTGACCGAGAGCGCCGATAGTGTCGGTGGCTCACGGAATCACATTAGCTCTGATGTAACTAACTCTGCTCCGCGCAATACCGACCCAGCCTCGTTTGGGAACACGCCCGAAGAGGCCGTCGCTGCTGCGGAACAGGCTTATAACGAGGAGAACAAGTAGGTATGTCCGAAGCGATTCTGGATCTAGACTCCAGCGCAGACGACTCGTCACCCGTAGCAGATTCATCTACGGAACAGTCGGCCAACACGGTCGAGTTGTTCACGGATGACACGTCTGCTCCGGCACGGTCTGATAGCACTGGACACTCTGACAGCGAAACGTCGGATTTCAACCCGGAACAGCACGATTGGCTGAGAGGCGATATCGAAGCTGTCCCAGAACAATACAAGGGCTTAGTCCCGTTAGCAAAAAACCTACAGGCGCAGTTTACGCGCACACAGCAAGACCTTGCTGAACAGCGTCGTCAGTTAGAAGAGCAGCAGGGCCAGTGGGCAGACCGCCTACAGCAAATGGCCGTGCCGCAACAGCCGCAGATTGATCCTATACAGGAGATGCGGCAAAACCTGTCTGAAGAAGATGCCCGTGGCATTGATGCCGTTGAGCAGATTATTCAGCACAGGGTCGGCGCTCAGATGCAAGAGATGCAAAACCAAGTCGCGCAGCTACAGCAGCAGCTGTCGTATGCAAACCAGTATGTCCAACACCAGCAAACCAGTTACATCGGAACGCAGGTCGAGGAAGCGCGGAATGAGTATGGCAATGACTTGGATGGCTACACCGAACAGATCGTTGCTACGGTGAAGATGAATAATCCGAACACGGGGCAACCCTATACGGTGAAAGAAGCCTACGAACTACACGCAGGTATTACCGCTCAGAAAGCAGCCCAGCTGCGCGAGAGCGATACACAGGCGCGTAGGTCGAGTAAACGTGCTGTGCGGTCTACGCCAGAGGTTGATGCTAGTGAGGATGCTGGCCCCATGTCCGACAACGAGGTGTTGTCGGGTTTAGCCAACCTAGGGTTTGATTAGAGGATAATTTACCATGGCAGCGACCAGTACGACCGAAACTTGGGACGCCGCATGGACGCTAACGATGCGAGCCAAGCGCAAGGAGTTGACCGACAACTTCTTCGACGCTTATCCCACGTTAGATATGTTCAGAAGCGGCGGTGCGCTTGTCACCGAAAACGGCGGCAAGGAAATTCAGTGTGACCTCATGTATTCGGGCAACAGCGCCCAGTACTTTAGCGGCTACGATGTCCTAAATACGGACGCCGTAGACGGCATCACGGCTGCGTTTTACCCGTTCCGTTATGCAGCAGTACCTATTACGATCAACTACACCGAGGAAATGGAAAATCGCAAGAGCGATTCGGCCATGAAACTGCTGGAAGCCAAGACCCGTCAGTCCATGCTGACCTTGCGCGACCAGATCAACTCCTCGCTCTACAGCGCCCAGACGGGCAAAGCACCGTTGGGCTTCCAAGACATCATTGCGGATGATCCGACCTCTACGCCTACTACGTTGGGTGGTATCACTGTTAGCGGCAATAGCTGGTGGCAGAACAAGTCCAACAACGCTACGTCGGATACGTCGTTCAAAACGATCTCAAATACGAACTTCTACGAAGGTATGCTCCGCATGGCCTCAACGTGGAACGACGTTTCTGAGGGCAATGAGCAGCCTACCAATATCTTCACAACGAACGACATCTACGCTTCGTTTGAAGAAATTTTTGAAGGCACCGGCTACCAGCGTTTGAGCGCCAATGACGCTCCGGGCGTTGACGGCCGTCTGCCTTCGTTCCGTGGCATTCCGGTGCAGTATGACCGCGATTGCGCTTCGGGCAAAATCTACTTTCTGAACACCAACTACTTGAAGATGCACATGCAGTCTGGCATGAACTTCGCCAAGACGCCCTTCAAAGAGCCATCAAACCAGATGGCAAAGGTTGCGTTTATCGTAGTTGGTCTTCAGATCACGACCAACAACCGCCGCCGCCAGGGCGTCATTTACAACGTCACGGCTTAAGGGAGGGTTAAACAATGGCAATTTTACACGCTTCGCCAACGACCACTTCCGCTACGGATGATCATGGCGTTGGTAACATTTTTGATAGCCCCGACGGCAAGAAGTATAAGTGGGTCAAAGTCGTTGACGTTGACCTTGCTGTTGGCTATGTGGTAACTCCGGCTAGCGTTGATGGCACGGAAGTGACTGCTGACCGTGACGGTTCACAGATTGCTCTCCGTGGCGTTGGCGTAGCGCTTGGCACGGTAGATATCTCTGCAACGCCGTACTGCTTTGTGCAGATCGCTGGCGTAGTAGATGTCTTCAGTGACGGGTCTGTTGCTGCTGGTGAAGCTGTTGTTGCTGATTCAGCAACGGACGGTTTGGCCGATACGATGGCTGACGGTGAAGAGGAGCAGGTGTTTGGGTTTGCGCTGGAAGCTGATTCCGGCTCGCCTGTAACCTGTGCTGTTTACCTGGTGGGCTGCTACTAGTAGCGCCACAGGAATTAACCTAAGATGGTGGTGGGGTTGGCAGGTCAAAAGGTTGGCACACCTTTAGCCTGTTACCTCACCACTATCTAACATTTAAAGAGGATAACCATGGCAAAACGTATGCAGCAGCATACCCTGTCAGCAGAAGTAGCAGAAGCGGCATCATCGACTACACCCGTAAAAGAAGAAACGGCTAGCGTGACGCCAGATCAGATTGCCCAACTGATTTTGAAGGGCAGCGACGATACGAAAGAAGCAATTCGCAAGGCGCTCGATCTGGACAAGACGCACACCCGTCAGCGCCGATCCAAAGTCACCAACAGCCAAGTGCGGAATCATGTTAGGGCTGTAGGTGAGGTAACACACGAACCTAGTTTCATACCCGACCCGCCATCGCGCATCACGGATCGTGGCCCGGAAGCTGTTCGCATTTGGACAGACCGCTGGCTAGAAAACAACGGAGACAACCTCTCTGAATACGATCTGGATCAGATAACGGCGGGCGCTGAGATGTAAATGTCGGAAACCGTAGGGCAGATAAACGCTGCTACATTCTTTGGTGATGCTGCACTATTTGGCGCTCTTGAAACAAATAGTGGCAAGTTTGAAACATTAGAAGCAGACACCGTTACGTTTGGTGCATCGTTTACTGTCCCATCACTGACTACTGTGGAGCGTGATGCGCTTACAGCGGTCAACGGAATGCTGGTCTACAACAGCACCGACAATAAATTTCAAGGGTATGAAGACGGCGCGTGGGTTGATATGAGGGCTGCCGTTTTAGGATGACCAACATTGAAGTCCTACAGATTGCCTTACGAAGAGTAGGTCTAAACACCACAAGCTCGACTTTCAAGGACAGTGCGCGTGACTACCTCAATATGGTGGGCCGCGACATACAAAGTCGAGAACAATGGAACTGGCTGTTTACGTCCTCTACGTTTACTACCGTAGCCGACACACAGACCTACTCGCTCGCCTCAGACGTGCTGACACCGCTGTCGTTTCGCAACGTCACGGAAAACCACGTCATTATCATCAAGTCTACCCAAGACATTGATGCAGCTGACCCCGATGCCAGCATTGATGGCGATCCTCGCTGGGTTGCCATCAACGGCATTGACGCAAGTGGTTCAGTGCAGGTATCGCTCTATCCCACGCCCGACAGTGCTGATACTATCGGGTATCGCTACTACCGCGAAATACCAGACTTTACAGAGGCCGAAGACAACAACAGCCTCGATCCGTATTACCCCCTCGTTATACAGCCAGCGCTCATACATGGCATCACGTCGCTCTACAAGCAAGAGAAGGGCGATGACCAAGGCGCTGCGATAGATCGCAATGAGATGGAGCGCGTTATCAGCGTGGCCTCTCGCCAGAATGCAGCCATACAGGGCAACCGCAAATACCGTATGCGGAGGAGCGACGACCAAGTAGCGGGTCAGTTTAGCTACTCTCCGACAGAGGGGTCGTTGTCCTAATGCCAATAGCTGCACAGTCACTGCGCCTCGGCCCTTGGAGAGAGGGCGTCAATTACAGTCTGCCAGCCGAAGATATTGGCCCGTCCGGCCTGTATGATATGGCAAACTGCACGGTGGGCTTGGCAGGTGAAGTATCTAAGCGTAAGGGGTTCGAGAAATACAATAGCTCCGCAATGAACAGCGGCGCGACAGTAACGGGCTTGGGGCAGGTTACACTACAGGGAACAGAAAAGACCTTTGCTTTTTGCGGTGACAAGTTTTTTGACGTAACAGGCGGCACGGCTACGGATCGCACGGGCAGCACGACCATCACAGCAGGGAATGATTACACTTGGCAATGGGTGTTGGCTGGCAATACGCTGGTGGCAGTCAATGGGCAAGACGCGGACGCGATTAAGTGGACGGGTGCTTCTAATAATGCAGCAACACTTGATGATGATGCGCGGTTTACTAAGCCCAAGCACGTTGCTTTCTGGGAAAATCGTCTATGGATGGGAAACACTGATGGTTTATCTGATAGGGTCTGGAGGTCTGAAGCCGGTGACATAGAGCATTGGCAGGCGCATAGCTTTTATAGTATGGGCTATGATGTAACTGGGTTACAGCCATTCCAGAACACGTTGGCTATACATACCGAATATGGTATACACACGCTGACAGCTACGGGTAACTCAACGATACCATTCCAGCAGCAACAGCGCACACAGCGCGGCACAGTAGCAGGGCGCACGATAGTTACAATACCGGGCGAGCGTCAGATCTTCCTTCGCGAAGATGGTATCTACCAATGGACGGGAGGGCCAGCGGTAGAAAAAATCAGCTTCGCGTTGGATGATCGCTACTGGTCAAATCTCAATACAGCACGATTGAAATATGCCTTTGCGCTGTATTACCCAGCTGAAGAGCAGATCTGGTTCTTTCTGCCCTATGGTGCATCTCAGACCACTATGAACAGCGTGGTTATTTACAGTAACCGCCTCAACTGTTGGTTTGGCCCCTATAACAACTTCACACGCAATGCCGCTGCCATCATAGACGAGATTCCTCACGCAGGTGATTTCGCTGGCTACGTCATGAAGCATGAAACGGGTGACAACGACGACGGGACAGCTATACAAGGCTTCTTTGAGACTGCAAATATTGCGCCCCTTGGTGACAGTGTGCAGTGCCGTTGGCTGTATAACCGGACGCTGTTTGATAATACCGGTGACTTTGATCTCAGCATCACGCAGAAAGCCGCCAGCATCGTTTCTAACGTCGAAACGATCACGATGGGTAATCTGGGGGCTACGCTGGATGTGACGTTTACACTGGACACTTCTGTGCTACAAAGCGATGTAAGCGCACTGACTACGGATAGTGATCTGTTTGGGTATGATCCACGCACTATGTTGCGATTTTCCAATTTTAACAACGACGAAACATTTACCATTCGCCGCACAAATCTACAATACAGGCCGATTGGGTTGACGCGCAAACGTACGACGGGAATTGAGTGATGGCATTTAGCAGAGAACCTATGATAGGCAGTACATCGAGGAATAGACGGCGCACGACCGGATACACAAACCCCTATGCCGAAGCCGCAGCTGCACAGTCATCACAGCGGTCAGTGCCACAGCGCTACGCTAATCCGTTTGCAGGGCAACCAGCCAATCAGCCTCCGCAAGATCCGTTGGTGTCAGCCATAGCAGGTGGCTCAATGGGGGGCGGGCTTGATGATACAGTTACGAAGACGGGTATAAGCACCGATGCCCCCGGTGCGTTCCAAGAGCAGACGCAGGGCAAGGTTGCTGGTAATACTCCAGCCAATATGCCACCCCCTTTACCACCGCCGCCTCCACCACCTACAATGGCACAGATGCAAGCGCCACAAACGCAAAATAATCTGTTACCCCAAGGTGGAATGACTTCGGATCAACATCAGCAAGCTTTGCGGATGAACAACCAGCCTACGGGCAACGCATTTGATCCGAATGCGGGTAATGCTATGGCATTAGCACAAGCCGCTCGACGCCCAGCAAACCAACCATTTAATGATACGGTTACGCCTACGGGCCGATCCACGGAAGTGGCTACATCTGCACCGCGAGATCTGCCGTCGATGGCAGAAGCTCAAGGCACAGGTCAAGCGCCTACGCTTAGGCTTGGCGATGCACTTCGCAGTGGCATGAGTTATGCCAAAGAGATGGCTGCACGGCAAGGCGGTGGAACACTACCTGCGCCTTTTAACGATACAGTTACGCCAACGGGTATATCCACAGAAGTAGCCACATCTGCACCACGCGATTTGCCCTCAATGGCCGATGCACAGGGCGGTGGACAACCCCCAGTGGTGAATACACCAGCCAATATGCCTCCGGTGGTGAATACGCCAGCGAATATGCCACCTCCTTCATCACCTGCGCCCACGTTATCTCCCGGTGAAGAGATGGCCGCGAGACAAGGCACAGGTCAAGCCCCTGCGCTATCTCCACAAGAGCAAATGGCGATGGCGCAGCAGGGCATAATAGACCCAATTACGCAAGCCTTTTCGGGAGCTACAGACGCCCAACGTCAAATGTTTGAAGCGCAGAATCAACAGCTTGGGAATATTAGCAATACGTTGTTGGGAGCTACAGACGCCCAACGTCAAATGTTTGAAGCGCAGAATCAACAGCTTGGGAATATTAGCAATACGTTGTTGGGAGCTACAGACGCCCAGCAAGCTATGTTCGACGCACAGAACCAACGGTTTACTGATGCAATATCGGGAGCCACAGACGCACAACGTCAAATGTTTGACGCGCAAAATAGAGGTTTTACTGATGCCATATCGGGAGCTACAGATGCACAGCGTCAAATGTTTGAAGCGCAGAATCAACGGCTTACTGATGCCATATCGGGCGGCACATCAGCACAGCAAGCAATGTTTGACGCACAGAATCAGCAGTTAGGCGGTATTAGTGGGATTTTAGAACAGCAACTTGCCATGCAACAAGCCCAACAAGCCCAAGCAGACCAACAGCGACAAGCACAGTTGGATATGGAGGCAGCGCAACGAGCGCAGAATGAACAACAAGCGCAATTAGATATGCAACGAGCGCAAAGAATAAACGACCGTACGCGAGACTTGCTATCGGGATACGGTGGCGGCACATCTGCTCAACGAGAAATGATGATAGCACAAGCGCCCAATTTTCAACAGCGAGAGTTACTCCGCAGGGCTGAAAGCAGACTACAAGCACCTTCTGGTGCAACGGACGCACAGGCTGCAATGTTTACTGCACAAGCACCTACACAACTGCCCAATGTGTCTGGTTTCCGCAGTTCCTATGCAGACGCCGCTGCCGCACAAGGAGACGGTGGTGGGGCTACACCAACGGGCTACATTAACCCGTATGCAGACGCTGCTGCACGGCAACCCGACACAGGGCTTCGCACCTTTTCAAGCCAACCTCGCTTTAGTCCAATGAGACAGGCCGTAGACAGGCCGTCAGACACACTGCAACAGCGGTTAGAGCAGGAGTATTTGGGTCGCATTAGTGCTGCTGATGACCCGATTCTTGCATCGCAGATCGCTGACCAGCAACTACGCCAGCAAGAGGCTGAAAAGGGGCTGATAGAGCAGCTTTCTCGGTATGGAGTGCTGCGTGGGGGCGGTGATACGGCAGCTACGCTGTCACGTTTAGCTGAAGGCAACGAACGCAACCGATTGGCATTAGAGGCTGCTGCTGCACAGCGCAGACAGGGCGATCTACGCGATGCGTTATCCTTTGACCAAGCTCGCGCACAGATGGGGCTGGCAGAGCGTGGACAAACACTGCAAGAGCGTCGCGGCCAAGAAGACATATTAAACCAGCAGCTATCGCGACAGTTGCAACAGGCTGGGGTTACAGGCCAATTCCAAGGACAAGACACCTTACAGGCCCAACAACAGCGTCAAGCGATGGATTTAGCTGAACGTGGAACAGCCCTACAAGAGCAGATAGGTGGCGAAACAATCCTCGATAGGCAACAAGGACGCGACATTGCAGCTGCTGGATTGACGGGCCGTTTTGGCGAAACGGATACATTGGCTGGACGTGAGTTGTCGCTCCGTGAAGAGTTGGCACGCTCTGGTGACCTACGCGCACAGCAAGCGGCTGAGTCAGAGCTATTCGGACAGGTGGTTACGGGAACAGACGCGCCCATAACAACACTGCAAGGACAGCGCATTGCAAGTGACTTAGATACGGCTGGCTTGGCGCGTGAGGCTACTGAGGCAGGTTTGACGGGTCAGTTTAGAGGGGGCGCTACAGCGACTGAGAGGGCATTGGAAAGTCAGCTTGCCAGTGACGATTTAGCACGTCAGATACAAGAGGCTGGCGTAACGGGACAATACGGCGATCAAGAAACGCTTCAATCGCAGGTGATTGAAAGTAGCCTCCAGAACGAAGCGCTGAACCGAGGATTGGCAAGAGCCGGGGCTACGGGCCTCTTCCGAGAGGAAGGTGACACGGGCGCTGGCACAGAGACGCTAGAAAGCCGCCTACGCACGGCTGGTCTGACGGGTGAACTTGGTGGACAGTTGACATTGGGTGGTAGACAAGCCGAACAGGATCTAATTGGCAGCATATTGGCCGCATCTGACCCAGAGTTTGATGGTCGGAATGATGCGCTTGCGTTAGCACTTACGAAAAGGCTTGGTGAAGAATTTGGAGATGAAGCCCGAACGAGAGAATCCTTTGAAGCTGATTTGAAAGAAATAAGAGAGAGTGGAACTTCACTTACTGAACGGATACGGCTCTTGTCAGAGTTGGCAGATAAGTACAATGAAACGACAGTTACAGACGCATTGAGAGAAATAATAAACGAAGTTCCAGAAGAAGAGCAGAATGCTCTCCGTAGAAGAATAGAACAAAACAGACGAGATCGAACTAGCAGAACCAACGAGGGCTAACATGGCATTTCAACTAGCACCATTCCTAGCATCAGCTGGCCTTAGCGTCGGCCAAGGCATCATGGCAAACCGTGCAGCCAAGCGTCAGCAAGAGCGCATGGAAAAGGAAGCGGCACAGGCCAAGCTACTACAGAGCTTCGGCGCAAACGCCCAACCCACACAAGGCGGTATGCAGGGGCCGGGTATGGCACAGCAGGTTATGTCCGATCCACTGACGCAGCAACTGCTGACGAGTCTGATAGGCAAGGGGTTGAGCGGCTTTGGTGGGCAACAGGGCGGTGGTGGACAGATGCCGGGGTTTGACCCGAAGAATTCATACACACCTGCTAACTACTAATAGGTACACACGATGAATATGTTTAGCACGGGCAACCGCGAAGAAGACGAGCTATTGAGGCTATTGCGCCAAGGATTGATAACGCCAGAGCAACTGGAAGATATGAGTGCTGGGCAACAGGCTGCACAAAATCTACGTTCGTTTACTACACTTCCAGCAAGCGAAACGTATACGCCGCGCATAGACGTTTCGCAAAAAATTACCCCTGCTGAAATGGGTAAGCGTTTTACGCCATCTGGCCCAAGTACGTTGCCAAATATTGACAGGTTTGGCAACGTGCAAATAATAGACACTGCTGATTTTTATCGTAACCCGGCACTTTTAGATGAGGCTCCTGTTGATGATCAGATAGAAAGAATGCCCGGTGTTATGGAGACAAATACAACTATAGCTACACAAGCCCCTGCGCCAGCTACATCGAAGTCAACCACTGTTCGCAATGTTCGCAACAACAATCCGGGCAATCTTAGAACAGGTGATGTTGAAACAGCGCAGCGGTATTATGGAGAGGATGCTGTAACAGGGGTTGATAAAGGTGGATTCGCTCAATTTGGCACTAAAAATGATGGCATAAACGCTTTATTTCAACAAATTAAGATAGATACAAACAGAGCTTTAAACGTAGGGCAACTTATAGACAAATTTACACCAGCATCAGATGATCCGTCTGGAAATAAAGCTGCAAAAATAAACATTCCGAAATTTCTTGGCGTTTCTCTTGATACACCACTTTCTGATATAGATCCCAGAGAGCTTGCACTGGCAATTACCCGTCAAGAAGGCGGCGATGAGGCATTGCAAGCGTTTGGTTCTGGCATCAGAAAGCCAGCACCTACTCTCGCAGACATAGAGCGCGGTGCCGCAAATGCTGAAACAATGGCCCGTGAGCGCGAAATGTCTATGGCGGCAGCGCCAAAAGAATCGCCGTCTGGCATGAGAGACTTTCGCAAACAACGCTTGATAGACGCAAATGTTGGCGGTCTTTTGCGCGAGACAGCAACAGGGATGTCGGACGACCAGTTGCTTGAGCGCATGATGATGGATCAGTTGGAGATTGGCGAAAAAGCACGGGACGTTCCACAAGATGTTTCACGCGATATTCAGCAGGGCGCAATAGATGAATACGGCTCTTTGCCAATTACAAGCTTTCAAGAGACTCCCTCGCAACCCAGAAGGGGCAGGGCAGCAAGCCGTGATGCTGAGTTACAACAAAGGGCTAATTTGCCCACAGAGGAAGAATCAGCATTTAGAGGCACTACGAGAAGTGGTCGCGTCATTCAAGGATCAAAGCCCGGATTATTTGAGTCAGAATATACACAAAAAAGAGGGCGCGTAGGCCGTGGCCGCAATGAGGCTCTTACGTTTGGTGGTCAGCAAACTGAAGAACCGGGCTTAGACGGCTCTCTTGGGCCGTTTCCCGGAGAAGCAGACGAGCCAGAATACAGAGAACGATTAGTAGCAGAGGGCGCTGATCCCATAGCAAAGAGAACCTTTGAAAAACAAGATAGGGAGAGTTCGTTACGGGATTTAGTTGCTGGTATGGATACGACCCAGCGCCGATCAACAGACCCTCGCATACAGTTATCTACTGAAAGAGCAGAAGAGGGCGAAATATCTCCAGTAAGTGAAGGCGTAGAGGTTGGGCTACTGTCCCGAATCGGGAAAGCTATTACAGACAACCCCGAACTGGCCGCATCGGGCGCACAGTTACTTGGTGGCTTGATCTCCAACGCAGCCCAGAATCGCGCACAGCGTCGAGCAGATCGCACTACGGATCAGCGTGTAGCACGGGCTAACCTTATATCGGCTATAACGGGCGGCAGAGCGCGTCCTACGGTAGAACGGGCGCAAGCAGACACAGGTGGCTTCTTGTCGCTGGATACGCTTGGCAAGGCGATACAGGGCGGTGGAGCAGCATACAAGAGCGAACTGGCTCGACAAGTGGAAGAGGGTGAACGTGAGCGTAAGGCTGGCTTGGATGAGAGGGCGGCTGAGTTGGCTGAAGCCCAAGCGGAGTCTTTAGATGCTTACAGAAAAGGAACATTAGGTCAGCGTGAAAAAGAATTCAATGCTCAACAAGAGTTATTGAAGAAACAAGCAGAGCAAGCATTGGCAGAACAAGGTGAAGTAAATCTTGCTCAACTGAGAGCTAATGTCAAAGATGTTGACGATGGCCTTGGATTAAGAAAGACTGGCGGCTACTTGGACTCATCGCAAGGCCCAAAAAAGCTTTATAACGACATGAGGGTTCTGTTTAGACAGTTTGAAGAAGATCCAAATTCAGCCAATATCATGGGTATCATACAGGTCTATCAACGACTATTTGACCCTGCAACGGTGCGTGAGGGAGATATTGCCTTGATGCGAGAAGCTGAAGGAAGGATAAAACAGGCGGTTGCACTTGCTGAACGAGTGATAGGTGATGGTGGCGTGGTATCAAGTTACACGATAGAGGATATGAAAAAAGCCGCTGATGATGTTCACGCAATGCAGCTAGCAAAAGCTAAAGCTGACGTAAGGGCGTATACAAGCCGCCTTTTTAATGCTAACGAACGAAAAGTTTTAGATGAATACTACGATGACATTCTTTCTGTGCGAGAATTGCCCGGAGAGGGCGAGGGGTCTTTCATAAGCGATTTGGCTGGCGCATCGTTGAACTTGGATTAAACAATGGCATACAGATTCCAATCATACATTGAGCTTGGCGAAGCTATAAAACAGGCAAAGCCAGAATACAAAGACCGAGATAGCGAGTCATTGGGCCTTCGCTTTGCAGAGCGATACGGTGATCAATACCGTGTGCGCGTAGACGAGGAAGAGGATCGAGCTACGTTTGCCTACGACCCAGAGGAGGGCTTCAACATCCTCAAGACGTTGGGCAACTTGCCGTCCAGTGCAGGGGCTATTGCAGAGGATGTAGCAACTGCGGTGATGAACCCAATAGACACCGCAGAGGCGTTAGGTCGAGGCGTAGCAGGTGCGGCTGAGTTGGCTCTTGGCACGGATTACAGCCCAGAGAACAAGCGCGTAGCGGAGCAGTTAGGCCAGGGGCTTGCTGCTTCAGCTGGGTTCGATAAAGTAGGCGATGAATACGAGTTTACCGGGCGTGGAATACAAGAGCGGCCATTGGACATTTTAGGTATGCTTGCCGGTGGCGCATCCGTAGGCGCTAAGGGCGCTGCATTGGGCGCTAAAGCAGTTGGGCGCGGAGCAAGAGCAGCAGGGGCTGCTGACACTGCAAGCCGTGCAGGGCGCGTTGCAGGGGCCGCAGAGCGCGTTGGTGCTACAGCACAGGCACTTGATCCAGCCGTAGCATTGCCCAGGGCAGCAGTAGGCGCTACGAAAGGCGTTGCGAAAGGGGCAGGTCGATTAGCAGTTGGCGCAGGTAAGGCCGTTGGCAGAAAAGCCGCTGCGCCATTTAAAGGGACGTATGAGTCTATAGAGAGAACAGTTAAAGACCTCCCTTTTGCTGAGTCGCTAAGGAATATGGCGCAAGGAGCCAGTGATGCTGCTGATGCCCCCTTGAATAAGATCAGAGACTTCGCACAGAAGGCAAAAGAAAGCGCGAAGACCGCCAAAGACACAGGGCTGAGAGAGGTTGAAAAGACTTTTGATCAACCTGTTTCTGGTAAGGGTATCTTCCGTGGACTCTTGGAAAACGCCTTTGGATTCACCTGGAACACTGGCCCCAAGTTAGTTGGCGAGATGTTCAATATTGCTGAGTCCGATCCAGCAGGTCGTAAAGCAATGTTGGAGGCCATACGTCAAGCAGATGAAGTGGTCGATGGTAGGACAGTAGATGGTGATGCTGTGGTTGCGCGGAGCATATTGAGCAAAGTCAGTGAGGCGGCAAAGAAATACTACGATGACTCGCAGAGAATCCATGAGGAGATGAGAGCGCCTCTTCAGCTTGATAAAGTTTATGTCCCTATAACAGAATTCCGTCAGCGCATCGTGGAAAGCCTACCGGGAAATATAAAATTACAAAATGTAGATGGCGTTGGTGAGTTTGTGTTTGACCCATTGGCGTTTGGTGATACAGGCACAAGTGCTGTGAAGAAAGTGTTAGACGCGATTTATGCCTCTGACTTAGGGAATGAGGTCATAAGCTTAGAGCGACTTGATACAGTGAAGCAATTAATAAGACAAGCCCTGTATGAAGGGACGCTTGAGTCAAGCACAGATGCGGCTAAAGCACTGCGTTCAATGTATGCGGCAACAAGAAAATATGTAGGAGAAATAGCTGACAATCCGCAGGCTATGAATGCCCAATTTGCAGCGCGTAGAGCGGAACAAGTGGACGCGCTATTAAAGGAGAGAGGATTAGTTGGCAAAAAGCCAGAAGAAGTTGGCTTAAAGGGTATGATACCGCCCAGTATGCTTGAAAAGATTGCTGATGAAAACATAGCGCCTGTTGTGGGTGTTGGTGTAGGCGAATACAGTGCAGCAATGCGGCAGTATTTCAACTTTGAGGATTTCATGGGGCGTTTATTGGACGATCTACGTTTGAAAAATCCAGAACGCCGCACGATGATAAAAATAGACGATGAAGGCAACCCAGTTATTGGCGAAGGCGGTTTGCCAGAAACGGAAGAATTGTTACGCCAACCTGGGAAAGAGCGTGAGATATTACGCGCTATTTCTGGTGTGTTTGATGACGAGGCTGGCCTTGCATTTGAGACGTTGAAAGAGCTGTCTGAAAAAACAAACAACCCCACACTGATTGCCGAAGTCATCGGTTTCAACTTGCGACCCACTATTGCTGGCGGTTTAGCTCCGAGAGGCGAAATAGGCCAAGCTGCGCGTAGTGCTGCTGGTGGCATCGCGCATCCGCTTGCAATGGTTGGCTTGGCTTTAGAGATACCGCCAACGATAGCGTTTTTTAGCCCGAAGTATGGGGCGCAGGTTATGGCAAGAATTTACTCGCCAGAAGGACAGGCAGCTATTGATGCTTACTTCAAGCGAGGGAGAGCGTTTTTCCGAGATGGGAAAAACAGGGCTACTGACGCTTATAGGCAAGCACAGGGACTCGCAGCAGAGGCGTTGAAGAAAAGGCCAGGGAGTGTTAGTCCAAGCGAAGTGGCTGACTTTATGGATGATTTTGCAACAGCCTCTGAAGAGATAGCTAAACTGTCTCCACGCCAGCAATCCACGCTACAGACACTCCTCCAGGGCGGCACATTGACACAACGCGCACAAGAGCAGGGCGAACAGGCTCAACAACGCAACAATATCTTGTCCAGATTAGGACGCACACAGGGTAACAGGGGCAACTAATGGGAACCGTATCAAGAGTACATACATTTGCCAGCGGCGCGATCCTTACAGCCGCCCAGCTGAACAACGAGTTCGACAACTTGCTGACCAGCAGCGCCATCAACGGTGGGCTGGACGCAACGAACTTGGGCGTAACGGCTGGACAGGCTACTGCATCGAAGGCGCTGGTCGTAGACGCCTCGCGCAACCTCGCTGACGCGACAGGCAGTAACCGCATCAACAATCTGGCCCTCTCTGGCACGTTTGAGTCTACGGGCGCTATAACGGCTTCTGCTGGCATAACGTCGGGCGGTAATATCGTATCTGACACAGACTCGACGGACGATCTGGGAACAACGGGCGTGCGTTGGGCGAACTTGTTTGTCGATGATGTAACGGTCACTAACAACGTCACCATCGGCGGCACACTGACGCTAACGGGCGGCATAACGCTCAACGGTAATACTACCATTGGTGACTCTAGTGCCGACACCCTCACGGTCAACAGCACCATCACCAGCAACCTCATATTCACGGATGCGACCTACGACATAGGCGCGAGTGGTGCTACACGCCCCCGTGACCTGTTTCTAAGCCGCAATGCAGTGATGGGTGGCACATTAGGCGTAACTGGCCTCATCACGGCTACAGGTGGCGTAAGCGGTGCGTTGACAGGTGATGTCACAGGAAACGTAACAGGCGGCACGATCAGCGGCACGACAGGGACGTTCAGCGGTGACGTAACGGTTGACTCATCAGTTCTAAAGGTTGACACCGCGAATAACCGTGTGGGTATAAACATAGCTTCTCCTGTCGCTGCGTTGAATGTTTACGGCAACAACTATTCTCCTGCGAGCGGTGGGCAGGCTGTTGATGGATTGGTCTTTAGAGGCGGCACAGCAGGCGATGGAACGTATACAAACGGACTGTCATTTTCGTACGGTGGTGGGTCTGCCGCAATAGCAGGTGTTCAGAATGGTGCTGACTCTGACACGATGGGAATGGCATTTTTCACACACTCATCTGGCACAGGATCGGCTGCTGCTGAAGAGACTATGCGACTGCATAGCAACGGTGACCTCGCAGTAGACACCGACACACTCTTCGTCGATGCGTCAGCAGATCGCGTTGGCATCAATACGGCCTCGCCAACGGCGCCTTTAGAAGTATATGCGAGTGCTACCACGGCACAAAACGCGGCTATTGTAATTGATGGGCCTGCGGCAAATAATTACGAAGGCGTCCAATATAGGGTGGGTGGTGTTGATGTAGGGTACACTGCACAAGAGTCTACGGGACGTATGTATCACGGTGCTGAAATAGAACATAGATTCCGCACTGGATCTGGAAGTACAGTCGGTGGCACGGATGCACTCACTATCGATAGCTCACAGCGCGTCGGCATAGGCACGACCTCGCCATCGTATAAAATACACTCGGTAGGCGCGGCAGGCACAGCTTCTGCTCTTGCATTAGAGGAGTCAACGTCTGGCGTAGCGCGAAAAGCGCGACTACAGCAAAATTCGGGTGCAACAATACTCGCGGCAGATGGGACGAGTAATTCGCTCATCATTCAAACGGACGGCTCGGAGCGCCTACGAGTGCTTGCGACAGGTGGTCTCACGTTCAACGGAGACACCGCAGCGGCCAATGCGTTGGACGACTATGAAGAGGGAACCTTCACGCCCTCGTTCGGAGGCACGACAACAGACCCAACCGCAACCTACTCTTTGCGAACAGGCGCATACACAAAAGTAGGTAATTTAGTGACTGTTAATGTGAGACTTCAAACATCGGCTGTTACAGGTGGTGCTGGGTATATATTAATACGAGGACTGCCTTATACTCAAAGAAATAGCGATGTCTACCGCACAGATAATAACATAAGCGTTTTAAACCTCAACACAGATGCAAATTGTATTGGCGTTTCAGTTGATGGGTACTCAAACTCTACCTATTTCTACATGGCTGAATCCATAGACAATGCAACATGGAATTTTTCAGATTGGACTCAAGTGACATCCAGTACTTTTGCTGTCATTTTTACAGCGCAGTATTACGTGTAATTGATTTCCTCAACTATATCCAATGAAAAGGCAAACAAATGGCATTAACTGAACGAACAGAAGAAGATAAGATAGAAGTCGTGGGACAGTATAAACACATACAGGTCAGAACGGCTACTGTAGTCGAACGCGATGGGGTGGAGTTGACTCGCGCATTTGAGCGCAAAGCACTCGCACCAGACGCAGACGTAAGCGGTGAAAGCGCAGAAGTGCAAGCAATTGCAAATGCAGTATGGACTCAAGAAATCAAAGATGCGTATGCGGCACATTTAGCGGCATCACAGCAGATAGGAGAATAGACAATGCCCACGTATAGCCATGATTTGACCATCACAGACCGCATTCGCGTCGGGACTGAAACCCTCGGTGACGGCAGCGTGCAGACTGATTGCATAAGTGCCGTAGTATGTATCGCAAAAGCCACTGACACAGACACAGGAGAAGTGGCTTCTACGGATCCGTGGGTAACACTCGATCTTAGCAGTCTGACTGCTGATGATTATGTAGCGTTAGACGCGCTGACAGGCCTCCCACAGCGTGCGATTGATCAACTCACCGCATGGGGGCAGGAGCAGCAGGTAGGCTTAGAGGCGCAGCTACAGGCGCGTGCAAACGCACCCAAAGAACAGACCGCTCCGTGGAGCAATAATGAGTGAAG
>Ga0255768_10000582_pt1 | contig 37736 bp, 31 predicted proteins | sample 071ome_33_FD_179983 | JGI IMG/M metagenome (GOLD analysis project Ga0255768, IMG submission 179983) | Coastal salt marsh microbial communities from the Groves Creek Marsh, Skidaway Island, Georgia - 071412AT metaG (version 2) | ecosystem: Environmental > Aquatic > Marine > Intertidal zone >... | reverse complement strand
GGCGGCGACGACGTAAACGCCGCAGCCGCCGACCTCGGCCTGCTCGTCGCCGATGATCCAGACGCGGTTGTGGCCCATGTGGCAGCCGCCGATCTTGTCATTCCCACGCCCGGACTCCCGGAGCAACATCGAGTCTTCGCGGCAGCCGAACGTCAGGGCGTGCCCATCGTTTCAGAGCTCGATCTTGCCGGCGTGTGGGACGACCGGCCCGTCGTGGCGGTGACCGGTACGAACGGAAAGACCACCGTCGTCGAACTGGCAGTGGCGGCACTCACCGAAGACGGGCGCTGCGCAATCGCTGCGGGCAACACCGACACCCCGCTCGTGGCTGCGATCGACGACGCGGCGATCGAGGTCTTCGTGGTCGAGGCATCGTCGTTTCGTCTCGCCCGCGCCGAGCGCTTCCAACCGCTCGTTGCTGCGTGGCTCAACTTCGCACCGGACCATCTCGACGTCCATGTGGATCTGGACGCATACGAGGCGGCAAAAGCGCGGATCTTTGCGCTCGTCGGTGCCGATGGGACGGTCGTCGCGAACGCCGGCGATCCCGTCGTGATGCGCAACGTTCCCCCGGGACGTCGACTCGTCACCTTCGGTACTGCCGCCGCTGATTGGCGACTCGAAGCCGGCACTCTCGTCGGCCCGCAGGGTCCGTTCGGGTGCGCGGCCGATCTCTGGCGATCGCTTCCCCACGACATCGACAACACGCTCGCCGTTGCGGCGTTGCTCGATCCGATCGGCGTCGAACCGGAGGCCGTGGCTCGTGCTGCAGCGAACTTTGCAACGATGCCGCATCGACTCGCCCCGGTGGGCCAACTCGACGGGCAGACCTATTTCGATGACTCGAAGGCGACCACGCCTCACGCCACGCTTGCTGCCCTGCGGGGTTTCGAGGAAGTCATTTTGATCGCCGGCGGAAAGAACAAGGGGATCGATCTCGGTGATCTGGCGGCTGGTGCTGGTCACGTTCGTGCGGTTGTGGCGATCGGTGAGGCCATGTGGGAGGTTGCGGCCGCATTCACCGATCGCGTTCCCGTCGAGAAGGCCTCAACGCTGGAGGCTGCCGTCGATCTTGCTCGCCGCTTGAGCGCCGGAGAGGTACCGGTCCTCTTGTCGCCGGGCTGTGCCTCGTTCGATTGGTATTCGAATTACGCCGAACGAGGCGACGATTTTGCCAGGATCGTCCGGGAGCGGGAGGCCCGGTCATGACCGCCACGCAGCCACGGAATCGGAAGGGACAGAAAGCGGCCTCGAGAGGACGGCATCCCGCCTCGCAGGTTCCGGCCGATGGCCGGGGCCCGCGTCGTGTCATCGGCAACGCGACAAGGGTGTACGTCGTCCTGTTCCTCACCGTGATGGCTCTCGTGTTGCTCGGCACGGTCATGGTGCTGTCGGCGAGCGCCCCCGAGAGCGTGGCCGACACCGACAGTGCGTGGAGTCTCTTCTGGCGCCAATTGAGGTGGGTCGGCCTCGGTCTCGTGGCCATGATGGTGTTGAAACAGGTCGACTACCACCGATTGCAGGTGTTCGCGAAACCGTTGATGGTCGGAAGCACCGTGCTGCTGGGGGCCGTGTTCCTCCCCGGTCTGGGAGCGAGCGCCAATGGGGCAACGCGATGGCTGGCCTTCGGCGGGCTGCAGATGCAACCCTCGGAAGTCGCAAAGTTTGGAATGGTCCTTTTCGTGGCCGAACTGCTGTCGAGGTCGACGCGGCCTATGAGCAATCCGCGCATCACCGTTGGCCCGATTATTGTCGTCACCGGTTGCTGGTGCCTGCTCTTGCTGCTTCAGCCCCACCTGGGCGCAATTCTCGTCATCGGTACGATCGTCATGTCGATGCTGTTCCTTGCCGGTGCCCCGCTCGGTCCCCTGACGATTCTGGGGAGCGGTGGCATCGTTCTGGCTGGCCTGATGGTGTGGATCACGCCGTGGCGACGCGACCGACTCTTCGCTTTTCTCGACCCGGCCTCTGATCCCGACAAAGCCGGGTACCAGGCGTTGCAGGCACTCGGGGCTATCAGCGAGGGAGGTTGGGCCGGACTCGGACTCGGGGGAAGCTACGCCAAGTACGGTTTCTTGCCCGAGGCTCACACCGACTTCATCTTCGCGATCATTGCCGAAGAACTTGGGTTGGTCTTCGCTCTCGGCGTCGTACTCGGATTCTTCTCGATCGGTGTTGCGGGGATGCTCGCTGCAGTCCGTGCCCCCGACCGCTTTGGGTTGCTTCTCGGCGTTGGCATCACGACCTGGATCCTGGTCCAGGCTGTGCTGAACTTCGGTGCCGTTCTCTCTCTGCTTCCCGTCACCGGTGTCACGCTGCCCTTCCTGTCGTTTGGTGGCTCGTCGCTCGTTGTGACGCTTGCTGCGACGGGGGTCCTCTTGAACATCGCACGCCAGGGGCAGTGACCGTGTCGACCTATGCGATCATCGCCGGCGGCGGCACGGCCGGTCACGTCGTCCCCGGTCTTGCAATCGCCCACGAACTCGTGGCCCGTGGTGTGCCGATGGAATCGGTTCGCTACGTCGGCAGTTCGCGTGGGATCGAGGCTCGATTGGTTCCCGAGGCGGGCTTCCCGCTCACCGTTCTGCCGGGACGTGGCATTCAGCGCAGAGCAACCTTCGCCAACGTAGGAGCGGTCCTGGGGCTGATTGCGGCGGTCGTCCACGGCATTGCGCTGGTCGGACGTGCCAGGCCAGCGGTTGTCGTGGGGCTTGGCGGGTATGCATCGGTGCCGTGCGTGATCGGCGCCGTTTTGTGGCGGATACCGCTCGTCGTGGCGGAGCAGAACGCCGTTCCTGGTGCTGCGAATCGTTTGGCGGGCCGATTTGCCAAAGCCTGTGCAGTGTCGTTCGAGGGCACCGATCTGCCCCGCTCGACCTGGACCGGAAACCCGGTCCGACGCGAAGTACTTGCCATCGCTGACGCGTCGGCTGCTGATCGTGCCGACGCCCGCCGCCGGCTCGACGTCTCTGCCGACAGGACGCTGGTGGCGGTCTTCGGCGGGTCGCTCGGAGCTCGTCGTATCAATCAGGCAGTCGCGGACGCCGTCACCGCAATGGGCGACCGCGCCTCCGTCGCCGTGCGGCATGTCAGTGGACGCCGCGACCATCTCGACCTCGTGTCCCGCACCGCGGGGCACGAATCGTTGGCCCTGCAATACGACCTTGTGGACTACGAAGACGACATGCCCTCGGTCTATGCCGCAGCAGATCTGGTGCTTTGCCGAGCTGGCGCGTCTTCGGTGGCGGAGCTGACCGTGGCCGGCGTACCCGCCATCCTCGTGCCGCTTCCCGGCGCGCCCGGCGACCATCAGACCGCAAATGCTCGAGCACTCGTCGATGTGGGTGCAGCCCGACTCGTTCCCGATGCCGAACTCGATGCCGATCGAGCGAGATCCGAGATCGAAGCGTTGCTCGACGATCCGCGCCGTCGTGCACAGATGGCTCGTGCCGCCCGCACGCTCGCTCGCCCCGATGCGGCCGCTGCTGTGGTCGACGTAGTGACGGCCCACGCCCGGCGACCTGTCCACGAGGAGGCAGCCTGATGGACCCGGATCTGAGCACACCCCGACGAATCCACCTCGTGGGTGCAGGCGGTGCCGGAATGGGGGCGATCGCAGCAGTTCTTCATGCAATGGGGCACACCGTGAGCGGATCCGACCTCAAGGGTGGACCGGTCCTCGAGCGGCTTCGGGTCGAGGGAATGGAGATGCATGTTGGGCATGATCCGGACCATGTGGGCGATGCCGAGCTCGTTGCGATCAGCACCGCGATCCCCGCGCACAATCCCGAAGTGAAGGTGGCTCACGAACGCCATATTCCGGTACTTCGCCGCAGTGATCTGCTGCCGCTGATCAGTGCGCAGCGCCGCACCATCGTCGTCGCCGGAACCCACGGAAAGACGACGACGTCATCGATGCTCGCCATGGCACTGGTCGAGGCGGGCTGCGACCCGTCGTTCATCATCGGTGGTGATGTCAACGAGATTGGCTCCGGTGCAGTGTGGAGCGACGGCGACTGGTTCGTGATCGAGGGCGACGAGTCCGACCGCACCTTCCTGTCGCTCGGGGGAGAAGTGGCGGTCGTGACGAATGTCGAGCCGGACCATCTCGAGACCTACGGCAACGATCCTCACCAACTCGAGGCGGCGTTTGTCGAGTTCGCCGCAGCGGCAACCACCCGCGTGTACTGCGTGGATGACGAGGGAGCCCGACGTCTGTCGACGGCTGTCCCCGGCGTCACCTTCGGTACCGCCGCCGATGCCGACTACCGAATGGTCGACGTTGAACGGTCACGGGCGTCGATCTCATTCCGGCTCGTGCACGGCGCGGAGGACATCGCCCGTGTCGAACTACCGACACCCGGGATGCACAACGCCCGTAATGCAGCCGCTGCCATCGTGACCTGCGCGTTGATCGGAGCCGACGCGACCGATGCCGCCCGGGCACTCGGGAGGTTCGGCGGGGTTGCCCGGCGCTTCGAGTTTCGCGGCGTGGTCAATGGCGTCACGTTCGTAGACGACTATGCCCACCTGCCCACTGAAGTCGAAGCTGCGATCCAGGCTGCCGCCGATGGCGGCTGGGATCGCATTGTGTGTGTCTTCCAGCCGCATCGGTACAGCCGTACCGCCGCACTGTGGCGCGACTTTGCGCAGTCCTTCGACGGGGCCGACACCACCGTCGTGACCGACATCTACTCCTCCGGGGAGACCCCCCGCCCGGGCGTTACCGGCAAGCTCGTCGTCGACGCAGTGCTCGACGCAAACCCATGGGCCTCGGTCGCCTGGATGCCCCGACTCGACGATGTTGCGTCATGGCTCGTCGATCGCCTCCGGCCCGGTGACCTCTGTCTCACCCTCGGTGCTGGGGACCTGACCGGACTGCCGGACCAGGTGATCAGCCGAATCGATGTCCCGGGAGTGGCATGAGCGACGTCGATCGTGTTGTCGAGCGTCTCGTGGCCGCCTTGGGCGAACGAGTCCTCGTCGACGCGCCGTTCGGCGCGCACACCACGTACCGCGTCGGTGGACGGGCCGCCGCGATGGTCGTCATCGATGACCATGAGTCGTTGAGCCGACTGGCTTCCACGCTCGCCGGAACTGGCGTGCCAGCGATGACCATCGGGCGCGGCTCGAATCTTCTGGTCGCGGACCGCGGGTTCGCAGGCATTGTCGTTCACATGGCGGGTGATTTCGCCGGTATTGCTGTGGTCGACGAGACCACGGTCATTGCGGGTGCTGCTGCGAAGTTGCCGGTGGTTGCGCGCACGACGGTCGGCTACGGACTCACCGGTTTCGAGTGGGCGGTCGGTGTTCCTGGTTCGATCGGTGGCGCTGTGCGCATGAATGCCGGTGGACATGGGGCGGAAATGGTCGACTCCGTGCTCGACGCCGATGTCGTCGACTTGCGGGTGGGGGAGCGCACCATCGTGCCTGCGGCTGATCTCGATCTCCGCTACCGGGACAGCAATCTCACCCCCGATCATCTCGTGGTCGGTTGTCGGCTGGGCCTCGTCCCCGGTGACGAACGCAAGGGGCAGGCTGCGATGGCCGAGATCGTGCAATGGCGACGCGCCAATCAACCCGGTGGGCAGAACGCAGGCTCGGTCTTCACGAACCCCGACGACGCCAGCGCTGGTCAGCTCATCGAGACGGCTGGGGGCAAGGGTCTTCGGTTCGGAACTGCTGAGGTCTCCACGAAGCACGCCAACTTCATCCAGGCGGATGAGGGTGGCGTTGCCGCCGACGTCCTCCAGGTCATGATCGATGTCCGGATGCTGGTCCAGTACGCCCACGGCGTCACTCTCCACCCTGAAACCCATCTCGTCGGATTTTTGGACGACGAGTTGCCGTGGCGGTCGTAGGCGCTGTGGACCCGCGACTGCGTCAACGGCGGATTGCGGTTCGACGCGCCGAGGGGCGGCGCCGGCTCCGCATCGTCGTGACCGTGCTCGTCGTCGGTGCTGCGGTCGGTGGCAGCTACGCCGTGACGCAGAGCTCACTGCTCGACTTGGACGAGATACGGGTTGCGGGTGCAGATGGGAGCGAGGCCGATGTGGTGCGCAGTGCCGCCCGACTGGAGACCGGAACGCCCATGATCGAACTCGACCTCTCGTCGGCGACCCGCTCCGTCGAGGCACTCCCGTGGGTTCGGTCGGCATCGGTCGTGCGCAACTGGCCGGCCGGGGTCACGATCGAGGTGACTCGACGGATCCCGATCGCAGCGCTACGTGTCGGGGACGGGCCAGCTGTGCTTGTCGACGCCGACGGTGTTGCGATCGAAGAGGTCACCGACGGTTCCGTGGACCTGTTCACAATTGCAATCGGTGTGGACGGTGCGCTCGGAGATGTGCAGACGCAGGCCCTTCCGCTTGTCGAGTTGGTTCAGCTCATTCCCGCTGATCTCGAGCCGTGGATCGAGACGGTCGGTCTTCGACCGGGTGACGAAGGACTGGAGATCGACCTCGTCGGATCTGCCGTCGCCGATCTCGGAGACGCTCGGTCCTTGCCCGAGAAACTCGAGGCGCTTCGAGCGCTCCTTGCGTCGGTCGATCTTGCGTGTGTCGCTGAATTCGATCTCCGAGTGGCTGACATTCCTCTGGCCAAGCGCGACCCGGCGTGCGACGCGGGAGTCGCCGCCTCGCCATCGCTGCCATGACGGGGCCCGTTTGCCCAGTGTCCGCCTCTGCGTGCCCTGACCGGTATACCGTCCCCCGTTGCTGTGCAGGTGTACCGTTTACCGTGCGGTACCGCGCAACCAGATCGCTCCCCGTGAGGTGCCCAACGTGATGTCAGATCCACAGAATTATCTCGCCGTGATCAAGGTTGTCGGTGTCGGTGGTGGTGGTGTGAATGCCGTCAACCGCATGATCGATGCGGGTCTGAAAGGCGTCGAGTTCATCGCAGCCAACACCGATGCGCAGGCGCTCCTGATGAGTGATGCCGACGAAAAGCTCGATATCGGCCGAGATCTCACTCGTGGGCTGGGTGCCGGCTCCGATCCCGACGTCGGAAAACAGGCTGCAGAAGAACACATCGACGAGATCCGGGAGTCGCTCGCCGGTGCCGACATGGTGTTCATCACCGCAGGCAAAGGCGGCGGCACCGGAACCGGCGCTGCGCCGGTCATTGCCGAGATCGCGAAGAGCCAGGGTGCACTGACCATCGGGGTGGTCACTCGCCCCTTTGCGTTCGAGGGACGCCGCCGCTCGGTGCAGGCCGAGCAGGGCATCCAGAAGCTGAAGGAGAAGGTCGACACCCTCATCGTGATCCCGAACGACCGCCTGCTTTCGGTCGCAACGAACGACACGTCGGTTCTCAACGCCTTCAAGCTGGCCGACGAGATCCTGCTGCAAGGGGTGCAGGGCATCACCGACCTGATCACGACGCCGGGTCTGATCAACACCGACTTCGCCGACGTGCGCACCATCATGACCGACGCCGGCTCAGCACTCATGGGAATCGGGAACGGGCAGGGCGAGGGACGAGCGGTTGCTGCGGCTCGGTCTGCGATTTCCAGTCCGCTGCTGGAGGCTTCGATCGAAAATGCCCGAGGCATCCTTCTCAACATCTCCGGTGGTCCCGACCTTGGTTTGCTCGAGGTGAACGAGGCGGCCGAGATCATCCATGGAGTGGCGCATCAGGATGCGAACATCATCTTCGGGGCGGTGATCGACGATGAGATGGGTGACGACGTGCGCGTGACGGTGATCGCAGCCGGCTTCGACCGTTGGGACGATGGGGGACTCCGGTCAGCGGCCTCGGCCAGCTCCGCTGCCGTTGTCGCCGAACTCGATCAGGTGATGGGTGAGACCCGTATCGCTGACGTGTTCGCCAGCGATGAAGAGGATGTCCTCGATCTGGGCGATGACGACTTCGACGTCCCATCGTTCCTCAAGTAGTCACGACCGTGCGGTTCCGGCGTGTTCCCGCCGGCGCCAACGCCGTTGCGGAGATTGCGTTCACCGACCGTGACGATGGCGATTTCCACGTGGATCGTGCTGACAGCGACCTGAGGCATGAGGTGTTCGATGGTTCGTGGACGTGGCTCCGCCAGGTCCACGGATCGAGGGTTGCCGTTGTGGATCATCCCGGGGCCAGGGCGGGAGACGAGGCTGATGCCTCGGTTACCGGATCGTTCGGTGCCGTGCTGTGTGTGCAGACAGCTGACTGTGTTCCCGTCGTGCTCGTCGGTGACGGCGTGGTCGGCGTGGCGCACGCAGGGTGGCGAGGAATCGTGGAAGGCGTCATTCCCAATGTGGTCGAAGCGGTCGCAGCATTGGGCGGGGGGAGCCCCACCGCCATGATTGGTCCGTGCATCCGTGCGACGTCCTACGCATTCGGTGAGGCCGATCTTGCGCTGGTCGAGGCGGCGGTCGGTGGTTCGGTGCGTTCAACGACAGCATGCGGGATGCTTGCGCTCGACATGGTCGCCGCAACGTCTCGTGCCCTTGCTGCGGCCGGCGTTGGCCACATCGATGATCTCGGAATCGACACTGCCGACGAGATGTATTTCTCGCATCGGGTGCGCAGCGACGAGGGCCGTCAGATCACTGCCGTTCGGATGGTGAGCTCGTGACACCGGTCGACCCGACCGAGGTCGCAAACCGTGCGGCAGCGTTGCGCGCCCGCATCGCTGCTGCGGGTGGTGACGACGTCACCGTTGTGGCCGTCACCAAGACCTTCGATGCCGGAGCGATCGATGCTGCGATCGCAGCAGGATTCAACGATGTCGGCGAAAGCTACGCACAGGAGACGCTGGCCAAGCTCCCCGATGTCACCGGAACCCCCAGGGTGCACTTCATCGGGCAACTGCAACGCAACAAGGTGCGGCGCTTGGCGCCCCATGTCGACGTCTGGCAGTCGGTCGATCGGCCCGAGCTCGCCTCCGAGATCGCCAACCGGGCGCCGAATGCGCGCATCATGGTGCAGGTCGACATCTCGGGTGAGGCGACGAAGGCAGGCGTTGATCCGCAAGACCTTGCGATGCTCCTCGATCACTCGCGCGAACTGGGTCTCGAGGTCATCGGTCTGATGGGAGTCGCGATCCTGGCGGAGCCAGAGGCAGCCCGCCCCGGCTTTCGCCGATTGCGTTCGCTTGTCGATACACACGGGCTGCGGCATTGCTGCATGGGCATGACCGCTGACCTCGAGATTGCGATCGACGAGGGTTCCACGATGATCCGAGTCGGGACTCAGTTGTTCGGTGAACGGGCGCAGCGCTAGTGCCACCGACGACACGACCGCGGGGACTACTGTTTCGACAGGGAGGCAAACGGTGTCCATGTTCAAGAAAACGTTGATCTATTTGGGCCTCGGGCCCGATGAGGAGTACGACGCGTTCGACGCCTACGCACCAGATGCTGATGCCAGTCCTGTCTCTGCATCGGGCGGTCGGGTCGTCACCGCGCCGCAACCCGTGGTGCAGTCGGCGACAGTCAGACCGATCGAGCCGGCCCGATCCCCATCTGTTCGGGTTGTGGAGCCGGTGCAACGCGAGCGCCCACAGGCCATCCCCGAACCTGCCGTTGCCACCACCACCGACCCTTCCTCGGGTGCGAAGAATGCCGTGCGGATCGTCGAGAACCGGACGGCAACCCCTCACCATCTGGCACCCACGACGTTCAACGATGCCCAGGGCATCGGCGATCGTTTCAAGAGCGGGCAGCCTGTCATCGTAAACATCCAAGGGGCTGAACTCAATCTGCGTCGACGACTGATCGATTTCGCCAGCGGGCTCTGTTATGCGCTCGACGGCAAGATGGATCGCATCACCGAAACGGTGTATCTGCTCTCGCCGGCAGACGTTGACATCGCAGATGCCGATCGCCGCGGCTTCGAGTAACAGCCATGGTCATCGGATCGATTCTTTGCACGCTCGTCTGGCTGTACTTCCTGATGCTGATCGGGCGGATCCTTCTGTCGTGGTTCCCGATCGATCCCAACGGGTCGATGGCGACTGTGGCGGGTTTCCTCTACCTGGTGACAGATCCGATCCTGCAACCGCTGCGGCGAGCGATTCCGCCGCTACGGATCGGCAACGTTGCTCTCGATCTCTCGGTGCTGATCGTCATCTTTGCAATCAACCTCGTGATCCTTCCCCTCGTCTGCAGTCTTTGAGGATTGTGGTGGTCACAGCACACAACGTGATCCCTCCCCATCAGCTGCGCGTCTCGTAGGATCGAGAGATGGACGAACTGTCTCCGCTGTTCCAAGACATCGAGTTCCGCGAGCGGCTCAGGGGCTATGACGTGGCCGAGGTGGATGCCTATGTCGGTCGTGTTGCCCGAGCGGTCGCAGCGGCTCAGGCTCGGATCACCGAACTGCAGCAGCGCGTCGAGGCGGCTGAGGGCCGCGAGCCGCAGAAGCCAGCGGAAACCGACAGTACCGAGATGGTGTCGCGAGTGTTGGTGTTGGCTCAGCGCACGGCTGATGCGGCCGTGGCGGAGGCACAGGAAGAGGCTGCGGCGCTGCTCGATCGGGTGCAGGCCGAGGCAGTGGCGATTCGCTCCGAGGCCGATGAGCATGCGTCCCGGGTGCTCGCAGAAGTCGAAACCGACCGTCGCCGTGCCGCCGCCGCCGCCGAGGCAGCTGCGGCGGAGGCGATTGCGCACGAGCGTGAGCGGGTGACCGAAGCGATCGCCGAACTCGAGCAGCACCGTGCGTTCCTCACCGAAGACATCGACATCTTGGAGCGGCACCTGGAGGAATGCAGATCGATCCTTGCCTCCTCGCTGGTGGGTTTGTCCGAGTTGCTCGAGGCTCCCGAGTTGTTCCGAGTGCCTGCGATGCCGGCCTTGAGCGGTACCGTCGCTCCGGCTGCACTCGACGAATCGGCGATGCAAGGTGGCGACACCGAGCAGACAGCGGAGTTCGAGCCGATCGCCACTCCCATGGGCGCGTCAGAGCCGGAGGACGACATCGATGAACAGCACCTGCTCGAAGGTGCCGGTACCGGCGATGCCGGTTCCGACGATGCCGTTGATGATTGCATGGGTGACGTAGACGTGGTGAGGGGGCCCGAGTCCGACGACGCCGACACGTTGCGCCCGCTCATCGCCGGTGATGGGGCGCCGGTTTCGCCAGCAACAGAACCCTCGGCGACCGAAGAGCATGCACCGCCGCTCTTCGTGACGGCGGCTGATCTCGATGGCGGGGATTTCTCGGACGGGTGGCGTCGAGCCCCCTCGATCGAGCGCGAGCCCAGCAGCGACTCGGTTGCGGTGGTTCCCGATACACAACTCGTCGAAGAATCGGCGGGATCAGTTGCGACGACAGCGGCTGATCCGTTTCTCGAGCAATTGCGCGAAGCTGTCGCCCGTGGGGACGCCGAGGAGATCGACGACGAGGCCTTGGCCGCCTTTTTCGACGGTGGGGAGGATGAGGGGAGCCGCTCCTGGTTCCCGCATCGTCGCTGAGTAGCAAAATCGCTCAACAATCCGCCGAGATCTCAGCGTCTACCTCTAGACTTCTCGCCTCGCGAGCCCCGTCGTCGATGGGGAACGGGACCGAAGGGACCTATCGATGGCCAAGGTGAAGAAGGCGGCGGCGAAGAAGGCCGTAAAGAAGCCGCCGGCCAAGAAAGCGGCGGCGAAGAAGGCCGTAAAGAAGGCGTCGGCCAAGAAGGCGGCGGCGAAGAAGGCCGTAAAGAAGGCGCCGGCCAAGAAAGCGGCGGCGAAGAAGGCCGCGGCGAAGAAGGTCGTAAAGAAGGCGCCGGCCAAGAAGGCGGCGGCGAAGAAGGCCGTAAAGAAGGCGTCGGCCAAGAAGGCGGCGGCGAAGAAGGCCGTAAAGAAGGCGCCGGCCAAGAAAGCGGCGGCGAAGAAGGCCGCGGCGAAGAAGGTCGTAAAGAAGCCGCCGGCCAAGAAGGCGGCGGCGAAGAAGGCCGTAAAGAAGGCGCCGGCCAAGAAGTCACCGTTCGGTAAAAAGTTCGTCAGTCAGATGGAGACGCGACTTCTCGAGGAGCGGGCCAAGTACCTCCACTCGGAGGAGAACTACCGAGCCGAGGCTGACGCCCTGATCGAGGGACGCGAGCCGGGCGATGTCCAGTTCGACGAGGAGTCAGGCGAAGGCGACACGCTCGCCGTCGAGCGCGAGCGCGATCTCGCCTTGTCGGCCCAGGCTCGCCAAGCCGTCGAACAGATCGATGCAGCCCTTGCGCGCATCAAGGCCGGAACCTACGGCATCTGCACGGCGTCGGGCCTGGCGATTCCTCAAGAGCGCCTCAAGGCGATCCCGTGGGCAGCGGAACGGGTCGAGTACAAGGTTGGTGGACTCGGTCGGCTGTGATCGGCAATTCGGAGCTCCCACATGGTCGAGAGGGTCGAAGAGACGGTTCCAGCAGCATTCGACGGTGATCGTGTCGATCGGTTTGTCGCCGCAGTCACTGGTGAGAGCCGCGCACGTGTGAAGGCCCTCATCACAGATGGGCGGGTCATACGCAACGGCCAAACTGTCCCATCCGCTTCGCTGCGCATCGGTCTCGACGATCGGATCGTGGTCGAACTGCAGCCTTTGGCCGACGAGCGGCCACAGCCCGACCCTGGCGTTCGGTTCTCGGTGGTGCACGAGGATGCTGACGTGATCGTGATCGACAAGCCCGCTGGTGTGGTGGTTCACCCTGGAGCGGGCCAGCGAGAAGGCACACTGGTGAACGGCCTGCTCAGTCGCTATCCCGAGATGGCCGAGGTCGGCGAGCGACACCGTCCTGGGATCGTCCATCGTCTCGATCGGGGGACGTCGGGGGTGATGATGGTCGCCCGTACCGCAGAGGCATACGAACTTCTCGTCGGTCAACTGGCAGCGCACGAACCGGAGCGGCTGTATCAGGCTCTGGTGTGGGGTCAGCCTGAGCGCGACAGCGGGACGATCGATGCACCGATCGGTCGCTCCACTCGCCACCCGACGCGCATGACCGTCACACCCGATGGCCGTCCGGCGGTCACGCACTACTCGGTTCTCGTCCGCCACACCGCCCCGGTGACGACGGCGCTGCTCGATTGTCGTCTGGAAACAGGTCGCACACACCAGATACGTGTGCACCTGCGAGCGATCGGGCATCCGATCGTCGGCGATCGCGACTACGACGGCGGTCGACCCGGCCTCGATCCGGGTCGACCGTTCCTGCATGCGCGCCTCTTGCGTTTCACACACCCCCGTTCAGGCGTTGTGCTCGAAGCGGAGGCGCCGCTGCCGGCTGACCTTGCGGAACTTCTCGCCGGATGTCGTTGACGAGTCAGGATGGCCAGGGTGAGTCGCCCAGCGCCATGTCGGCAATGTCGGCGAGCGAGAACGAATCGAGAAACTCACGCATATGTGACCCAGCGGCGCCCCAAATGGTGAGCAAGACACATTGCCCCTCGTGATTGCATGCCTCGTCGGTGTGCGGTTCGGCGAAATCTCCGGCGGTGATGGGACCGTCGACCGCTCGAATGATCTCGGAGAGTCGGATCTCGCCGGCATCGCGGGCCAGGACGTACCCCCCGCCGACCCCGCGCTTGGACTGAACGAGACCCGCACCCTTCAGTGCGAGAAGGATCTGCTCGAGGTAGGGCTGCGGGAGCACGGTGCGTTCTGCGATCTCGCGCACCGAGGTGGGGGAGGACTCGGGATGCAACGCGAGCGACAACAGGGCTCTCGCCGCATAGTCACCACGAGTCGAGACACGCATCGGGTGGACTCTAGAGCCTGGCCCCGGCGCGCGTTGGACCGAGCGACCTCGGTAGCATCGGCCAATGCTCGCCGACGATCCGGTGCTGCCCGACTGGGCCGATGGGTGTGTGACACATCTCGTCCCGGGGCTGATCGGTGTGGAACGGCTGCCGTCGGTGGCTCCTGCATCGCTCGTCGATGCTTCAGCGGTGGTGCTCGTCGTGATCGATGGCTTGGGCTGGCATCAGCTTCAGCAGTTCTCGTCGCTCGCTCCCACACTCTCGGCCCTCGAAGGCGGCCCGATCACCACGGTTGCTCCATCGACCACCAGCGCAGCGCTCACCTCGATCACGACCGGGTCTGCTCCCGGGGAGCACGGGATCGTCGGGTACCGGGTCGACGTCGAGGGGGAGAACCTCAACTGTCTGTCGTGGCGAACGCCGTCCGGCGACGCCCGCGACCGGATTGTGCCCGAATCGTTTCAGGCGGTCGAACCATTCTTCGGCGAACGACCCGTTGTGGTCCAGAACTCGCCGTTTCAGAGCACAGGCTTCACTCGAGCCCACCTGCGCGGCACCCGGCAGCAGAATTGGCGGACGTTGCCGACACTTCCCGTCGAGGTTCGTCGAGCCGTCGCTGCCGGAGAACCTTTTGTCTACGCCTACTACGACGGGATCGACAAGATCGCGCATGAGTTCGGCTTCGGCGAGCACTACCGAGCCGAGCTCACGATGGTCGATCGCATGATTGGCGATCTCGTGATGGCGCTTCCCCGCGGGGCGGCTGTGGTGGTGACCGCCGACCATGGGCTCGTCGACTGCACCGACGGTCACAGCGAACTGCATGATGACGTCTGGGCGCTGACGGATCGATCGTCCGGCGAAGCCAGATTCCGGTGGTTGCACGCAAAGCCCGGTCGAGCCCGAGATCTTCTCGAGATCACGAGGCATCATCACGCCGACCGCGCATGGGTCGTCTCGGTGGAGCAAGCGATCGACGAGCGATGGCTCGGTCCTGTCGTGTCCGACGCAGCGCGAACGCGGCTGGGCGATGTTGCAGTGGCAGCGCGTGATCACTGGTTCTTCGCCGATCGGGCCGATGCGACGCCACACTGGTTGATCGGTCGCCACGGCTCGCTCAGCGAAGCCGAGATGCATGTCCCGATGCTTTGTCACCTGTCCTGACCGCCGAACCCGAGAAGGAACCATTCCCGTGAGCTCCCCTGTTGATCCAGCCGACCCGCAGCCCCCGCGTCCCGATGTCGAACGGCCCGAGGTGGAGGTGGTCGATCCCGCCGAGGCCGAAACGCCGATCGACGAGACGATCGATCACCCGGCCAAGGTGATGCGAATCGGTGCGATGATGCGGCAGCTCTTGGACGAACTGCGCTCGGCGGATCTCGACGTCCCGAGCCGAGACCGTCTCCGCGAGATCTACGGTCGCTCGGTCGGTGAACTCAGCTCTGCACTCTCTCCCGACCTGGCCGACGAGCTCGGGCGACTGGCGCTGCCCTTCAGCGGAGACGAGACCCCGACCGCAGCAGAGCTCCAGATCGCAAAGGCCCAGCTCGTCGGTTGGCTGGAGGGGTTGGTCCAGGGAATGCAGGCAATGCTGTTCGCCCAACAGATGGCCGCCCAGCAGCAGCTCCAGACCATGCGGGCCGAGATCGGTTCGGGCGAGCCGACGGCGGGTGATCCCCGTCCCGGCACATACCTCTAGAGGTCGGCGATCGACTGCGCGATCCGACTCGATCCCGCACGGCTCAAGCGGTCGTCGATGGCACGACCGATCCCTGCTTCTCCGGTCAGTTCGGCGATGATTCGGGTCGGCGCCGCAACGTCGGCATGACGGAGAACGTCGTAGAGATCGTGGGCGATGGCGTCCAGGTCTCTGCGCGATCCGAACGGAACGAACGACCATCCCGCAGGAAGCTCGGGTTCCTCTCCCTCGTAGCCGAGATAGCGAACGTTCCCTGGTGGGGCGTGTGCTGGATCGAATCCTGCGATCACGGTCGTGGTCGGGATGCCGGGAGAGTAGTGGCGTTCATCGTGTCCGGGAGAGGCAATTGCCGCGTCGCTCGTCGTGTCGATCGAACGGACGGCGACATGAGCAGCGATCGACTCGAGGGGGATGGCGCCATGCCGGAGGACGACGGCCATGTCACCGTCGAAGGAGACGACCGTCGACTCGACACCGGCGCTACAGGGACCGGAATCGACGATCAGATCGATCCGGTCGCCGAGTTCGGCAGCGACGTGACTCGCTCGCGTCGGGCTGATTCGGCCGAAACGGTTCGCACTCGGCGCAGCGATCGGAACACCTGCAGCGGAGATGATCGCCTGCGCCGTGGGGTGAGAGGGGCAGCGAACACCAACCAGCGGCAGGCCACTCGACACCGCAGCGGGGACGGACGGGTGCCGGGGTAGTACCAGGGTGAGGGGGCCCGGCCAGTACGCATCGGCGAGGATGCGAGCTGGCGTCGGGAAGTCTCCGTCCACGACCTGAGGTGCCATCGCCAGAGCATCGATGTGCACGATCAGCGGATCGGTCGACGGGCGCCCCTTGGCGGTGAAGATCGACGCCACGGCGGTTGCGTCGAGCGCATGTGCCCCAAGGCCGTACACCGTCTCGGTCGGGATCGCCACCAGTCCGCCGGCCCGCAACACCGATGCGGCTCGCTCGATGACGGCCGGATCAGGGTTGTCGGTTGGGCAGGGCAGGAGCGGGGCAGGCATCGGAACAACAGGAGCTTACGGGCCACTGGTCAGGGGGCGTTGGGAAGGCTATGGTCGAAATCACAACCGTGTGATTCGTCCACACGGTGTCCACAGCCGTGTCCACAAGCAGCCAGGAGCAGTGCGTGGCGGACTCGTTCGCTCATCTTCACGTTCATACCGAGTATTCGATGCTCGACGGTGCGTCGCGCCTCGACGAGGCGATCGCAGCTGCGGTGGCCGATGGTCAGCCAGCGATGGCGATCACGGACCATGGCAACATGTACGGCGTTCTCGACTTCTACCGAGGCTGCAAAGACGCAGGAATCAACCCGGTCATCGGCACCGAGATGTACCTCGCCCACGAAAGTCGACACGAGCGGCCGAGCCGACGTGGGAAATCCGATGACTCCGGTGGCGATGTCGGTGGCGGCAAGAAGCTCTACTACCACGCCATCATGCTGGCGGAGAACAACACCGGCTATCAGAACCTCATTCATCTCTCGTCGAAGGCGTATCTCGACGGCTTCCACTACAAGCCGAGAGCGGACTGGGAGACCATGGCCGAACATGCCGAAGGCATCATCGCCACCTCCGGGTGCCTCGGCGGTCACGTCCTGCAGTCGCTCATGAACGGCAACCAGGATGCAGCGCTCGAGCACGCCGCTCGATTTCAAGACATCTACGGCCGCGACAACTTCTTCATCGAGCTGCAGGACCAAGGGATTCCGGAGCAGCGCACGACCAATCCGCAGCTCCTCGAGATCGCAAAGAAGATCAAAGCACCGATCCTCGCCACGAACGACTCCCACTACACCCACCAGCACGACGCCGAGGCTCACGACGCCCTGCTCTGCGTGCAGACCGGCTCACTGCTGTCAGACACCGATCGCTTCACGTTTCACGGTGATGGTCACTACATCAAGTCGGCGGGCGAGATGCGTCGGCTGTTCGCAGAGGTTCCCGAGTCGTGCGACAACACGCTCTGGATCGCCGAGCGCTGCAACGTCGAGATCGAATTCGGCAAACCCAAGCTTCCGGAGTTCCCACTTCCCGAGGGCTTCGCCACCGACACCGAGTACCTCCGTCACCTCACGTATCAGGGCGCCCATCGGCGTTGGGGTGCCGACCTTGGTGCCGAGATCACCGAACGGCTCGATTATGAGCTCGGTGTCATCGACAACATGGGGTTCTCGGCCTACTTCCTCATCACGTGGGACCTCATCAGATTCGCCCGGGACAACGGCATTCGGGTCGGACCGGGTCGTGGCTCTGCAGCGGGATGCGCAGTGGCCTACACGCTCTGGATCACCGATCTCGACCCGATCAAGTACGACCTGCTGTTCGAGCGTTTCTTGAATCCGTCCCGCGTCTCGATGCCCGACATCGACATGGACTTCGACACCCGCTATCGAGACACCATGATTCGCTACGCAGCGGACACGTACGGTCGAGACTGCGTCGCTCAAATCGTCACCTTCAGCCAGATCAAGGCGCGGGCGGCGGTGCGCGATGCCGCGCGAGTGCTCGGGTATCCCTATTCCCTCGGCGACAAGGTTGCCAAAGCGATGCCCCCGCTCGTCATGGGGCGTGACACGCCGCTCAAGTACTGCTTCGAGGAGCACCCGAAGTACATCGACGGTTTCAGATCGGCGAGTGAGCTGCGGGACATGGTTGCTGCAGATGCTGATGTCGCCCGAGTCGTCGACGTGGCCAAGGGGCTCGAAGGACTGCGCCGCCAGGACGGTATCCATGCGGCTGCGGTGGTGATCACCAACGAGCCGCTGACCGAGTATCTCCCGATCCAGCGCAAACCCGAGGCCGGCAAGCCGATCGAGGAAGCACCTGTCGTCACCCAGTACGAGATGCACGGCGTGGAGGACCTCGGCCTGCTCAAGATGGACTTCCTGGGGCTTCGAAATCTCGACGTCATCTCTGATTGTCTCGCACTCATCAAGGACATCAAGGGTGTCGACCTCGACATCGACGCAATCGAACTGGACGACGAAGCAACATTCGAATTGCTCAAGCGGGGTGACACCATCGGTGTCTTCCAGCTCGAATCAGCACCGATGCGGGCGTTGATTCGTTCCTTGGCGCCTACCAGCTTCGACGATGTCGCAGCGCTCGTTGCGCTCTATCGGCCCGGCCCGATGGCGGCGAACATGCACAACGATTACGCCGACCGCAAGAACGGACGGAAGCCGGTCGAGTTCATCCACCCGGACGCCGAGGAACTCCTCGGGGACACCTACGGGTTGATGATCTATCAGGAGAGCGTCATGCGAATGGCGCAGAAGTTCGCCGGCTATTCGCTCGCCGAAGCGGACTCGCTGCGCAAGGCGATGGGCAAGAAGATCCGTGAGGCGATGGAAAAGGAGCGGCAGAAGTTCACCGATGGTGTGGTTGCGAACGGCTACGAGCATTCGCTGGCCGTCACGATGTTCGACATCATCGCCCAGTTCGCCGACTACGCCTTCAACAAGTCCCACTCCTACGGCTATGGCTACGTGGCCTACCAGATCGCCTACCTGAAGGCGAACCACCCGATCGAATACCTCTCGGCACTGCTCACGTCGGTGAAGAGCAAGCTCGAATCTGCTGCGGTCTACCTGAATGAATGTCGTCTGATGGGCATCACCGTGGAGGTACCCGACATCAACCGGTCCGAGTCGGACTTCACGCCGGTGCCGAATGCTGCGTGGGACGGGAGCCCCTATGCGTCGGGAAGCAATCCGAAGGGGGAGGTCTCACCGGGCAACATCGTGTTTGGATTGTCGGCGATCCGAAACGTCGGGGAGGGAGTCGTCGAGAAGATCATCGCAGCGCGTGAAGCAGATGGTCCGTTCGAGTCGTTCGTCGATTTCGTCGAGCGGGTCGAGATCGATGCGCTCAACAAGCGGACAATCGAGTCGCTCATCAAAGGAGGGGCCTTCGATTCGCTCGGTCACCCTCGCAAGGGTCTGCTCCAGGTGTACGAGCAGATCATCGACCTCACCGTCCAGCGCCGCAAGGAGCACGACATGGGCGTGATGTCGCTGTTCGGCGATCTGGACGGGAGACCAGCGTTCGACGAGCGTCCGGCGGTGCCGGACATCGAATTCGACAAGATGCCTCGGCTGGCAAACGAGAAAGAGATGCTTGGCCTGTACATCTCTGATCATCCACTGCTTGGTTTCGAGGCCCAAGTCCGCCGCAAGGCCGACACCGGGATCGCCGGTGTGGCCGAACTGCCCGACGGCGCGATCGTCAAGGTCGGAGGTGTCATCACCAACCTGCAACGAAAGTGGACTCGGAAGGGGGACCTGATGGCAGTGCTCGAGCTCGAAGACCTCGAGGGCACGATCGAAGTCATGGTGTTCCCGCGAACGATGCAGGAGCACGGTCCGAAACTGCGAGACGACGCGATCGTGATGATCCGAGGCCGAGTCGAGAACAGCGACGATCTCCCCAAGCTCTTCGCCCAAGACATCGAGATCGTCGAAGATCTGTCCGACAATCAGCCGGTCCGATTGCGGCTCTCGCCCGAGAACCAGCGACCAGAGCGAATCGATGAACTGAAATCGATCCTTTCCGCCCACCCTGGCGACGCCCCGGTCGAGGTTCATCTGAGCGATCGTCAGATCTTGCGGCTGCCCGACGAGTTCGCCGTCGACAGTGCCAACGGGGTGGTCGCCGAGCTTCGGGTCGTCTTCGGCCCCGACGCGATCTTGGTCTGAAGGTCGGGGACCCCGACCTGACGAGCATGGATGGCTGGTGACAGCCAGTTCTGCGATCGGCTCAGATGCGGGGCAGATCCTTGCTTCCCAGGTTGCGAAATTTGTCCACAGGGCTGAAACTGAATGATCGGATTTGCGAGCGAGTGGGGACGAAACGCATGGCTATCGAGGTCGAGACCAAGGACTGCACGGCGCTGAGCGACGCGGAGCTGGCCGAGATGGCCGACCTGTGCACCGACTCCCCGAATGCCTTCGAGGTTGGTCAACTTTCCAAGCAGGCCGAGGCGTGGGTCCTGTGCACGGTCGCCACCGAGGGCGGCAAGGTTCGGGGTTTTTCGTTCTGCACGCTCGAACGCATCGGTGGTACTCCGTCGGTCCTCGTCGGGGCAGGGCACATCTGTCGTAACACCAAGCGCGACACCGTGCTGCGAGCGGTCATGACCGATCAGATGCGACGGGCCGTTCTGGCCTTTCCCGACGAAGACGTTCTCATCGGTGTGCAGATGAACGATCCGGGCGCGTTCGAGGCGTTCAAGAGTCTCGACGACATCGTTCCCCGGCCTGATCACAAAGCATCAGGGGAGGAGCGGGCCTGGGGCCGCCGATTGGCCAAGCGGTTCGGTATCGGTGCCTCGGTCTACGAAGATCGTGCCTTCACCGCCCGGGGCGATGGAAGCCAGGCCCCTGTGCTCGACCACGAATCCTCGAAGCCCGAGAAGACCGATCCTGCTGTTGCCGACCAGTTCGCTCACCTCGATGTCGACAACGGCGACACACTCATCGCCTTCGGCTGGGCGATGGCCGAAGATCTCGAGAAACTCCTCTGATCCGACGAGCGCAGCGAGCGTGAATCCGGAGTTCGAGCGCGTCGTTCGACGGCGTCGCATGACCCGGTCCTTCACCGACGAACCGGTCGCAGCCGAGGTCGTCGATTTGGTGCTCGATCTCGCTCGGCGGGGGCCGTCGGCGGGGAAGACTGCGTCACTCGACTTTCTGGTTCTCGAGGGGACGCAGACAGCCCGCTACTGGGACACGACGCTCCCGCCGGCGAAGCGCCCGGCGTTCCCGTGGCCCGGTCTCCTCGATGCCCCCGTCCTGATCATTCCGTGGGTCGAACCTGCGGCGTATGTCCGGCGCTACAGCGAGGCTGACAAGGTGTCGACCGGTCTGGGTGCCGGCGAAGACGCATGGGACGTCCCGTACTGGTGGGTGGACGGGGGAGCAGCGACCATGACCCTCTTGTTGGCCGTGGAGGCTGTCGGCCTCGGCGCCCTTCTGTTCGGGCTGTTCGGGCACGAGGACGCCGTTCGACGTGCATTCGGTGTACCCGATGCCATGCGTGCGATCGGGGGGATTGCGATCGGGCACGCCGCACCAGACCGGCCGTCGGTGTCTGCAAGACGAAAGCGGAGCACGTTCGACCGGGTCGTCCATCGCGGTGTCTGGTGAGGGCGAGGTCGTCTGGCAGCTTCGGTGGTCGGGAGCGCCGGTGTAGCAGGCGTGCTCAGCGCCACCCTGCAACAACGGTGTTTCGACCCGCTGCCTTTGCCTCGTACAGCGCAGCATCGGCATAGATCAGTGCCTCGGAGATGTCGCCGTCGTTGCGATCGAGGAGACTCAGGCCAATACTGGCAGTCACCGTGATCGGCTCCCCTTCGAACTCTGCTGAGCGCGCTTCGAACCCGGAGCGCACTCGCTCGGCGATCGAGAGTGCTCCTTCGGGAGTCGTGTCGGGGAGGAGTACGAGAAATTCTTCGCCACCGGACCGGGCGACGGTGTCACTGGCCCGGACGCTGTCGGTGATCACACCAGCTGCGTGGACCAGCACCGCATCGCCCGCAGCGTGGCCGAAGGTGTCGTTGACGGCTTTGAAGTGATCGAGATCGATCGCCAACACTGCAGAGCAGCGATCATCGTGGAGCGAGAGACGCTCGGCTTCGGCGTCGAGCCGAGCCATGAAGCTTCGCCGGTTGAGAAGCTTCGTGAGGAAGTCCGTTTCCGCCTCCTTTCGGATCTTGCGATTCAGCTCGACACCTTCGGTGACGTCTTCCAGGGTGGCAACCACTCGGTCGATCGCTCCGTCTCGAAGAATCGGAGTTGCGCTCACCCGGAGCCAGACCCGCTCTTTCTTCCCGAGACCAACGGATGCACCCATGACCTCAGTGGCCGGGCGTTTACCCGTGCGAAGCGCGATCAGATCTGGATGCTCGTCGGCTGGGATGGCCGAGCCGTCCATTGCGATCGCATCGAACAGCGGTTGCATCGCCGGCTGCGACAGCACTTCAGTCAATGAGCTCGTAAGAAGTCGGAGGGCGGAGGGATTGGCGTCGACCACCTTGCCGAGTTCATCCCGCAACACCATGCCCTGCGGGGCTTCCTCGAAGACGGCGCGAAAGCGGAGTTCACTCGACGCCAGTGCTTCTTCGGTCTGTTTCCGTTTGGTGATGTCGAGCATGATCCCCGTCCAGGTGATCGCGCCATCATCGACCTGTCGAGGCACTGCCTTCAGCCCGACCCAGCGCAACTCGCCAACCCGGGTCGTGATCCGGTATTCATAGTCGAGCACTGCCTGCTTCTCGAACGCCACGATGTTGGCCTGGGAGTAGCCCGGCAGGTCGTCTTCGTGCATGCAGCGGTTCAGAACCATCGGATCGTCGAGCACCTCTTTGGCGCTGAAGCCGTACAACGCTTCGATTCCGTTGCTCAGATAGGAAAACGACCAGTCGCCGTATGCCGACGATTCGATGCGATAAAGCGCCCCGGGAACTGCATCGGCAAGATCTGCGATCAGTTGGGTATCTTCGCTCATTGCTCGCAGGTTGCCTTTGTTGTCGCCTCAGGCAAGGCTACACATGACGACCCGTTCTGGCAGGGCTGCCCGTCGGCCGGTGCCGTCAAGTCTCGCAGCAGACCCACGGTCGGGGAGTGGCTGGCTTGTCGTTTCACCCCTTGTGGTCTCGCCGGATCTGTTCCAGGGCAGTGCGAAGACGTTTGGAGCTGACCGGCTGCGCTGCGCCGATCGGCTGCGCAAACACACTCACCCGAAGTTCTTGGAGAGCCCAGCCGATCTCTTCGAGTTCTGTGGTGTGACCGCGTTCATCGACCAGAGCAGCATGCTCTGCCTCGATGCTGCGAACCGCAGACATCCGGTCGCGGTCCTTGGCGAAGGTGTCGGGCAGCCGCTCGACGCGGTAGAGCAGCGCGCGGAGGTAACGCTCGACGTCGGCGAGTCGCTCGAACCCGATTGCGGTGATGAAACCGTCGTAGACGAGTTGTTCATGCTGACGGGTGATGTCGATCACGGCAGCAGCAAAGACATCGTTGTCGAGGGCCGCCACGCCGCGGGTCAGCTCGACGGACCTCCGGAGAAGCTCGGTGGTCGATCGGACGACCGTCCGCACGTGGCCAGGAAGAACGTCATGCATCAGTGCGACGAGCTCGGCGTGACGGGTACCGTCCCATGCCGGGCCTCCAGCATCGACCATGAGCTGGTCGAGGGCAGCGACAACGCAGTCCCCGAACCACGCCTGCGGCCCGTCGTACGGACTCTGCACGATGACGTGCTTCACCTCATCGGTGAGCAGCGGGCGCAGCACCCGACCCAGCGGGGGACGAGCCAGCGAGAGCAGGCGACGGTTTCCAAACCACATGTGGTCGGCTTGCTCCTCCGGTGTTGCGAAGAGACGAAGCCCGACGGTGTCGCCCTCATCGACGAGGGCTGGATAGCTCGTGATGACCTGGCCCAAACGCTCGCTCGTGATCGTGCGGGGAAGCCGGCCGAACACCCAGGTGGTTGCTCCAGTGCGCTCGAACTCGTGAGAACTGGCGTCGAGCAACGCCCGTGCCTCGGCCACGAAATGGTCCTTGAGAATCGAGAGATTGTCATCCTCGGCCAGGATCTCACCACCGTCCACGACCCGGAAGTGGGGACGAAGGTGGGCGGCCAACGACGAGGCGTCGAAGTCATGAGGGCTGACACGGATACCGCGGTCGCGCACGGCCGCCGCCAACTGAGCAGGCAGCGGTGGGCCGGTGGGTTCGAGCTCGCTGAGGATCGCCGCTGCAGTCTCTGGGATGGGAAGAAGTGGCCGCCGGGTCTCCTTCGGAAGCGTGCGAAGCAACTCGACCACAAGTTCGCTGCGAAGTGACGGGATCAACCACTCGAAGGGTGCCGGATCGATGTCGGAGACGACCTCGAGCGGTAGCTCGATCGTGATCCCGTCGTCAGGGGCTGTGGGATCGAATCGGTAGTCGACACGGAGTGAGCGGGTGCCCCACGGCCACTGGTCTGGACAGGCATCGAGGCCGTCGAGGTCGACGCCGTGGAGCAACTCGTCGGCGGCGAGATCGAGCGCTTCGGGTTGGTCTTGTCGATGCGTCGTCCACCAGCTCTCGAAGTGGCGGACCGACACCACATGGGGTGGAATCCGGTGCTCAAATGCAGCCTCGAGCACATGCTCGTCGATGGTGATATCTCGGCGCAGTCGCGCACCGAGCTGGGAGATCTCGGCAAGCACTCGTTTGTTGCGATCGACGAACTCGTGGCGACGATCCCACTCTCCGAGTACGAGGGCGTGACGAATGAAGAGCAGCCGGGCCAGCTCAGGGTCGATTCGGTGCAGGTTGATCTGCCGGTCCGGAATCACCGGAAGGCCGTAGAGCGATGCTCGTTCTGTGCACATTGCTGCGCCACGCTCGGCGTTCCACCACGGGTCGGAATGCTCCCAACGCAGAAGGTGTGACGCGCTGTGCTCGAGCCACTGCGGGTTGATGGCAGCGACCATCCGCGCCCGAAGGTGGTTCGTCTCGATCAACTCGGCGGCCATCAGCCAGGCTGGGGTTCGACGCTTGAGTGCCGACCCGCCGGCCACGACGAAGCGGCCACCGCGGGTGCCGCGATACTGCTGAGCATCGCGATCATAGAAGCCGACATGTGCGAGCAGGCCGGAAAGCAGTGCTTGATGCACGGCATCAGGGTGCGCAGGATTGTCGTTGAATCGCAGACCCAACTCGGTGCCGATCGTACGGAGCTGACGATGCACGTCCTGCCACTCCCGGATCCGGAGAAAATGCAGGTACTCCTCGCGACACATTCGTTTGAAGCCATTCCCCGAACGTCCGTGTCGCTCCCTCTCGAGATGTGCCCAGAGCAAAAGCCATGACAAGAAATCCGACGACTCGTCGGTGTAGCGGGCGTGGAGTTGCGCTGCTCGCTCTGCTGCTGCTCCGCTGCCGGCTCCCGTTGGCCGGATCCGCGGGTCCTGGACGGAGAGGCCAGCCACGATGATCGCCACTTCGGCACAGCATCCCTGGTCGTCGGCTTCGAGAAGCATGCGTCCGAGCTTCGGGTCAACGGGGATCGAGGCGAGTTGCCGTCCGAGTGGTGTGAGCCAGTCGTGGGTCCCAGCCCGGCTCGGGTCGACTGCATCGAGTTCCTCCAGCAAGGTGATGCCATCTCGGATCGCACGGGCATCGGGGGGATCGACGAACGGAAACGACGCTGGGTCGCCGAGCCCGAGTGACGCCATACGCAAGACGACCGATGCCAGGTTCGTCCGCTGAACTTCTGGTTCGGTGAAAGCGGGACGGTCCGAAAAGCCGGACTCGTCGAAGAGTCGGATGCAGATACCGGGCCCGAGACGGCCGCATCGACCCGCTCGCTGGTCGGCGGAGGCTTGCGAGATGTCCTCGATCGGCAAGCGCTGGACTTTGGTACGTCGGTTGAAACGGGAAATCCGTGCGGTGCCAGTGTCGACCACGGCGTGGATGCCGGGCACGGTCAGCGAGGTTTCGGCGATGTTCGTCGAGAGGATGATCCGACGCCGGTCGTGGTGTTCGAAGATGCGTTGCTGTTCAGCTGGAGAGAGACGCGCATAGAGCGGGAGGATCTCGACGTCACGCATCGCGTTGCCAAGGTGCTCCTGGATCTCGCGTATCTCCCGTTCGCCGGGGAGAAAGCAGAGGATGTCACCCGGGGTCTCGCGCAACAGCGTCCGAGCAGCCCGCTCGATGCCTTCGCCCACATCGAGCGGCGTGCTGTCGGGATCATCCGGGTCACCGAGCGGCTGGTAGCGAATGTCGACCGGGTGGGTCCGGCCCGAGACCTCGATGATCGGGGCACCGCCGAAGTGACGTGAGAACTTCTCGGTGTCGATCGTGGCCGAGGTGATGACCACCTTCAGGTCGTCTCGTCGGTCGACGAGGCGGCGAAGATACCCCAACAGGAAATCGATGTTGAGCGTTCGCTCGTGGGCCTCGTCGATGATGATCGTGTCGTACCGGCGCAAGTCGGGGTCGCGTTGCAGTTCGGCCAGCAGAATCCCGTCCGTCATGGCCTTGACGAGCGTGCGATCGCTCACCTCGTCGGTGAAGCGAACGGTGTAACCGACGAGGTCGCCGATCGTGGTCCCGAGTTCGTCGGCGACTCGTGCAGCGATCGAACGTGCGGCGAGCCGCCTCGGCTGGGTGTGGCCAATCATGGCCTCGACACCGCGCCCGAGTTCGAGACAGAACTTGGGAATCTGGGTGGACTTGCCCGACCCGGTCTCACCGGCGATCACCACCACCTGATGGCTGCGGATCGTGTCGAGGATTTCCTGCCGGCGCCCGACGATCGGAAGGTCGGAGGGGTAGGTGATCTTCGGCACACTCGAGCGGCGCTGCTCGACAACGTCCCGACGCATGTGCACAACGGTAGGCAAGAAACCACCCGGCCCATCGTGATCTCTCGTGCCCTGCGTCCGACAACCGACCCCCGTTGCGCTCGGGACGCGGACGTCTCCGATTGCCGCACGCGCGTGAATCCCCCGGTCTAGGTTCCACGAGATGAGCGTGCGCATCGATGTCACCGCCCCCGAGGACCCCCGAGGCGCCCACGTGGTTGCGAGTGCGCCGCTTGTCGGGGTGCGTGGACTTACTGCGTGCCGGGTCACTCGGGTACACCATGTGGATGGCGATGTGACGCTCGAACAGATCACCGAACTGTGCGATCAGGTGCTCGTCGATCCGGTCGTTGATTTGCGAGTGGTCGACGGTGTCACACCCCACGAAGGCCGCGCTGTCGAGGTGGCGTTGATGCCGGGAGCGACCGATACCGACGCTCGCGAACTCGAGCAGGCTGCACGAAACTTGGGCCTTCCCGAGATTCGAGTCGTCACAGCCCGACGCTACGACCTTCTGGGCGAGCTCTCCGACGCGGATGTTGCGACCATCACCCGTCGCTTGCTCGCCAACGACACAATCGAGATCTGGACCGAGGGCGAGCTGCCGGCTGAGTTCGCAGGGGCGGCCGAAGCCGATGTGCGGGTCGAACCGGTCCCGCTCGAGGGCCTGTCGGGTGACGAGTTGCTGCGACTCAGCCACGACCGGGTCCTGTCGCTCGATCTGACCGAGATGGAGGCGATTCAGCAACACTTCGCGACCGAAGGTCGACACCCCCGCGACGCCGAGCTCGAGACGCTCGCCCAGACATGGTCCGAGCACTGTGTGCACAAGACGTTTCGGGCCATGATCGAACTCACCCACACCGCAGCTGACGGAACTGTCACCCACTCCCACCATGACGGCCTGCTCGCTGCGCTCCGGGCCGTCACCGAAGAACTCGACCCACCGTGGCTGCGGTCTGCGTTCGTCGACGATGCCGGCATCGTGGCATTCGACGACGAGTTCGACCTCGCGTTCAAGGTGGAGACGCACAATCACCCGTCGGCCCTCGAACCATTCGGCGGCGCCAACACGGGGGTGGGCGGGGTGGTTCGCGACGTCATCGGTGTCTCGGCCCGACCGATTGCGTGTACCGATGTGCTGTGCTTCGGGCCGGCGGACCTGCCCGACGATCGTGTACCGGAGGGCGTGCTGCACCCTCGACGGATTCGGGATGGTGTCGTGGCGGGCATCGGCGACTACGGCAACAAGCTTGGATTGCCCACGGTCAATGGCTCGGTCCTCTATGACGATGGCTACACAGCCAATCCTCTCGTGTACTGCGGTGCGCTCGGCATCCTCCCGCACGGATCTCACCCGACCGAACCACAGGTCGACGATCGGATCATCTCCCTCGGTGGCCGGGTGGGACGTGACGGCATCCACGGTGCGACCTTTTCATCGGCGGGAATGGATGCGTCCACGGTCGACCATGTCGGATCTGCAGTACAGATCGGCGATCCGATCACCGAGAAGGGGCTGATCGAAGTCATCTCGCGGGCCCGTGATGCCCAGCTCTATCACGCCATCACCGATTGCGGTGCCGGCGGGTTCTCGTCATCGGTCGGTGAGATGGGCGAGAAGTTGGGTGTCGACGTCGACCTGTCGGGCGTGCCACTCAAGTACCCCGGCCTCCAGCCCTGGGAGATCTGGTTGAGCGAGGCGCAGGAACGTATCGTGATCGCAGTGCCCCCGAGCAGCATCGCCGACCTCGAAGCACTGTGCGCTGCCTGGGACGTCGAGGTCACCGATCTCGGGACGTTCACCGGCTCTGCGCGTCTGGTGGTCCGCTACGGCGAGACTCCTGTGGTCGACCTTCCGATGGACTTTCTGCACGATGGGATTCCCCGACGTGAGATGCGCGCCGTCTGGGCCGACACGGCACCGAGCACTGTCGAGGTACCGGCGCTCGATGTGTCGCACGTGCTCCGCCTGCTGGCTCATCCCAACGTCGCCTCCAACGAGGACATCATTCGCCGATACGACCACGAGGTGCGCGGTGGGACGGTGGTGCGCCCCTACGTCGGCCCCGAGGCCGACGGACCAGCCGATGCTGCCGTGCTGAAGCCACTCGGGACGTCGGGAACCACGGCCGTCGTGCTCAGCAACGGCATTTGCCCGGCCGTCGGACAGCACGACCCGTACGCCATGGCGTTGCTCGCCATGGACGAAGCGGTCCGGAATCTGGTCGCCGTCGGGGGCGACCCCGACCAGGTCGCCGTGCTCGACAACTTCTGCTGGGGCGACCCCACCAAACCTGACCGGCTCGGCTCGCTGGTCCGAGCCGTACAGGGGTGCACCGAAGGTGCGCGCCGCTATGCGATGCCGTTCATCTCCGGCAAGGACAGCCTGTTCAACGAGTTCGACGGCAACGCGATACCGGGCACTCTGCTCATCTCGGCACTCGGGCTCGTCCCAGACCTTCGCCGTGCGATCGACTCGGCAGGCATGGTGCTCGACGATGACGTCTGGCTTGTCGGTGAGCACCAGGCGGCACTGGGCGGGTCGCTGGCGTCGGAAGCCTTCGATCTCGGCGCGACGAATGTCCCGACTCCGCTGGTGGATCCCCTCCCGCGCTATCGCGCCGTCCACGCTGCCATCGCAGCAGGTCTCGTTTCGGCAGCCCACGATTGCGCCGACGGGGGCCTTGCGGTCGCAGTGGCAGAGATGGCGATCGGCGCACGACTGGGAGTGGCCATCGATGTACCGGCTGATGGGCTCGATGCAGCCACGGCGCTGATCAACGAAGCACCCGGTCGATTGGTCCTGACGGCCAGTCCGGCAGACCGCTCGGCGGTGTCGTCGATACTTCGAGAGCACGGCCGCCGAATCGGGTCGGTGACCGCCGATGACTCCATCCACCTGGGCGAGCTGGTCGTGCCACTCGACGCTGCCGTTCTCGCCAACACGACCGGAGTCGTGGCGTGAGCCAGCCACCCGTGCTGATTCTGCATGCCTCCGGCACGAACCGGGATGACGAGGCGGCCCAAGCGATCCGACTTGCCGGTGGTCACCCGAGGATCGCACATGTCAACGAGCTGCGCAGCGGTGCCGTGCGGATCGCCGATCACGCAGCCGTGCTGTTGCCGGGTGGTTTCAGCTACGGCGATGCGCTGGGGGCGGGGGGTCGTCTTGCGCTCGAGCTGCGTACGTGGTTTTCCGACGAACTCGCCCAAGCTGCCGAGAACGGGAAGCCGATGCTCGGCATCTGCAACGGCTTTCAGGTGCTGGTGAAGGCAGGGCTGCTCCCCGGCCCGATGGGCGAACCACGTTCGGTGACGCTGACCGAGAACGCCGAGGGCCGCTTCGAGTGCCGTTGGGTGACCCTCCGGGTGGAGCCCGCATGCCGAAGTGGCTGGCTCGGGGCGATCGGCGGTACGACGATCCGGTGTCCGGTTGCGCACGGCGAGGGCCGTGTGGCAGTCGCCGATCCCTCCACTGCCGTGCACCTCGAGGATGGGCTGGTGGCCTTCCGATACCTGGCCGATGGGCCTCGTCCGACCTCGAACGATCCGGTCCCCGCGGGCGGTGTCTATCCGGCCAACCCAAACGGTTCGGTCAATGACATCGCCGGGATCTGCGACGACGGCGGCACCATCGTCGGGCTGATGCCTCATCCAGAGGATCACGTTTTCGATTGGCAGCGTCCTTCCGGTCCGGAGGGAGGCTCGGGACTCCCGTTGTTCGAGGCGTTCGTCGCCGGCGCCAGATGAGTCTCGATCTCGGACCGGCGCTGGCACACCCGTTCACCGGCGTCAGCCCCGCAGCTGTTGCCGCTCTCGGGCCGCTCACCATCGGCAAAGTACGCGACATCGTCGATCTCGGTGACACGATCGCATTGATTGCAACCGACCGCCTCTCGGCCTTCGACCATGTTCTCGGGACCGTGCCGTACCGGGGTCAAGTACTCAACGAACTGGCCGTGTGGTGGTTCGACCAGATCGCCGACCTCGTACCGTCGCATGTGGTCGAGGTCCCCGACGAGAACGTGACGATCGGCAAGAAGTGCACGACATTGCCCGTGGAAGTCGTCGTTCGAGGCCAACTGTCGGGCTCGACGTCGACTGCGTTGTGGACGTCGTACGCGGCGGGGCAACGAACCATCTATGGCATCGACTTTCCCGACGGCATGGCAAAGAATGATCCACTGCCCGAGGCGATCATCACTCCCACCACCAAAGCCGGGAGGGGCGGTCACGACGAACCGATCACCGAGTCCGAGATCGTTGCGCAGGGACTTGTCGGCCACGAACTGTGGGAGCAGGTGCGCTCGGTTGCGCTGGCCGTGTTCGAACGAGGACGCCGCGTGGCGGCCGATGCCGGTCTCGTTCTCGTCGACACCAAATACGAGTTCGGTCTCGACGCCGAGGGCACGCTCACGATCATCGACGAAGTCCACACGCCAGATTCATCTCGCTTTTGGCGGGCCTCGACCGTCGACGAGCGACGAGCCGCCGGCGAGGAGCCCGAGAACCTCGACAAGGAGTACGTGCGGCTCGCCTACGTGCGGGCCGGGTTCGACCCTGCCGCCGGCGACGAGCCGTGGCCGTTGCCCGAGCAACTCGCACGCCAGACCGCCGGTGTGTACCAGGAGACGTTCGCCGCCCTTACCGGTCGCACCTTCGAGCCGGCTGACTATCCCGCAGCCGAGCGTGTGAGCGCTGCTCTGCACGCCGTTGTCGACTGACTCCAACATCAGCGCAACTTCGTATCCAACGCGCGCCTCACCGGCTGCGCGAGGATGCAAACTGGAGCGGGCTTCCGGGGAGGATCGGGTTCCGTGGCAGACGATCCGCGAGTAGGCGTGATCATGGGAAGTGACTCCGACTGGGACACGATGTCGCGCGCGGCGGATGTGCTCGAGCAGTTCGGAATCGCACACGAGGCCCGCGTCGTCTCGGCCCATCGATCCCCCGATTGGATGGTCGAATACGCAAACACTGCAGAGGACAGGGGACTCGAGGCGATCATTGCGGGGGCAGGGGGAGCTGCGCACCTCCCCGGCATGGTTGCCGGCCACACGATCCTTCCGGTCGTCGGGGTGCCGATCACGAGTCGCTCGCTCAACGGGATGGACTCCCTGCTGTCGATCGTCCAGATGCCCGGCGGCGTGCCGGTTGCCACCATGGCGATCGGCGAGGCAGGGGCGACCAACGCCGGATTGTTCGTCGCTGCGATGCTCGCCCGACACGACGGCGAACTCGCGCAAGCGCTTCGTGACTTCCGAGCCGAGCGAGCGGCGCCGGTCCGATCGATCGAACTCGAACGCTGAGCCGATGTCTGCTGCACCCCTCGGTCCGGGAACCACGATCGGCATCGTCGGAGGTGGACAACTCGGCCGAATGCTCGCACAGGCGGCCCGACAGCATGGGTACGGCGTGGCGGTGTTCACCGGAGGTGGCTCGGGTTCGCCGGCCGGTGTGCTCGCCGATCGCGAATTCTCCGGAGACTTCGCTGACCCGGATGAGGTTGCTGCGTTTCTCGCAACGGTTGATGCAGTCACGTGGGAGTTCGAGAACGTCGATCCTGCATTGGCCGATGCTGCTGAGGCAGCCGGTGTGCCGGTTCGGCCGTCCGGGTCGATCATTGCCGTTGCTCAGGATCGGGAACACGAGAAGCGAGCCCTCACCGATCTCGGCGTGGCGGTTGCGCCCTGGCGGTCGGCGGCAACCCGCGTTGAACTCGAGGCGGCAGTCGACACGTTGGGTGCGCCGGTGATCGCCAAGACGGCGCGCTTCGGCTACGACGGCAAGGGCCAGGTCCGTATCGACGACGCTGCTGCGGTCGGTGAGGCGTGGCAGACACTCGGTGGTTCCCGCCTCGTGGTCGAGTCGGTGATCTCGTTCGAGCGAGAACTCAGCGTGGTGATCGCTCGAGGAATCGATGGCGCGATGGTCGACCATGGCGCAATGGAGAACACACACGTCAACCACATCATCGACACCACAGTGGTGCCGGCCATGGTCGACGAGGCCACTGCCGAGGCAGCCCGCTCGACTGCCCGAGTGGTCGCCGAAGGGCTCGGACTCGTCGGCGTGATGTGCGTCGAGTTGTTCGACACCACCGACGGGATCGTGGTCAACGAGATCGCCCCACGACCGCACAACAGCGGTCACTGCACCATCGAAGCGGCGTCGGCCGGGCAGTTCGAGCAGCAGCTGCGAGCCGTCACCGGCATGCCACTCGGCGACGGATCGTGCCGTCCTGCTGCGATGGCCCAGCTCCTTGGAGATCTCTGGGATTCCGGCGAACCAGATTGGTCTGCCGTCATGGGTCAGCCCGGGGTGCACCTCCACCTGTACGGCAAGGGTGAGGCCCGGCCGGGCCGAAAGATGGGGCACCTCACCTGTGTGAGCGACGACCCGGCGCATGCACTGCAACGAGTTCTCGAGGCGCGCGACGCGCTCACTGGAAGGTGATCCATGTACCCGACCGATGACCGACCCAAGGAGGAGTGCGGTGTCATCGGCATTCACGCTCCTGGCCGGGATGCTGCCCGACTTGGCTTCTTCGCGCTGTACACGCTGCAGCACCGAGGTCAGGAAGCGGCCGGCCTTGCCTCGGTCGACGATGGTGTCGCTCATATTCACAAGGGGCAAGGGCTCGTCTCGGCGGTCTTCAACGAAGAGAACCTGTCGACGTTGCGAGGCGACTTTGCCATCGGTCACACCCGGTACAGCACGACCGGTGGCTCGGGTCTTCGGAACGCACAGCCCTACATGATCGAGACGATCGACGGTCCACTCGGCATTGCCCACAATGGCAACTTGGTCAATGCCAACCTGCTTCGTCGGCAACTCCTCGAACGTGGTGTGGGTCTTCAGACATCATCGGACACCGAGGTGATGGTTCATCTGCTCACCGCTGCCGGTGGGGGGGACTGGTCCAATCGGATCAGGATGCTCATGGCGCAGGCCGAGGGTGCGTTTGCGCTCACGATCCTCACCCGCGATGCGGTCTACGGCGTTCGCGATCCTTGGGGCTTCCGCCCCCTGGTGGTCGGCCGATTCGACGGCGGCCACCTGCTTGCTTCCGAGACGTGCGCGTTTTCGGCGATCGGCGCCGAGCTGGTGCACGAGGTTCAACCCGGGGAGATCGTGCGGCTCGACGACAGCGGGTATCACGTCGAACAGGGCGCGGTTCCGAAGAAGCGAGCGTTCTGCACGTTCGAGGAGATCTATTTCTCCCGCCCCGACTCCATCCACCACGGCAAGTTGGTGCACAGCACCCGGCAGAACCTTGGACGCGAGCTCGCACGAGAGGCCCCGGTACAAGCCGACATCGTCGTTCCGGTCCCGGACTCGGGAACACCGCATGCCGTGGGATTCGCGCAAGAGGCAGGGATCCCCTACACCGAGGGCCTCATCAAGAACCGATACGTCGGCCGCACCTTCATCGAGCCGACACAACGGTTGCGAGAGACCGGCGTTCGCATGAAGTTCAACCCGCTCGGCGACAACCTGCTCGGCAAACGAGTCGTCATGGTGGATGACTCGATCGTTCGGGGCACAACGTCAGGTCCTCTGGTACAGATGCTGCGCGACGCAGGAGCGACCGAGGTGCACGTGCGCGTGGCCTGTCCGGCGATCACCGATCCCTGCTACATGGGGGTCGACATGGCGAGCCGTGACGAACTCATCGCCGGCAACCAAAGTGTCGACCAGATCTGTGAGCACATCGGTGCCGACTCGCTCGCCTTCCTGTCGATCGATGCAATGATGCGGGGCCTCGAGGCCGACGCCGGGTTTTGCAACGCCTGTTTCACCGGTGAGTATCCCTTCGAATCCGAGCGGTTCGTGCAACTGACCCTCAATCCCAAAGAGCAGTTCGCAAACGTGTGGGGTGACTGATGGGCGAACGGGTTCTGGTGGTCGGGAGTGGGGGACGCGAGCACGCTCTTGTGTGGGGTCTGCTGCGCTCCACGCACGTCGATCAGGTGATCGCAGCCCCGGGCAACCCGGGAATGGCAGCGGAACCCGGCTGTCTCTGCGCGTCGGATACGTCGGCATCCGACATCGACGGCATTGTCGCCCTGGCTGAGCGAGAACGGGTCTCCCTCGTGGTCGTCGGTCCTGAGGATCCGCTGGTGGCAGGGCTGGTCGACCGCCTGCTCGAGGCCGGTTTTGCAGCATTCGGACCCTCTGCGGCAGCCGCGCGCCTCGAGGGGTCGAAGTCGCACTGCAAGGAGTTTCTCCTCGCCCACGACATTCCGACGGGTGTTGCGGTCTCGTTCACCGATGCCGAGCAAGCACTCGCGTACCTCGACTCGCTCGAGCACGTGCCGGTCGTGAAGGCCGATGGACTTGCGGCCGGAAAGGGTGTGATCGTCGCCGAGACCCGCATCGAAGCAGCCGCTGCCATTCGTGAGATCCTGGTCGACGGCCGGTTCGGCCGAGCTGGACGCGAGGTTCTGCTCGAGGAACGGCTCACCGGCACCGAGGTGTCCGTGCTCGCATTCTGCGATGGCACCGACTACGTCGTGATGCCAGCCGCCCAAGACCACAAACGTCTCTTGGTCGGGGATCTGGGCCCGAACACAGGTGGCATGGGTGCCTTTCACCCGTCGCCCATCGCCGACGATGGCCTCCTCGAAACGGTGGCGCTCCGAGTGATCGAGCCGACACTTGCCGGTCTGGCCGCAGAAGGGCGGCCGTACACGGGCGTCCTCTATGCCGGGCTGATGCTCACCGACGCAGGGCCGAAAGTGATCGAGTTCAACTGCCGGTTCGGGGATCCCGAGACCCAAGTCGTGATTCCACTTCTCGAAACTGATCTCTACGACGTCTTCATGGCGTGTGTGGAGGGCCGGCTCGGATCCCTCGATGTGGAGTGGGCCGGTCAGGCGGCTGTCACGGTCGTGTCGGCATCTGGCGGGTACCCCACGTCGAGTTCTCCACCGACGCCGATCAGCGGCCTCGAGGCCGTGCCCGATGAGTGCGTTGTGTTCCATGCCGGGACCGAGCTGTGCGACGGCGCGATCCACGCCAGCGGTGGTCGCGTGCTCGCGGTGACTGCGGTGAAACCGACGCTCGCCGAGGCCGCCGAGGCTGCCCATGCGGGCATCGCCGTGATCGAGTTCGAGGGAATGCAGCATCGCTCCGACATTGCCCGTGAGACAGCGCAGGTACGAACATGACCAACTACGCAGACGCAGGCGTCGACATCGATGCCGGGAACCGAGCTGTGAAACTGATGGGCGAGGCTGTGCGATCGACCAACACCCCGGCCGTGTTGTCAGAACTCGGCGCGTTCGGCGGTCTCTTCTCGACCGACGCGCTCGGCGAGGGTGCGGTGCTGGTTGCATCGACCGATGGTGTCGGGACCAAAGTCGAACTCGCAGCGCGGTACGGACGGTGGAACGGAGTCGGCCAGGACCTGGTGAACCACTGTGTCGACGACATCCTCGTCCAGGGCGCCCGGCCGCTCTTCTTCCTCGACTACATCGCAACCGCGAAACTCGTTCCCGAACTCGTGGCGGAGATCGTGACAGGAATGGCCGAGGCATGTCGGGCCGTGGGCTGCGCGCTTCTCGGCGGCGAGACGGCCGAGATGCCAGGGGTGTACACCGACGGCTCCGTCGACATTGCGGGCACGATCGTCGGGGCGGTGCACCGCGACGCGCTCTGGCCTCGAACGGAGGCGATCGAGGTAGGTGACGTCCTGCTCGGGATGGCGAGTGACAGCCCGCACACCAACGGTTATTCCCTGATTCGGCTCCTCCTCGACCGTCGCGACGACGACCCTTCCGACGCATTTGTCGACTGGCTGCTGACGCCACACAGGAGCTACCTGACCGATGTTGATGAGCTCCGTGCGCTCGGCGTCGAACCGAAGGCGCTCGCCCACATCACCGGCGGTGGCTTCTTCGAGAACATCCCACGGGTGCTCCCCGGCGGTGTTGCCGGCGAGATCGAACTTGGCACCTGGTCCGTTCCGACCGGCTTTCGTCAGCTTGTGGAGTGGGGCGATGTTCCCGACACCGAATCGTTCAGGACCTGGAACATGGGGATCGGTCTCATCGCTGTCATCGATGCAACCGATGTCGACGCGGCAGCAGCGGCCGGGCACTCGGTGATCGGTCGGCTGGTGGCCTCCGACACCGGCGAAGTGACCCTTGTTGGGGATTGGCGGTGAAGGCTCGGCTGGTCGTTCTGGCGTCCGGCTCCGGGTCGAATCTTCAGGCGATCCTCGATGCATGCGCAGAGGAGCGGCTCGAGGCGGACGTCGTGTTCGTCGTGGTGAACCGTCGCTCGGCGCGCGCAGCACAGCGTGCGGAGGAAGCTGGCGTTCCCGTGGCCTACCGGCCGCTGGGACCGTTTCGTGACGAGTTCCCCGGCGACATCCGCCGAGCTCGCGAGACCTACGACACTGCGCTGGCTTGCGAGATCGCCGAGGTGCATCCTGACCTGGTGGTGCAGGCGGGTTGGATGCATCTGTTCAGTTCAGCGTTTCTGGATCGCTTTCCAGGCATGGTTGTCAATCTTCATCCGGCGATGCCGGGGGCGTTCCCCGGGGCGCATGCGATCGATGATGCCTGGGCCGCCCACGAGCGTGACGGTCTCGACCACACCGGAGTCATGGTGCATCTGGTTCCCGACGAAGGTGTCGACGATGGACCGGTGCTGGCGGCCCAACGGATCGATATCGCCCACGACGACTCGCGTCGATCGCTGGAGGCGAAGGTGCACGCCGTCGAGCACGAATTGCTGGTCCGGGCGATCGGCGACTATCTCCAACGATGATGAGCGAGAACCAGCCCACCGGTGTGTCCCTCTGGATCGCAGGCGCTCGGCCGCGTACCCTTCCGGCCGCGATCGTGCCTGTCGCCGTCGGCGCAGCCGCTGCAGTCGGCCACGAGACCGGCGGTGTGTGGTGGCGGGCCGCGCTGGCACTCGTGGTGTCGCTTGCGCTGCAGATCGGGGTGAATTACGCGAACGACTACTCCGATGGGATCCGT